>JAEEGL014409049.1_pt1 | contig 12705 bp, 7 predicted proteins | sample 9134231 | NCBI WGS metagenome assembly JAEEGL01 (sample SAMN16246548, study PRJNA631951) | gut metagenome | biome: gut microbiome; feature: rumen; material: fiber-attached | host: Bos | place: Iran: Karaj | collected 2018-10 | reverse complement strand
GAAACTAATAAGCCACTTGACTTTCTTAAGGTCGGAAGAATAGTTGCTTTGATTCTCCTGCACGGCGAATATGGCGTAGGATGTACCAAAGCGAGATCCCGTCATAGAGGCATATCCAACGTCTGGATCCGAGTTCGTTTCTATACTCTTGAAGCCCTGGCCGTGAAGCATCTGAATGGCGAGAGTGCGGAATTCTTCAGGGGTTAGTTGGAGCAGTTCCGAGACGGTCTTAACCTCGATTTGGTTATCGGGTTTTTTAATCGGTGTGACAGGGATTTCGGTAGATATGTCTATGCTCTCCCCCTTCGATTGGGAGAGACGGGTCAGCTGCTCTTGAAGCTCCCTGACCGCATCCTCCAATCTGTCAATTCGTTCGAACAAGTCGCCAGGATTACGGGGATTGAAGACATGGCTGTCGTTCTTCACTTCTTCTCTTACTCCATCTGAGCCCGGCTTTCTTGGAGCCTCATACGAGGTGGAGCCCAGTACTATTCTGGATTTCTCAGAATAGCTTTTATCGATAACGATGGAGCTTATTCTCTTGTCTTTCGGGAAATCCGGATAGAAGATAACGATATTTGCACGAGTACCCTTGTATAGCGTATGGCCGTTCTCGACAGACTTGATTGGATACAGGGATCTATCACAGATTACGTCTCCTTCGTGAATGAAGCCTTCGTCGTCAATCACTTTGAAATCGCTTTTGTACACTTGCCAATCTTCGTCAGCATCCTTGTCAAGAATACATTGATAGTCGATAACAAGGGCGTTTGTGTGGAAGTTAACGATATCCTTGACTCTCTCATATGCGCAGACAAGGATTCCTTCGTCGTCTGCGATCAGCATCTGACACTTCCTATCACACTGTATGGCTTCATCATAGTGAATCCCCATGACGATGACAGTTGCATTGTCCCCGACTCGAGTTGATGCAACTGGTGCTGGATTACTGTTATTGCCCATGCTTTATAGAAATAATACGGTCGTTTTCCTTCCAATGAGCAAAGATAGGCATTTATAAAGATTAACTATTCACTTTTCTGACGCTCCTGTCACTATTTGACAGAAAAATGCTAAATTTGTCATATAGCATAATTCCTTACACAATGAAAATGATTCGTAACCGTAGGCTAATCGATAACTCTTCTGAAGAGTTATCGATGAAAAAGCATCTTAAAGAGATTCTTAGCTATGATGGTATCAAGACTTTGAGAATCGCCACGGGATACTGGGATATGAATGGAATGCATCTGGTTCTGGAAGAGCTCAAGGCTTTCCTGGAGAAGGACGGCACTAGTTTTCAGCTGCTCCTCGGCAAAGACCCGTACGTCTACGCCAGCCAGATTAAGAATCCGACCTACGCAAACTATAAGTACCCGGACGACTTTATCAAGCGAAATATTGACGATTTGGAGTTTACCGAGGAAAACGAGCAAATCATCCAATTGCTCCTCAAGAATTGCGAGGGAGACCCCGCGAAGATGGAAATCCGCCTCTACAAGAAAAAAAAATCTGAGGAGGAGCTTCAGATCCTCCACTCCAAGTGTTACATTATCACCGGTGTGGATGAAGATGGAGAAGACTGGGGTTACGGTATCGTTGGCAGTTCAAACTTCACAGGCAAGGGTTTAGATGTTACCGGAAATGCCGAGCTGAACTATCTGGAGAATGACTACCGGATTATCAACTGGCAATCTGAGGGAGTTGGCAAAGGTCATGTCCAGTGGTTTGAGGAGCGTTGGGTAGACTCTGAGCCTTGGAACCAGGATTTCCTTGAGAAGGTCCTCCGCCCCACTGAGATAGCTAAGAAGGTTGAAAAGGAAGAAAAGGAAAAGAAGGATGCCCCTGTCGCGCCTTTGAGTCCGTACGAGATCTATATTAAGCTGCTCCAATCCAAGTTCGGAGACCTTGTGGATAAGAACCTGGAGAACGTCATTGAGAGTTACCTTCCTCAACGTTACGATAGCTACGAGTATCAGATGGATGCGGTAAAGCAGTGCTTCTCAACGATGAAACAGCACGGAGGCTTTATGCTTGCAGACGTAGTCGGTCTGGGAAAAACTATCGTCGGTGCTCTCGTAATCAAGCATTTCTTGAACTATCCCGATGAGGATGGTCGTGAGCATAAAGTACTCATCGTTACTCCACCGGCCATCAGGTCTTCATGGGTTGACACAATCAAAGAGTTTGACAAAGATTGTGTTGATCCCATGGCTCCCCATATCGAATACATCACTACTGGTAGCATTGGCAAACTGGTCGATGACCTTGATGAAACGGCGGATGATATTGACACCGGTTCCTTCGAGACGGAACTGAAGAATGAGAACTATGGCCTTATCATCATCGATGAGAGCCACAAGTTCCGTAACAGCGACAACTCGATGTATCGCTCGCTGGATGCTTTGATTGACCAGATCTGCGGTGATACAGGAAACTATCCTTACATTGGGCTCCTTAGCGCTACTCCTCAAAATAACAGGCCTAACGACCTGAAAAACCAGATATACCTATTTGAAAGGAACCATAACGATTCGACACTTAAGAAGGCCAATGGCGGTAATATTGAAAGCTTCTTTGCCGAAGTCAACAGAGAGTATGCCATCCTGATTTCCAACAAGGAGACGGTTAATGATGCCGATGTCTTCAAATCGGAAGAGGTCCTGACACCCGAAGAGCGCCAGAGAAAGCTCAAGGAAATCTCCGAACGCATCCGCGACTGTATCCTCTCTGATATCATGATCCGCCGCACCCGTACGGACGTCAAGAAATACTACGGCGATGACCTGAGCAAACAAGGCATCGTATTCCCCGACATAAAGGGCCCCATCGGTTTGACGTACAAGATGAGCAAGCCCCTCGCTCACCTGTTCTCAGACACGATGAATTTTATTGCTCCTACAGAAGACTTCCGCTTTGACAACTCTGAGTATCTCTGCTATTACAGGTACAGGGCGGTACAGTTCTTAAATGATGCTGAGAATAAAAAGCTATATGCCGGTCGAGGTAACCGTGACGCTGATACCTTGGCTCTGCAGCTTGCCCGAATCATGCAGATCAACCTCGTTAAGAGGCTTGAGAGTAGTTTCGCCGCGTTTAGGCAGTCCCTGCTCAACCTACGGCGTTATACGAAAACTATGATTCGGATGTGGGAGAATGACACTATTTTCATCTGCCCTGACATCGATGTCAATGCAGAATTGAATGTTGAAGAGAAGCGGATTGCCACCGGCCGGAACATCACCTTCGCGGATTGCGTGGAGGATGTTAGAAAAAAGATTCAAAAGCTCAACGAGGAGGGACGTAATGAAGAGGGTGACAACAAAGAGTACACACGGGATGACTTCCAGCCCGAGTACATCGATCTTCTGAAGCACGATTATGACCTAATCTGTGAGATGTATGACCGTTGGTCGATGAATACAGAAGATCCCAAGTTTGATGAATTCAAAGAGAGTTTAAGATACCAGTTATTTGACGCAGTAAAGAATAAGCCTCACAAGCTTGTCATTTTTACTGAAGCGATTGATACTGCAGATTCTATTTCAGCAGCAGCTGAAAGCAAAGGTTATCGTGTTTTAAAGATTAAGGCAGCTAATCGCGATAAAATGGAGAGTATCATCAAGGAAAACTTTGATGCTAATTACAAGGGAGAGTGGAAGAATGACTACGACATCATTGTAACCACCGATGTCCTTGCTGAAGGTATCAACCTCCACCGCGCAAACTGTATCCTCAATTACGATACGCCATGGAATTCCACCAGGCTCATGCAACGGATTGGGCGTGTGAACCGAATCGGTAGTACGGAGCCTTTCGTCTATGTATTCAACTTCATGCCTTCTGCAGAAGGAGATGCAGAAATCAATCTGGTCCGCAAAGCACATACAAAGCTCCAGTCTTTCCATACCTTGTTCGGCGAAGACAGTAAGATCTTTTCTGAGAACGAGGAGGTTGCCCACTATGACCTCGATACCGTTGTGAATGGCGAAGAGTCTCCTCTTGAGAAGTATGTGTATGAGCTCAAAGAGTACAAGGCTGCACATCCCGAAAGGTATTCTGAGATTGAAGCTGCAGAGGAAGGACTTGAGATTTCCACTGTCGCATCAGATGGTTGTGGTTATTTCTTGGTACGCACACCGAAGATGGCTGGCATGTTTGTCAAAGTCGATCCTTCAGAGGAAGAAGGTAAGGTGCTTTCGTTGATAGATATGTTTGCGGTGGTTAGGCCGGAACCGGATTCCGTGAAGGGTGATCTGCCGGAGAATTGGGTCAGTATGAAGGTTGAAGCTGAAAGGGTTGTAACGGCCGAACTAGCAGACGCGAAGTTCCGCAGAGGAAATTCGAAGAAAGCGACCGAGGCGAAGGGAATCATAAAGGAAATCAAGGACACCCAGGCCATGTCTGCCGCATCCAAAAAGCTTCTGTCTGCCGCTGACAAACTTGTCAGACAAGGTAATAACGATATCATCAAACGTATTCTTAAACTGGGACAGGCAGTCGCAGAGCAGAACACGTTGATACCTTTCACGCAGGAAGAGTTTGATGCATATCTGGAGGAAGGTATTGCAAAGATGGTCGCAGATGTCCAAATGCGTCAAGGTAAACCAACAGTGTATATTGGAATAAACAAGTAATCGTCTAGAGTATAATGGATAGTAACGCATTGAGGGAGTTCCTTCAGAAGAAATATGAGAACCCCACAGCCTTCTTGGAGAATGTCATATATCCCGTTTTCGGTGAGGAGAACTATGACTCATCTGGTTCTTATCATTGGCTTCGGAAGCATCAGGAAGACCAGCTCGCTGCTGAAAATGCCGGAATTTTGGATATCCTCGTCCTTGGGAGCCTTTATGTTGATGGTTCCCAGCTTGACATTTTTGATGTCACCGTAGCCTCCAAGCATCAATTGGCAAATAACAGAGTGGGCATTCAACAACTTATCCGCAGGATTATCTCAACGCATTCAGGGGCTTTTATCATCTTCCACTACAAGACCTCTGACCGTTGGGATTGGCGATTTACATTCTGTCATAAAGGGGCGTCGATGGAGGATTCAACAGACGCGAAGAGATATACCTTCCTTCTCGGACCTGGACAGTCATGCCGCACTGCCGCGATTAATTTTGAGAAGATACACCAGACAATATCTTCCACCGGATCATTCACGATGAAAGACGTCATCAAGGCTTTTGACGTAGAGGCTCTTTCTGATGAGTTCTTCGGGAAGTATAAAGCCCAATATGAGAAGTTCGTCTCGTATATGGCTGATTCAAAGAATGGCATGCGAGATAGTTTTATTGATACTGACTTTGATCATGAAGGACTTACTGATGAAGAAATCTGTAGTCGTGAAGAGAAGCCTTTACGTGATTATGTGAAGAAGCTGCTGGGCCGCATTGTTTTCCTTTATTTTATTCAAAAGAAGGGTTGGCTTGGGGTTGAGCCAAACAAGGATTGGGGCGAAGGCGATATGGACTTCATGCTACACCTGTTTGAAAAAGCGTCCAATAGACAGAAGGACAATTTCTTGGATGAGGTTCTTGAGCCCTTATTTGAAGGTGGTCTAAATACAGATCGTTCCAGTAATGGTCATCTGTTTAACACGGGAATAAAAGCGATGCCTAATGGTGGGGTTCTCAAGGTTCCATATCTCAATGGCGGCTTGTTTGAGCGGGATGCTGCTGATGAGCCAGAATCTGTTTTCCCAGCAGAGTATTTCGGTTCGCTGTTGGAATTCCTTTCCCAATACAACTTTACTATCGATGAAAATGATCCCAACGATGCTCAGGTAGGTATTGATCCTGAAATGCTCGGTCGTATTTTTGAAAACCTTTTGGAGGACAATAAGGATAAAGGTACGTACTATACACCCAAGGAGATTGTACAATACATGTGTCGGGAGTCTTTGATTGCATACTTACAGAAGGGGAAAAATGAAGATGAGAAAACATTGATTCGAAATTTTGTTATTTCTCATGATACGACTCCGCTTTCTAGTCGCCTAAAGATTGAGTTAGACCAACAATTAATAGATGTCAAAGTATGCGATCCCGCAATCGGTTCAGGAGCATTCCCGATGGGTATTTTAAAGGAGATTTTCTACTGTAGGGGCGCTCTCGAGAACTTTGATGATACCGCTAGAATTAAAAAGGAAATCATCAATAATAATCTATATGGCGTTGATATAGAAAAAGGTGCTGTAGATATTGCAAGGCTCCGTTTTTGGCTCGCGATTGTGGTAGATGAGGCAAGTCCAGAGGCCCTACCCAATCTTGACTACAAAGTGATGCAAGGGGATTCTTTGATTGAATCATATAACAGAGTGGATTTGAGCCATTTGTTGGATGATGTTGGTGCTTCCGATAACATGGATGGCGGTTTATTTGGTGATGAAGATATTATAGAAGATACACGTGAAGAGCTTCGTGGGTATCTTAATGCTTATTTTAACTGTCCTGATCACGATGAGAAACTAGTAATCAAGGAAGATATTCAGACAGCTATTAGAATTCAACTATCCGCTAGAAATATAGATTTAGATTTCGCTGATATAGACATTGCTTCTAATCAAGAATTCTTCCTGTGGCATACATGGTTCTCTGATGTCTTTAATCATCCATCAGGTGCTAGAAATGGGTTTGATATCGTGATAGGAAATCCTCCTTATATTAAAGAATATGAGAATAGGCATGCCTTCTCAAAAATTAAAGGGAAGCCATACTATAAAGCAAAAATGGATATTTGGTTCTACTTTTTGTGTACAGGTATGGATCTTCTTTCAGAGAATGGTGACCTATGTTTTATTGCACAGCCTCAGTGGCGTACAAGCGATGGGGCCTCAGTCATGCGAGATAAGATTTGTGCTGAAGGAAGAATCGAGAGGCTGGTGGACTTCGGTTCCTATATGGTATTTGATGCTAGCACACAGGCTATGATTCTCCTTTTAGAAAAATCGAATGATAATGCCTCATATCCATTCTTGTTCAAATTCAACGAGGGAGAGATTAATTCTAAACAAGAGCTAGAGGCCTTTTTGTCTATGCCTTTTAAGAATCTATCGTTTATCCGGGAACAATATGAAGGACAGAACTTTACATTCCCTGATACTCCCATTGAAGCATCTATTTTATCAAAGATTTATTCTAACTCAAACTTTAAGATAGATGGCCTACGGGAAATGACCCAAGGAATAATTGGTGGTCCAGATGATGCATTTAAATTATCCACCGATGAGGCTGAAGATTATAATACTACTGAAAAGAAGCTAGTGAAGCCGTTCACTACTACTACTTCTTCATATTATACTCCCATTGGAGAAGAATCAATTATCTATATTCATGACGATAATACCCCTTCTTTCTCCCAATCTTCTCATCCTCATATTTGGTCAAAATTCAGACCGTTCTCTGATAGCCTTCATAATAGAAGAGAAGTCCTAAACAATCGAAAGAAATGGTATTCCCTATGGTGGGAACGTGACGAGTCATTCTTCAACGTAGGTGAAAGAATAGCATTCGCGTCTCGTACTTATGGACGTGGATTCACATATACGGATTCAGATTTTTATGCTTCTCGAAACTGTTTCTTTATTAAAACCGAGCGGATCAATCTGAAGTATTTAGTTGGGCTTCTTAACTCGGATTCAATGTTGTATTTCATGCATAAAAAGCTGAAAAAGAATGGCGATTTGTTACAATTAGATAAGGTCCAATTTTTATTTATTCCTCTAGTGAAGCCTGAGAAATCAGTATGTGTTCGTATTGCATCTGTCGTTGATAAAATAATAGATAAAAAGAAAAAGAATCCTTCTGCTAACACTACAGAAGAGGAAGATGTTATAAATAACATTATTTATTCTCTGTATGGTTTTGATGAGACCGAAATAGAAACTATACGCTTATTCGCTGAAAACTATCAATAGCAGCCCTTACTGCCGGATTCTATATTATTCATTTATTAATCAAGCAGATATGTCAAAGTTATCAAAACTATATGCCATGATAGCGAATGCCCAGGAATTGGGTATAGACCTTGGTGATGATGTATATAAGCAGACAGATAAACTTGAAGAAGAACTCATAAAGAAGGAGATTCTTCCGGTCATAAAGGATCAGATAGAACCTACTTTGGGGCAGATTAAGCGTGACTTAACATTGGTGGTTGATTATGTCCCTGACGCCCCTGTTCGTATTCGTCTATCTCGTGAGCCAGGCATCTATAACCGTGAAGATTTCATCGAGCTTACGCCCGACCCCAAGGCCGAGCATAGTACACACACAGGTGGCAAGATTGTTAAACGGGCGCCAAAATCTACGTTAAAGGTCATTCGTAAGGATAAGACAATCATTCAAGAATCAACAGCCGCGGCAACACTGACCGCCGCAATTACAGAAGCTAATCCTATTAAAGTCCGTGAACTTGGCATTATCTGTTGTAAGGTTCCGCTTGTTTCGACAACGAAGGATGACAAATATGCTGCCACACAGATAGAAGTCGCTCCTGGTCTTTATGTCATCACACACTCAAATAATAAGATGAAGAAATCCTACTTAGAAACGATCTCCAAGTCTTTGGGCTTAGACTGGAAGGTAGAACTCATCAAATAAACGCTTGAAACAGAACACTATGAAATCAAAGAATCACGAAATAGGCTACGGCAAACAGAACATTGGAGAGGTTTTCGATGAATGGTACACTATTCCCTCATACCAAAGAAATTATGTTTGGGAATCTGACCAGGTGGAAGACTTCCTTCATGATATGGAAGAAAACTATGAAGAGCATGGTGACGATGAGTACTTCTTGGGTTCTTTCATCAAACAGAATAAGGTTAGCAACAATGATCTCTTGGACGGGCAACAGCGAATCACTACGCTCTTTCTGTTCTTCGCCTTCATGCGTGATTATGAGAGAACCCCGGATAATCTGCGTGGAAGCCTCCAGAATATGATTTACCAGGAGGAAAACCCTCTAAAGAAGATTGCTTCTCGCGTAAGGCTGTCATACCAAATCCGAGGTACAGTAAAAGAGTTCATCAAGGATAAGATTATTCCTGTCGGAAGTGTAAACGATAATTGGGATGAAATTGTAAAGAAGGCTGAAGACTATCGCGCAAATATCAGTGAGCGGCATATCTGCAACTCACTAGTTTGCATGAAGAGGTATTTTGATGAAAGGCAATATATCGACCTCACAAAATATATCCAGTTCGTCATCAATAATGTGGTGATGATATTCATCTCTGCTGACACGCTGGAAGATGCGTTCAGGTTGTTCTCTATTATGAATGACCGTGGTTTGAAGCTTAGCAATGCAGACATTCTCAAATCGTCCAACCTTGAACATCTCGCCGATAAAAATGACGTGGATGATTTCGCAAAAAAGTGGGAGGACATGCAGGCAGACTTGGGCAACGATATCGATCGTTTCCTTCTCTATGTGAGAAACATGATTCTGAAGAGTCGTGTCAAGACAAACCTGCTGGATGAGTATGAGAATAATATCTTCAAAACTAGTCTTTTAAAGAGAGGTGATGATTTCTTCAAGTATGTATTCAAGACATACGAGATTTATGACAAGATTATCAATCTGACCGATAACGACGATATCGCATTTGGAAACTTCATCAGGGTTCTTCTGGGCAGTATGCAGAACACGGAGTGGATACCTTCGGTGTTGCTTTATTACCAGAAGTTCCAGGACAAAGGCCTGCTGGCATATACCAAACGGGTCGTATGCAAGAACATCGCTGATTCAATCTGCGGGGAGTCTCCTTCCAGCCGTATTGATGCTTTGAATAAGATAATGGTCGAGGTAGATAACGCGACATCTCCTACAGCCCTTTTGACAGCCGATTGCTTCAAGTTCGATTCCGTGAAGTTCTTGACCAATATTCAGATGGATGTATATGGGCACTTCTATACGAAACCTTTGCTGATGTTGCTGGAGTATGAAGAGCAGGACAACTCTCTCGTGAATTCCTTCAATCAAATCTCAATTGAGCATATCTTACCTCAAACGCCTGCTCCCACCAGTAAATGGGTGGCGGACTTTACTGATGCTCAACGAACAGAAATGACTCATAAGGTTGGAAACCTCTGTTTGATTGGAAGACGTAAGAACACCTCTTTAGGCAACCTCGATTATCTGGATAAGAGAAAGAGGTATTTTGAGAAGAATATCAATTCCTTCGCACGTACGCTACAGATTTACAACACTTACCCGACTCAGTGGACCCCTGCAGAGCTGACAACAAATCAGGCAACTACAGTCCAAAAGATTAGGAAGTTTTTCGGAGTTTAGCATGGTTGGCAAATACCCCGTCATAACCCTTTGCGGAAGTACTCGCTTCAAGGAGAAGTTCTTGGAAGTGCAGAAGCGTCTTACCCTTTCTGGTAACATCGTTATCAGTGTGGGGCTATTTGGCCATTCTGGCGATGATGAGGTGTGGACCGAAGGGATGAAGGAGATGTTAGACGATATGCATAAGCGCAAAATCGATATGGTTGATGGCATTTTCGTTATCAATGTAGGAGGGTATGTCGGTCAGAGCACGAGGTCTGAAATAGAGTATGCCCTTAAGAATGGGAAGACTGTAGAGTATTTGGAGAGTGAATAATTCGCTTATGGGTCAGATATTCACATTGTATCACGGGACTGATGCCCGAATAGTTTCAATGACCAAGGATGAGAGAGATGACTTCTTATCCAAAACTGATTTGATTATTTCCAGGCTATGGGATGTGTTTAAGCCCTACTACACTGAGTTTGTACCCAGAAGAATTGTTAGGCATGGAGAGGTGATTGATACCTTTATGAGGTCAATAGAACAATACAAAGACAGCTTTAATAAGATTGGAAAATCGTATGTATATGTTAATTTGACAGAGAAGTTGTCCATGCTCGAAGCTCGTTATGATGGTTCCGGTTATTATCAATATGGGGGCTTATATCTTGCTGCAGTTGAGGATACTGCGAAGGATTATGCTCGTCGTTCCTTTGCAGGTGGAGAACTTGGACTTATCGCATACCGATTGATAGAAGCGATGGATGTCCTTCAGTTCCCGAAATGGAAACCCGATGCCGAGACGCAGAGTCTTATCGAAGAGTTTATGGATTTCGCAGCTGAAGGCAAAGAAGACCCAGTTGTTATTACTATTGGTGGTATTGATTCTGATGATCTTCTGACCGAAACCGGTGGCGACATTTCTGGAGCTTTAGACTTCGTGAAGAAATTTGGCTATTTGCCAGATTTTAAGTTCAGATATAAGGGAGATCTGGATTTGTCTCCCTATCCTATGGAACACTTAAAGAAACAGTAGCCATGGATCAACCGAAAATTGAAAGATTGCTGCGGCTGATGCGGCTGATGTCTGGCAACACGTATTATACGATACAGGAGCTTCAGGATACCCTTGGGATGTCTGAGAGGACTATTTATCGTTATATCGATACATTCAAGGCCGCTGGCTTTGCCGTGGAGAAGGTCCGAGGAAACGTCTACCGTCTGGTTAATATGAGGAAACCCTATCCGGATCTATCAAAGATTGTATACTTCTCCGAGGAGGAGGCATATATCGTCAATCGTCTCATAGACTCACTTGACAACACGAATGCACTCAAACAGGGCCTTCACCGGAAGCTCGCAGCAATTTACGACGCTACCTCCATCGCTGACTACGTGGACAAAAAATCCAACTCTGCCAATATCCAGGCTCTTGCCGACGCCGCCAAGAGCAAGAAGATAGTCGTTCTTAAGAACTACGAATCCTCTCACTCTGGTGACATACGTGACCGCAAGGTCGAGCCTTTTGCATTCACGACAAACTACTTGGACGTCTGGAGTTATGATCCTGAAGACGGAAAGAACAAGCGGTTCAAGATTGCACGCATTGATGAGGTACTTGTTCTCGACGAACCATGGGCCGCCGAATCTCTGCATAGCTCTTCCGAAATTGACGTGTTCCGTATGAGCGGTCCAGAGACCTACCATGTCCGTCTGCAGCTTTCCCTGCAAGCCAAGAACCTTCTTTTAGAGGAGTATCCGTTAGCTGAAAAGAGTATCCGCAAAAATGGCGACCATTATATCTTTGATGACGATGTCCGTGCCATGGAGGGTGTAGGACGGTTTGTCATAGGACTCGCATCGGATATTACGATCATTGAAGGGACGGAATTAAGGGAATATATCAGGAGCTTCGTTTCCCGACATCTGGAAAATGTGTAAAAAAGTTTGAAGATTTTCGGGCCTGTCAAAACTTGACAAAAAGCGAGAATACCTTTGCAGTGTTGAATATGATAAAGTAATGACATATGAAGACATTCATCCTGCTCTGGAACCCCGAGATTTCGAACTACTCTTTCAAGAGTTATTGCCGGGAGTATCTCCGCAACGTGGGGAACGTGATCACCTGGAACCTTCATGACTATGAGGACGCACAGCCCGGAGATCGGGTCTTCTGGCTCAGGTGCGGCGAAGGGCGTACTGGCATCCTGATGGCCGGGACCATCTATGAATCTGCATTTGAGGATGTCCACTGGAGGTATCCAGAACAAAGGACTTCTTACGTACCGTTCCTTGTGGAGTACGCCGTGGATCCGGAAGAGATGCCGCTCATCACCACGGACATGCTCCGGAAGGAGATGCCGGACTTCGAATGGAACGATGGCCACAGCGGCCGTCTCCTGAATCCGGAATATGCG
>JAEEGL011979260.1_pt1 | contig 12705 bp, 10 predicted proteins | sample 9134231 | NCBI WGS metagenome assembly JAEEGL01 (sample SAMN16246548, study PRJNA631951) | gut metagenome | biome: gut microbiome; feature: rumen; material: fiber-attached | host: Bos | place: Iran: Karaj | collected 2018-10 | reverse complement strand
TTATTCGCTGTCTTCTTGACTTCTTTTTTGACCTTCTTTACTTCTTTCTGTACTTTTTTTGCGGCTTTGACGACCTGTTTTTGTGCTTTAACCTTTACGGCTTTCTTGGCAGCTTTAGCCACAGCTTTTTTTACAGCTTTTTTAGGTTCAGCTTTCTTGGCAGCTTGCTTTGTTTCTTTGACAGACTTAGTGTTCTTCAAAGGTTTCTTGTCAGCAGTCTTCTTGGCGATAGCAGCTGTCTTTTTCTTTTTATCTGCTTTTTCAGCAACCTTCTTGGTTTCTTTCTTGTTTACCTTTTTAGTCATTGTTGCCTCCTAATTCTTTAACCAGTTTTTCGTATTCCTTCAGATATTCGTAAGCTTCATTCTTGTCGAGCTGAGCGGTCCGCGATATCTTTTCTTTGAGATCCTCCATTTTGTGACGTTTGATCTCCAGTTTGACCTTATCAATAGCTCCGTTTAAAGCTGTTTCATCAAAATCTGTCGGCAGTGTTTCAAATAAAGCGAGTCCCGAAATAATATTGCGGATATTTTCATCATTACTTTCATCATAGATCCGTGAGAGTGAACACTCGCCATGTTTGCGGTAATCATCAACGATCATTAATGACAGTTTCTGATTGTTCTCATCAAGCAGACAGCCCAGTTTTCTTTCGTAGATATCCAGAGCCTTTCTGGATAAGGCGATCTGAGTCAGAATAGTATACTCTGCCTTGGTCAGTCCGTCAACAGAAAACGAAATGTCCGCTATCTTTTTATTATAAACTACTTTAGGCTCTGTAACCGCAGTTCTTTTACGTATTTTTGTCAATTCATATAATTCATTGTAGTAATTGTCTTTATCATAATCATCATGCAGCAGTTCAATCAGTTCGCTCATCGCAAAAGCCATCTTCTTGCGGTCTTCATAATTATCCAGATTGTACTGTTTGCGATAGTACTTAAAGGCATAATCAATGAATGTTATCTGTCTGGCTTCCATATCGCGCAAGGCATTCTTGCCATACTGATTGATGATCTCATCCGGATCAAGTTCACTCTGATTATCTACAACATAGACGTTTAATCCCTCTTTAAGCAGGACCTGACCGATCTTGAAATTGGCTGCCTGACCTGCTCTATCGCCATCATATGACAAGACGATCTTATGAGAGAGCGCCTTAAGAAGATCGATCTGATTTCTCGTACAGGCTGTACCTAAGGTCGCCACGACATTATCCTTATCAGCCCGATGATAAGCTATCACATCCATAACACCTTCGCAGACCAATACATAGCCCGCTTTCCTGGCAGCATCTTTAGCCCGATGAAAGTTATAGAGATTATCACCTTTGGTATAGATGATGTTGTCATTGGAATTGATGTATTTGGAATCAGAGACCCCCAGATAATCTCTGGCCGTAAAGGCGATCGGATCGCCATCCTTGTTGTGGATCGGGAAGATGATGCGGTTGTAGAAGACATCCGCCATGCCGCTGTTCAGCATGCGGCAGACACCGACTCTGATCATATCTTCATCTTTGAAGTTGTGCTTATGCAGATACTCATAGATCCTAGAGCCATCAGGATTAAGACCGACATCAAAGTATTTGATTGTCTCAAGATCAAGACCCCTGTTTTCCAGATATTTAAGCGCGTTTTCACCAAGCTTGGAAGCACTTAAAAGATAATGGCAATAGGCGATCATCGCATTAAGCAGATCATAGTAGTTCTGATATTTGGAGACTTTTTTGGGAACTTCATCAAGTTCAACAGGCTTGCCTATTAAAGCACCAACTTCCGCAACTGCTTGCGGAAAAGGTATCTTGCGGAAATTGGAAACAAAGGTAAAGACATTGCCGCCATTGCCGCAGACAAAACACTTATAGATCTGTTTATCCTGTGATATTGATAACGAAGGATCATGATCATCATGAAAAGGACAAAGTGCGCTATAGCCCTTGCCCTTTTTCGTTAATGGAATGTAGTGTCCGATCACATCGACGATATCGGCACTGTTCCTGATGTCATTGATAACTTCATCAGTAAGTTTCATTAAAATGTGAGTTTATTTTCGATATATTCCCTTAATTCAGAGATCTTGACTCTTGACTGTTCCATCGAATCACGTTCTCTGATCGTCACACAGCCATCGTTTTCAGAATCAAAATCGTAGGTGATGCAGAATGGCGTACCGATCGCATCATTGCGGCGGTAACGCTTGCCGATCGAACCGCTCTCATCATATTCACAATGGAAGTATTTAGACAGTTCATTGAAAATAGCGGTAGCCGGTTCAGACAGCTTCTTGGAAAGCGGGCAGATGCAGGCTTTGATCGGTGCGATCGCCGGATGCAGATGCATGACGATTCTTTCATCATCATCACTGAGCTTTTCCTTGTCATAGGCATCACAGCAGATCATCAGGAATAATCTTTCGACACCGACTGAAGGTTCAACACAATACGGAATATATACTTCGTTAGTCTCCGGATCGCGATAATTGAGTTCCTTGCCGGAGTATTCCGAGTGCTGTTTCAGGTCGTAGTCAGTACGATCGGCAATACCCCAGACCTCACCCCAGTCTGTAAATGGGAAGGCATATTCGATATCGCTGGTGCCCTTGGAATAGAATGAGAGTTCTTCCGGATCATGAGCTCTGATTCTGAGTTTGTCCTCGTTGATGCCTAAGCGTTTCACAAAGCTGTAGCAGTAATCAACCCAGTATTTATACCATTCAAGGTCAGTACCAGGCTTGCAGAAGAATTCCAGTTCCATCTGTTCGAATTCTCTGATACGGAATATAAAGTTGCCAGGTGTGATCTCGTTGCGGAAAGATTTGCCGATCTGGCCGATGCCAAACGGAATCTTCTTGCGGGAAGTACGGGCAACGTTATTGAAGTTCACAAAAATACCTTGTGCTGTTTCCGGTCTTAAATAGACTACGGATTTGGCGTCTTCCAAAGTACCGATATAGGTCTTGAACATCAGATTGAAAGGACGGGCATTAGTGAAGTTGTGCTTGCCGCAGTTAGGACAGACCACATTGTTTTCTTCAATCATCTGATCCATTTCTTCCGGTGTCTTGCCTTCCGCTGATAAACCAGTCGCTTCAGCAATCAGATTATCCGCACGGAATCTGCCTTTGCATTCCTTGCAGTCGACCATGGAATCCGCAAAGCCTTTAAGATGGCCTGAAGCCTCCCAGGTGCGCGTATTCATCAGGATCGCCGAATCGATACCGACATTATATGGTGATCTTTCAATGAATTCCCGCCACCAGAGATCCTTGATATTCTTCTTGAGCCAGGAGCCTAAAATACCAAAATCCCAGGAATTGGAAAGACCACCGTAGATTTCTGAGCCCTGATAAACAAAGCCGGAACTCTTTAAATGTGAGACGATTTCATCAAAAGTATATTTATTTTCCATATTAAGCTAATCCTTTCATCTGATCTGAAATATATCTGGCGACAAATACGCCGCTCGCCGAAGCATGAGATAAAGAATGGGTTACGCCTGAACAGTCACCGATGACAAACAGATTCTTATGAATCGTTTCGAGATGTTCATCAAGCTGCAGTTCCATGTTGTAGAACTTGACCTCAACGCCATATAGCAGCGTTTCATCATTGGCTGTACCCGGAGCAATCTTATCCAAAGCGTAGATCATCTCGATAATATCATCAAGGATACGCTTAGGCATGACCAGTGACAGATCGCCAGGTGTTGCCTTTAAAGTCGGCGAAATGAATGAATGTTCGATCTTGTCAACGGTTGAACGCTTGCCTCTGATCAGATCGCCAAAGCGCTGCACGATAACACCGCCGCCCAGCATATTGGATAATCTGGCAATCGATTCACCATAGCCGTTGGAATCGGTAAACGGTTCCGTAAAATGTTTTGATACCAGCAAGGCAAAGTTGGTATTTTCGGTCTGTTTGGTTTTGTCTTCATAGCTGTGACCATTAACGGTTACGATGCCGTTGGTATTTTCGTTGACAACCAGACCTTTAGGGTTCATACAGAAGGTTCTGACCCGATCCTGATACTTGGAAGTACGGAAGACGATCTTGCCTTCGTATAATTCATCGGTGATGTGATTGAAGACTTCGCAAGGAAGTTCAACACGCACACCCAGATCGACACGATTGGACATCGTTGGAATATTCAGGTCTTTAGAGACCTTTTCCATCCACTTGGAGCCTGAACGCCCTGCCGATATTACACAGTACTTGCTGTGGAAGACTTCATCCTTGGTGTAAAGTTCATATTCACCATCGACCTTTTTCACTTCTTTAACTTCACTTCTGAAGTAGAAATCGATGTGCTGTGACAGATAGGCATACAGATTGGTCAAGACTTCATAGTTGATATCAGTTCCCAGGTGTCTGACTTTCGCATCCAGCAGGTGCAGACCATTCTGAATACATTTGGTCTTTAGTGAAGAATTGCTGGTGGAGTAGAGTTTGGTATAATTGCCGCCATATTCTACATTGATCGAATCGACATAATTCATCAGATCGAGTGCTTTCTTCTTCCCGATGTGTTCATATAAGGTTCCGCCGAAGTCATTAGTGATGTTGTATTTGCCATCAGAGAAGGCTCCGGCTCCGCCAAAACCATTCATGATCGCACAGACTTCACAATTGATGCATTTGGTGACCTTTTCCCCATCGATCGGACATTTTCTTTTTTCCAGAACATTGCCGTGTTCTATGATCGCAACCTTGAGCTCCGGGGCACATTTGATCAGTTCATAAGCCGTAAAAATTCCCCCCGGACCGGCTCCGACTATCGCAACATCATAATTTTTCATTTATACTTCCTTTTTTACCTACATTATTATAATGAAAAAAATAATAAAATTCATTAAAACTAACATATATTTAGTTCTATAATATTTTCGTTGGAGGAAAAATATATGTCGAGACTAGTAGGTACTGTATCCAGGGGTATTCGCTGCCCGATCATCAAGGAAGGAGATGATCTGAAGCTCATTATCCCTGATGCTGTTTTAGCAGCTGCTGAAGCTGAAAATTTTGAACTGAGAGATAAGGATGTTGTTGCCATCACCGAATCAATCGTCGCTCGCGCACAGGGCAATTACTGCACGATCGATGATATTGCGGCTGATATCAGAAACAAATTTGGCGGCAATGAATTAGGTGTTATCTTCCCTATTACATCACGAAACCGTTTTTCCGTTCTTTTAAGCGGAATTGCCAGGGGCTGCAAAAAAATATATCTGATGCTGTCTTATCCTTCCGATGAAGTCGGAAATGCTTTCTTAAGTCTGGATGAACTTGATGAAAAAGGTGTCAATCCCTATTCAGACGTCTTAACTGAGAAACAGTATACTGATCTGTTTGGTGAACCAAAGCATGAGTTTACCGGTGTCAACTACGTCAAATATTATAAAGAACTGATCAATAAGGAAAACTGTGACTGTGAGATCATCTTCGCCAATCAGGCCAAAACGATTCTGAATTACACCAATAATGTATTGACTTGTGATATCCACACCCGTTTCAGATCCAAGAAGAATCTGAAAAAGGCTGGTGCCAATGTCTATGGTCTTGATGATATCATGACAAAATCAGTCAATGGTTCCGGTTTCAATGAGAAATATGGCCTGTTAGGTTCCAACAAAGCTACTGATGAAAAAGTAAAGCTCTTCCCGAAAGACGCTCAGGATCTCGTTGATGATATTCAGAAAGAATTAAAAAAGCGTACAGGCAAACATGTCGAAGTGATGGTCTATGGCGATGGCGCTTTCAAAGATCCGCAGGGCAAGATCTGGGAACTCGCCGATCCGGTCGTTTCCCCTTTCTATACTGATGGTCTTAAAGGTACACCTAATGAGATCAAGATCAAATATCTCGCTGATAATGACTTCAAGAATCTCAAAGGCGAAGAACTGAAAGATGCGATCGTCGAAACGATCAAAGCCAAGGCTAAAGATCTTGTAGGCAAGATGGTCTCTGAAGGTACAACGCCAAGACAGCTGACCGATCTGATCGGTTCACTCTGTGATCTGACTTCAGGTTCAGGCGATAAAGGTACACCGGTCGTTCTGGTTCAGGGCTATTTCGATAATTATACAAATGAATAATAATGATGCGGTCAATACGGCCGCATTTATTATGTAACATGAAATTAAAAAGTACGGCTAATAACCGTACTTTATAAATTAACCCAGAATAGCAGAATCATTAGCGAATTCTTCACCTGATGCTTTTTCAAAGCGATCAAGCAGAGATTCAACAGTCAGCTTCTTCTTTTCTTCGCCTGCAATATCCAGAATGATCTTTCCATCATTGAGCATGAGCAGACGATCACCATGGGCTATCGCATCACGCATATTGTGCGTGACCATGAAGGTCGTAAGTCCGGATTTGGAAACGATCTTTTCGGTTACTTCAAGAACCTTGGCCGCTGTCTTTGGATCAAGTGCAGCCGTATGTTCATCAAGCAGCAGAAGCTTTGGCTGCTGCAAAGTTGCCATGATCAGCGTCAGAGCCTGTCTCTGGCCACCTGACAATAAGCCGACTTTAGTGGACAGACGATCTTCAAGGCCAAGATTGAACTCTTTCAACAGAGCCTTGAATGTAGCTCGTTCATCAGGCGTGATGCCTTGGGCCAGTCCTCTTTTGCGGCCGCGGCGATGAGCTAAAGCCAGGTTTTCTTCGATCCACATATCGGAAGCTGTACCCATCATCGGATCCTGGAAAACACGGCCGATATAACGGGCTCTTTTGAACTCTGTCAGATTTGTGACATCGACATCATCGATAAAGATCTTTCCTTCATCAACAAACCAGGTACCGGCTATGGCATTGAGCAGAGTTGATTTGCCTGCACCATTTGAACCTATGACCGTGACGAATTCGCCATCTTTGAGCACCAGATCTACACCATTAAGTGCTTTTTTCTCATTGATCGTGCCGGGATTAAATGTTTTCTTTATATTTTCTATTCTTAACATTTTATTTCCCCTTCCTGAAATTAGGAATCGCCAGCGCCAGCATGACGATAATGGCCGTAGCCAGCTTCAGGTCATTGGAATCGACCTTGAGCCATAAGACGACGATCATGATCAGATAGTAGACGATACCGCCGATAATGACAAATAAAAGTCTCAGATAGAAAGAACAGCCTTTCGGGAAGACGATCTCTGATAAGACTTCACCAATGATGATAGCGGCTAAACCGATAACGATCGCACCACGTCCCATGTTGATATCAGAGAAGCCCTGATACTGTGCCATCAGGCCGCCGGCTAAAGCAACCAGACCATTGCCTAAGGCAAAGCCGATGATCTTCATATTATCGACATTGATGCCTTGAGCTAATGCCATGTGTTCATTGTTGCCGCTGGCACGGATAGCCGAACCCTGTTCGGTACCAAAATACCAGTAAAGAATGGAAATTAAGGCAATAGCTGTGATGGAACCGATCAGAATAGCCATCGGAATATTGCGCATCGTCAGCAGGACATTGTTTTTTGTCGGATTGCAGGATACATTCGCAACCATGCCCATGATATGCAGGTTGATCGAATATAAACCAAACTGCACAAGAATACCGGAAAGGATTGCCGGAATCTTTAATTTAGTATGAATGAGGCCGGTCGTCGTACCGACAACTATGCCTACAAGAAAAGCAATGATGATCGCAAGCCACGGGTTGATGCCTGATGTTATCAGCATGACCGCGGTTGCTCCACCAGTAGTAAAAGAGCCATCAACCGTAAGGTCTGACTCTTTTAAGACTCTGAAAGTTATATATATTCCTAAAGCCATGATGCCCCAGATCAGACCCTGGGCAACACCGCCGGGAATACGCGAAATAAGATTTCCTAATGTGATCATAATAAGCTATTCAATAACTTCAAATCCTGCTGGAACTTCAATTCCTAATAAATCACAGACAGTCTTGTTGGCTTTTCTGACCGGATTAGGGAAGTACTGAATCGGCATATCCTTGATATCAGCTTCACCCTTTAAGATCTTCGCAGCCATCTTGCCTGTTTCAACACCTAAGTTGTAGTAGTCAATGGTTAATGTAGCCACACCGCAGGCCTTGCAGACGCCTTCTTCACCGGCAAAAGTCGGGATCTTCTTTTCTAAGACGATGCTGGCAATCGTTTCTGCACAGCTTGCTGCCTGGTTATCTGTAGGAATGTATAAGGCATCGACCTGATCGCACAAGCTTTCCGTTACAAAGGCGATATCATTGGAATCCGTAAATGAAGAGGCAACAACTTTGACACCTTTGCCTTCCAGGTATTCACTGACTTTTTCAACCTGGTATTTGGAATTGGCTTCGTTGGAACAGAAGACGATACCGACAGTCTTGGTTTCCGGGAAGAAATCAAGGATCATCTGAGCCTGCTGATCAAGCGGAGCCAGATCAGAAGTACCGGAGACATTGCTGCCGACAGTTCCGGAGAAGTTTTCAATGCCAAGAGCTACACCATATTCAGTTACCGAAGTACCTAAAATCGGAATATCACCGGTCGCAGATACAGCAGCCTGTAAAGCTGGTGTCGCATTAGCCATGATCAGATCAACACCATCATTGACAAAGCCCTGAGCAATTGTCGAACAGGTAGCTGAATCACCAGCGGCATTCTGCTCAACGATTTCAACATTTTCCAGATTTTCTTTTAAAGCATCTGTAAAACCTTTAGTAGCTGCATCCAGAGCTTCGTGCTGAACCAGCTGAACGACACCTACATGGAAGGTTTTGCTTTCTCCTCCATCACCTTCGCTGTTTCCTCCACCATTGGAGCTGCAGGCACACAAGGCAAATACGGTAAGTAATGACAATAAGACAACTAATAACTTTTTCATCGCTTTTCTCCTTAGACAAAAAAACGTCCTGTACAAGGACGAATTGATCGTGTTACCACCTTTTTTCACATATACATTGCTGCATAAGTCTCTTCAGGCCACCATCATGGCCATCGTCTGTAACGGGACCCCCCGGAATACCCTACTATATTCAGATATTCAACTCAGTAATGTATTCTCGAACAACTAGCACATTCGTTTACACCAGACACGAACTCTCTTGGCTGCATCATTGCCGATACTGTTTACTTCAAAGTTTGTAACTGCTTTTATTGTAATGAAATTATTGTAAATATGTCAACAGTTTTTTTACAATATTTTCTGAAAATATTTTCATTATAATTATGATAAAATCAATAAGTACATGGGAGGCATCCATAATGAATAATGAAGAGAAGATTCTCAGCTCTATAAAGAAAGTTATTAAAGATTTATTCAACATTGAAGACGACAGTATTGTCATGGTCGAGATCCCTAAAGATAACAGCAATGGCGATTACTCCACTAATATTGCTATGCGTCTGACCAAGATCCTCAAAAGAAATCCTCATCAGATCGCTGAAGAGATCAAGGCTAAGCTTCTTGAAGATCTTCCTGATGCAAATTCAATTGATATCGCCGGACCTGGTTTCATCAATTTCTGGCTTAAGAAAGATGCGATGGCTGATATCATCAATACCATTATTGAAGCTGGTGATAAATATGGCCATTCCGATCACGGCAAAGGTCTTAAAGTTCTGGAAGAATATGTCTCAGCTAACCCTACCGGACCGCTGCACTGTGGCCATGCCCGTGGTGCTGCCTGGGGTGATTCCTGTGTCAGGATCATGAATGCCGCTGGATATAAGGCAACAAGTGAATATTATATCAATGACGCTGGAGCGCAGATGATGAATCTTGGCAAATCCTTATTAGGCAGATACAGAGAACTGTTCGGACTGGATTTTACACTTCCTGAAGATGGCTACCATGGACCTGATGTCATTGAAATCGCCAAAGCGATCAAAGAAAAAGATGGCGATAAATATCTTAAGATGCCTGAAGAAGAAGCAGTACTCGCCTTAAAAGCTTTAGGAAAGGAGCTGGAACTGGAAAGAATCAGAAAAGACCTCGCCTACTATCGCTGCGGCTTTGATTCCTGGATCTCCGAACAATGGATCACTGATGAAGGAAAAGTTGAAGCAGCTGTCGCCAAGATGAACGAAATGGGTCTTTTATATGAAAAAGATGGAGCGATCTGGTTTGAAGCAACCAAATACGGCGATGATAAAGACCGTGTCTTAAAGAAATCTGATGGCTATTACACTTATATGACACCGGATATCGCCAATCATATCTATAAATATGAAAGAGGCTATGACCTTTTGGTAAATATCTGGGGCGCAGATCACCATGGCTATATTCCAAGAATGAAAGCCGCTATGGAAGCTTTAGGCTATCCAAGAGATAATCTGCAGGTCGATATCTGTCAGATGGTCAGAATGGTTGAAAATGGTGAAGAAGTCAAGATGTCAAAGCGTACCGGCAACGCGATCACATTAAGAGAACTGTGTGACGATGTCGGTGTCGATGCGGCAAGATATACCTTCTTATCAAAAGCTCTGGATACCCACTTTGATTTTGATCTCACCTTAGCGAGAACCCAGTCAAATGAAAATCCGGTCTATTATGCACAGTATGCCTATGCCCGTATCTGTTCTGTCTTAAGGCAGGCTAAGCAGGAAGCGAAGAAACAGGATCATTACACTTGTCTGAATGATTCCAAAGAAATAGATCTCTTAAAACTGTTATCAACTTTTACCGATGTCGTAGCTGATGCTGCTGAGACCAGAAGTCCTAATAAGATCTGCAACTACATTCAGAAAGTTGCGACCTGTTTCCACTCCTTCTATGGTGCCTGCAAGATCAATGATCCGAATAATCCGGAATTAACAAACGAAAGACTGAATCTGGCAGAAGCTACCAAGATAACACTTAAAAATGCCTTTGATCTGTTAGGTGTATCGGCACCGGAACAGATGGCTAAAGAAGATCAGTAAAAAACAGTATAAAAAATATATGCTCTCGCATATATTTTTTGTATACGTTGAAATTATTCAGAAGCCGAATCTACATCAGCATAGAAGCAGAATTCATCTCCTGCAAGAGAATAATCTTCAGTCGCATCAGGGAACAGTTCTTCGCCATTGACGATCAGATTGATCGGATCATAAAAGCGATAGCCTTCAGCGGCAACGATCTTGCCAAAGACTGTATATTTCTTATCCTTTTCAACTATGACATCATCGTAATAGCAAAGAGTTGCATAATCACGCCAGTAGACCTGATCTCTTTCATCATTATCAAATGTGACTTTCGCAACACTGTATAAATCACTTCCGACTGTAACGACAGGGACAGGTTTCTGATCTTCACCATTAGCCGGATCAGAGCAGTTTATAATTGTTCCAACTTTTGGATTAGCAATTGTAAGTTCAACTGTTTCTATAACATTTAATTCTTCATTTAAATTCGTCATGAAATCTCCTTTGACAATTGATTATATACAAGCTTTCAAAAAACAGATAATCAGCAGAATATAACAGATCGTTTTTGGCAGCATCAGCATGCCTAACATCGGCAAGACCCCTGCCCCAACGGCAACCGGTATATAGAACAGGAATGATAACAGCACATACAGCCAGACTTTAGAAAAGATTTTATCAGCATTCCTTTTCTGATAATAAAGATAACAGATGACAGCACCAATCAAAACAAACGGTATATTGCGGATGATGCCCCAGGTCATATCAGAACTGTTGCTTAACCAGCCATTCTGCGGCAGCAGGCATAACAGTATCCTGATTGCGACCAAAGCAAATAAAACATTAGTCAGGCTTTTATTTTCTTCCTCATGATAATAGCCAAGATAGATCTGATACATAAGAAAATAAAATACAGTCATTGTAATAGAAGTGATCAGTTTGCCTACGCCTAAAGCGGCTGTAAAATCAGCAGCCACAAAATAATTGAGAACTCTCGGCACAAGATGGAAAGCGTCACCGCAGCCAAGAATCAGACTGGCCAGTCCCATCTTTTTCTGAATCGAATTACGTGCCTTATTAAGCATATAAATTCCGCTGCATATCGCAAACAGCAGATAGAGAATATCAAATGTTGATTCGCCGTATTTCATATTATTAATTCCTTTAGAATCAGTTTATCTCAATTGATCCGCCTAGATTTGAAGAAATCCAGGCAATATAAGTCTTGCCGCGATTTAAAGAGATTATTTCATCATTCATATCTCTTATGACAAACTTGCCATCTTCAACCGCCCATTTGATATCCATGATTGTTCCCATGGTCGCATATTTGCCTTCACCGGCTTCCAAGCCATAGTTGCAATAAGAGAAATGCGCACCAGGCTTTGTTATATATTCTGTGTAATCATAAAGAATGATGATATTCTTTCGGCTCAGATTATTCTCAAAATCGGAAGTATGATACAGCTGATCGCTTCCTGAATATGTCCAGTGTTTGACCCAGCTGCGATCAGAGATCGTAATTACAATATCATTGCAGGCAGTATTGCTTACAGTCGTATCTTCATCGGTAAACTCAAAATTGGTGAAATGGTCAGGATTACGTTCCGTTCGATAACCGTATTCCTTAATTGCCTGTGGCAGATTCTTAGTATAGACGATACCGGTATGTTCGATTGCCACATCTCTTTCCTTATTGCGTCCAAACAGATCAACCTGACCGCGATATTGCAGCTGATTGATATTATCGACGCCATCTTGGGCAATTACTTCACTGGCACCAATATAGGAACCTGCCGAATCACTCTGTCCCCAGTGAATGTAGATCGCATCAAACAGTTCAGA
>JAEEGL011825196.1_pt1 | contig 12705 bp, 10 predicted proteins | sample 9134231 | NCBI WGS metagenome assembly JAEEGL01 (sample SAMN16246548, study PRJNA631951) | gut metagenome | biome: gut microbiome; feature: rumen; material: fiber-attached | host: Bos | place: Iran: Karaj | collected 2018-10 | reverse complement strand
TTGGCCAGCTCGCCGCCGCCCTCGCCCACGCCCATCGTGCCGAAGCAGCCGTAGCGCGTATGGCTGTCGCTGCCGAGGATCATTTTTCCGCAGGCCGCGAGCCTTTCGCGCGCGTACTGGTGGATGACGGCGAGATTCGCGGGCACGTAGATCCCGCCGTATTTCATCGCCGCCGAGAGGCCGAAGGCGTGATCGTCCTCGTTGATCGTCCCGCCGACGGCGCAGAGGCTGTTGTGGCAGTTCGTCAGCGCATAGGAGATCGGGAATTCCTTCATGCCGGACGCGCGCGCCGTCTGGATGACGCCCACATAGGTGATGTCGTGGCTCACCATGGCGTCGAATCGGATGCGCATCCGCTCGCCCCCCTGATCGTGCGCGCGCAGGATGGCGTAGGCCATTGTCTTCTCCCTGCCCTCTCTGGGCACGACCGGAGATTCGACCGGCATCCCGCCGGAGATGATGACCGGCGTATCGCTGTATTGGATCATTGCAGTTCCCCCTTGCCTGAAATCGTTCAGCCGTTGAATCGGTTCATCGCGCGCTCGACGCCCTCGGAGAGGATCGCCTCGAGCGCGTCCGCCGCGCGTTCGGTCGCCGCGGCGATCTCGGCGGCGTCCTGTCCGTGGAAGCCTGACAGCACCCAGTCCGCGAGATCGTATTCCCTGTTCGGCGGCGAACCGACGCCGATCTTTACGCGCGGAAAGGCCTCCGTGCCCAGACGCCCGATAATGCTCTTGAGTCCGTTGTGTCCGCCCGCGGAGCCTGAGGCGCGGATGCGCAGCTTGCCCACGGGCAGCGAAACGTCGTCCGAAACGACCAGCACGCGCTCCGGCGGCACCTTGTAGAAGGCCGCCGCGGGCTGCACCGCTTCTCCGGAGAGATTCATGTAGGTCTGCGGCTTCATCAGGAACACCTTCTCGCCGCCGAGCGTCGCCTGCGCGGTGAGCGCCTTGAAGCGCAGACGGTCGATGCGTACGCCCAGGCGCTTTTCCAGCACCTGCGCGGTCATAAAGCCGACGTTGTGGCGGCTTCCGGCGTACTTCTGCCCCGGATTCCCCAGAAACACGAGGATCCAGCTCACGCCGGACGGACGTTTGAAAAGCATAGACTCCTCCGATTTGAATCGTAATGAAAGGCAAGCCCGCGGCGGCAGTTCTGCCGCCGCGGGCTTCCGCAGGAACAAGTATGTTTCAGTCGAACAGCACGGAGATGGATTTCTCCTCGTACACGCGCTCGATGGCCTCGCCGAAGATCGGCGCCACGGGCAGGTAACGGATCTTGTCGCAGGGCTTCTCGCCCGGATACGGGATCGTGTCCAGAAGAAGGAGCTCGCTGATATAGCTGTTCTCGATGCGCTCGATGGCCGGACCGGAGAGCACGCCATGGCTGGCGCAGGCGTAGATCTCCTTCGCGCCGCCGATCTCGCGCAGCGCCTTGGCCGCGCCGCAGAGGGAGCCCGCCGTATCGACCATATCGTCGAGCAGGATGACGTTTTTGCCCTCGACGCTGCCGATGATGTTCATGACCTCGGACTGATTGGCCTTTTCGCGGCGCTTGTCCACGATGGCCATGTTCAGCTCCAGCTTGAGCGCAAAGGAGCGGGCGCGCGCGACGCTGCCGACGTCGGGCGAGACGACCATGAAGTCCTCGTTGCCCTTGCCGAAGCGCTGGACGTAGTGCCTCGCGAAGAGCGGCGCGCCGTAGAGATTGTCCACGGGGATGTCAAAAAAGCCCTGAATCTGGTTGGCGTGCAGGTCCATCGTCAGGACGCGGTCCGCGCCGGCCTTCGTGATGAGGTTGGCGACCAGCTTTGCGGAGATTGGATCGCGGCTTTTGGCCTTGCGGTCCTGACGGGCGTAGCCGAAATACGGGATCACGGCCGTGACGCGGCCCGCGCTCGCGCGCTTCATCGCGTCGATCATGACCAGAAGCTCCATCAGATTGTCGTTGACCGGCTTGCAGGTGGACTGTACGACAAACACGTCCGCGCCGCGGACGGGCTCGTACACGGAGATGGAACACTCGCCGTCCGCAAAGCGCTTGGCCTCGGACTGGCCGAGAGGCTTTTCCAGATACTTGCAGATGCCCTCCGCGAGGGGGAGATTGGAGTTGCCGGCGAATACCTTTACCTCTTTCCCGTGTGCAATCATTTCAGAATCCTCTCTTTTTTCAGATTTCCCGGATGATTGTCTCTCTGTGGCTTTACCATTCTATTATAACAACTGCGCCCGAAAAAGGAAAGTGCGAACGGAAATCTTTTTTTGTCGAATCCAAGGCCGGCAAGGTCAGAAATTTTGGGCATTGTGCCGAGCGCGCGCCGCCGCAGGCGTTTTAAAGGAATTTTAAACCGCCCCGGCTAAACTGGTCTTTATTATTCCGAAGCGATCTGCTACAATATGCTGCAGGGAGGCGGATCAGAATGAAACTGCTGCTTGCGGAGGATGAACGGGCGCTGTCCGAGGCGATCGTTGCGATCCTCGAGCACAACAACTACACCGTGGACGCCGTCTACGACGGGCAGGAGGCGCTCGATTACATTCTGGCGGAGCGGTACGACGGCATCCTTCTGGATATCATGATGCCGAAGCTGGACGGATTGAGCGTCCTGCGCGAGCTGCGGCAGAGAGGGATCGGCACGCCCGTGATGATGCTCACCGCCAAAGCGGAGGTGCGCGACCGCGTGGAGGGGCTCGATCAGGGCGCGGACGACTATCTCCCCAAGCCCTTCGCCATGGCCGAGCTGCTGGCCCGCGTGCGCGCGCTGACCAGGCGCAGCGGCGACTATTCGCCCGACGTGCTCGAAATGGGCAGCACCTCTCTCGATCGGCAGAGCTTCGAGCTGCGCTGCGGCGAGGAATCCGTCCGCCTCTCCCGCAAGGAATTCCAGCTCATGGAGATGCTGATGCTCAATCAGAACCGCCTGCTCTCCACCGAGCAGCTGATGAGCCGGATCTGGGGCTATGACAGCGACGCGGAGATCAACGTCGTCTGGGTCTATATCTCTTATCTGCGCAAAAAGCTCGCCCAGATCGGCAGCGGCCTGCAAATCTCCGCCGTGCGCGGCCGCGGCTATGTTCTGGAGGTTTCCGATGGTCAAAAGGCTTAAGCGGCGCTTTATCCGGCTCGCAATGCTCGCTCTGGCCGCGACGCTGCTTCTGACCTTCGGCTGCGTCTACGGCGCGCTGCATCATCGGATCACCAAAGAAGCGGACCAGCTGATCGGTCTGATCGCCGAAAACGGCGGCAGTCTTCCGAGCTACGACGCGCGCGCCTTCGGCAACAGCGAGGAGACGCGCTATTCCACGCGCTATTACGTCGTGTGGATGGATCGGGACGGCGCGTTCATCTCCTCCAACATGCAGCACATCGCGCTGGGCACGGCGGTGCAGATCCAGCAGCAGATCACGGAGATCCTGCGGCGCGGCAAGGCCACGGGCTACGTCGGCACCTCGCGCTACAACGTGTTCTCGGCGTCGGACGACGCCGCCTATATGGCTGTCGTGCTCGACCGCAGCGCCAATCTCGGCACGCTGCACACCCTGCTGCTGATGATGCTCCTCACGGCGCTGGCCGTCCTTATACTGGTGTTTCTGCTCCTTCTGTGGCTGAGCCGCTACGCCGTGCGCCCCTTTGAGAAGAATCAGGAGCGGCAGCGGCAGTTCATCACCGACGCGGGGCATGAGCTCAAGACCCCTCTGGCCGTCATCTCCTCGAACGCGGAGGTGCTGGAGATGACCGCAGGCGAAAACAAATGGCTGGCAAACATCAAAACGCAGACCGCGCGCATCAGCCAGATGGTCGCGAGCCTCATTGAGCTGAGCAAAATGGAGGAGGAGCGGGAATCCGAGGAGCCGCGGCAGATCGTCGACCTCTCCGAGGTCGTCTCGCAGTCGGCGGAGAGCTTCTCCGCCGCGGCGCAGACGCGCGGCATGTCGATCGAGACGGCGATCGAGCCGGATATCCGCATCACCGCCTATCTGGAGGACATGACGCGTCTGGTCGGCATTCTGCTCGACAATGCCGTCAAATACACCGACGAGCGCGGTCTGCTGCGCGTCAGTCTCACGAGGAAGGGCAAGAAGGCCCTTCTCCGTGTGGAAAACTCCTGCGACGCCATCTCGGAGGAATCGCTTGCGCACCTTTTCGACCGTTTTTACCGAACGGACAGCTCCCGCAGCCGGTCCACGGGCGGCTACGGCATCGGCCTCTCGCTGGCGCAGATGCTCGTGCAGCGGCAGAAGGGCCGCCTCACTGCCTCCTGTTCCCCGGAGAACATCATCTGCTTCGATGCGGAATTGTGAGACCGGACAGAAACCGCCTCAAAAGCCTGAACGCTCCTTATGGAAAAACGTTCAGGCTTTTTCGATTCCATTTCGGCGATTCTTTAAAGTAGCTTTTATTTCGGAGGCATATGCTGTTCTCAGAAAGGCAATGTGCCTTTGGAAAGGAGCACCCGAAATGTATACCCCGTACAATGACAACAATAACGGAAACGGCGGGCAGCAGCCCTCCTATTCCGCTCCGCAGTGGCAGAATCCCTATCAATACTCCGGCTGGCCGGCGCAGCCCAAAAAGAAAAAGCTCGGCTGGTTCGCCAAGCTGCTCATCGTCGTGCTGGTCGTCGCCGTCGTCGGCGGCGCATGCTGCGGCGGCGCCTATTTCCTGTTCAAGACCTTCCGCTCCGACGCGGGAAGCAGCGCGTCCCTCTCCGAGCCTCTGCAGATCCCCGATCGGCAGATTCCCGGCAACAGCGGCAGCGTTGCAAGCGCCGAAGTGTCAGCCGACATTCCCTATACGACGGTACTGACCGGGCAGAGCGCCGGCACGGCGATCCTGGACGTGACGGAGGTCGTTAAAAACACGATGCCCGCCATGGTCTCCATCAACGTCGTCGTCACGAAGACCTATTCCGATCCCTACGGCTTCGGCAGCTTCTTCGGCTACGGCAGCGGCGGCTATCAGCAGGACGTTCCCGGCAGCGGCAGCGGCATCATCATCGGCAAAAACGATTCGGAGCTTCTGATCGTCAGCAATAACCACGTCGTCGGCAGCGCCAAGGAGATCGTTATCGAGTTCATCGACGGCGAGACCGCCACGGCTTACCTCAAGGGCAGCGACGCCAACTACGATCTGGCGGTCGTGGGCGTGCGGCTGTCGGATCTCAAGGAATCCACGCTCGACAGCATCAAGCTCGCCGTCATGGGCAGCTCGGATGAGCTCGTCCTCGGCGAGCCGGCCATCGCCATCGGCAACGCCCTCGGCTACGGCCAGTCCGTCACGGTGGGCTATATCAGCGCCCTGCAGCGGGAAGTGACGCTTGAGGACGGCGGCAAGATGACCCTGATCCAGACCGACGCCGCCATCAACCCGGGCAACTCCGGCGGCGCGCTGCTCAACATCCGCGGCGAGGTCGTGGGCATCAACTCCGCCAAGTACTCCGATACAAGCGTCGAGGGCATGGGCTACGCCATACCGATCTCCGACGCCATCCCGATCATCAACGAGCTGATGAACTCCATCACGGTGCCCGAAACCGAGAAGCCTTACCTCGGCATCCTCGGCCAGACGCTACCGGAATCCTATCGCAGCTACTTCCAGTGGCCGGAGGGCGTTTATGTGTCTGAGATCACGTCCGGCTCCCCCGCCGAGCTTGCGGGTCTGCAGCCCGACGACATCATCACCGCCTTCAACGGCAAGACCGTCGCCACGATGGAGGATCTGCAGGCCGCCATTGCCGCCTGCTCGGTCGGCGACAGCGTGACCATCACCGTATCGCGCCCGGAACGCGCCGCGGACGGCAGCTATCCCACGTCGGAGCACACGCTGCGCGCCGTGCTCATCGCCCGGAGCGATATCAAAGGCTGATATTTCTCTCCCTCTCTCCTTTTCTCTTTTACCCCAGCAAGCACCCCTGTCCCGCGTCCCGCGGGACAAAGAAGGACGGTATGCCCAATCGGACATACCGCCCTTTTCTGTTTCTCTCTTATCTATCTTATCCGAGCTTCGCGAGGCTCTGCGTGAGGTTCTCGATGAGCGCCTCCAGCTTTGCCTTCTTTTCGCGTTCCGCGTTGACCACCTGCTCCGGCGCGCGGGCGACGAAGTTCTCGTTTGCGAGCTTGGCGTTCTGCCCGGCCAGATCCTTCTGCGCCTTTTCGAGCTCCTTACGCAGCCGCGCCCGCTCCTTTTCGAGATCGACCAGCTCGGCCATCGGCAGGAACATGCGCGCCTCCTCCGTCACGACGGACACCATGCCGTCCGTATTCTCCGGCGCGGCGGCGGCGACCTCCACCTGCTCGGCAAACGCCAGGCGGCGGAAATAGGCGGCGCCGCTGCGGAAGATCTCCGGCTTTTCGGAGGCGATGAACAGATGCGCCCTCCGGGAAGGCGGCACGTTCATCTCCGCGCGGGTGCTGCGCACGGCCTTGATCGCGTTCATAACGGCCTCGAAGCTTGTCTCCTCCTCTGGGAAGCTCAGCGCTTCGTCGAATTTCGGATAGCTCTGCAGCATCAGGTAGTCGCCCTCATGGGGCAGCGCCTGCCAGATCTCCTCCGTGATGAAGGGCATGAAGGGATGCAGGAGCTTGAGGATCTCGGTAAGCACGTACAGCAGGACCTTCTGCGCGCTGGTCTTCGCCGCCTCGTCCTCGCCGTTCAGGCGCGCCTTGGTCAGCTCGATATACCAGTCGCAGTAGCAGTCCCAGATGAAATCGTAGATCTTGCCCGCCGCCACGCCGAGCTCGAACTTGTCCAGATTCTCGCAGACCTCCCCGGAAAGCGTGTTGAGCTTGGAGAGGATCCATTTGTCCTCCAGCTCAAGCTTTTCCGGCAGCTCGTTGCGCTCGATGCGCAGATTCATCATCACGAAACGGCTGGCGTTCCAGAGCTTGTTGGCGAAGTTGCGCATGGCCTCCGTCTTCTCCACATAGAAGCGCATGTCATTGCCGGGGCTGTTGCCGGTGATGAGGTTGAAGCGCAGCGCGTCCGCGCCGTACTTCTCCGCCATCTCCAGCGGGTCTATGCCGTTGCCGAGCGACTTTGACATCTTGCGGCCCTTGTCGTCGCGCACGAGGCCGTGGATGAACACCGTGTCAAAGGGGTGCTTTTTCATCTGCTCCATGCCGGAGAAGATCATCCTCGCCACCCAGAAGAAGATGATGTCGTAGCCCGTCACCATGACGCTAGTCGGGTACCAGTAATTCAGGTCCGCGGCTTCCGTATCCGGCCAGCCCATCGTGGAGAAGGGCCAGAGGCCGCTGGAGAACCAGGTGTCGAGCACGTCCTCCTCGCGCGTCAGGTGCTCGCAGCCGCACTTCTCGCACTTCGTCGGATCCTTGCGGGACACGTTGATGTGGCCGCACTCGTCGCAGTACCAGGCCGGGATCTGATGCCCCCACCAGAGCTGGCGGGAGATACACCAGTCGTGCACGTTCTCCATCCAGTTGATATAGGTCTTGGAGAAGCGCTCCGGCACGAATTTCACCGTGCCGTCGTTTACGACGCGGATGGCCTCCTTCGCCAGCGGCGCCATCTTCACGAACCACTGCGCGGAGATGAGCGGCTCCACGTCGTTGTGGCAGCGGTAGCAGGTGCCCACGTTGTGAGAATAGGGCTCCACCTTCACCAGATAGCCCTGCGCCTCCAGATCGGCGACGATCTTTTTGCGGCACTCGTACCGGTCGAGCCCCTCGTAGGCGCCGCCGTTCTCGTTGATGGAGCCGTTGTCCGCGATGACTCGGATGACCTCCAGATTGTGGCGCAGGCCCACCTCGAAGTCGTTCGGATCGTGCGCGGGCGTCATCTTCACGGCGCCGGTGCCGAAGCCGATCTCGCAGTACTCGTCCCCGATGATCGGGATCTCGCGTCCCACGAGCGGCAGGATGCAGGTCTTTCCGATCTTGTCCTTCTGGCGCTCGTCGTTCGGGTTCACGGCCACGCCGGTATCGCCCAGCATGGTCTCGGGGCGCGTGGTGGCCACGACGATGTCGCCGCTGCCGTCCGTCAGCGGATAGCGGATATACCACAGGTTGCCGGGCTTGTCCTGATACTCGACCTCGGCGTCGGAGAGGGCGGTCAGGCAGTGCGGGCACCAGTTGATGATGCGGCTGCCCTTGTAGATCAGGCCCTTCTCATACAGCTCGCAGAAGGTCTCGCGCACGGCCTTCGAGCAGCCCTCGTCCATCGTGAAGCGGCTGCGGCTCCAGTCGCAGGAGGCGCCGAGCGTCTTCTGCTGCTCGACGATGCGGTGGCCGTATTTGTTCTTCCAGTCCCAGACGCGCTCAAGGAACTTTTCGCGCCCGAGGTCGTAGCGGGTCAGGCCCTCCTCGTTGCGCAGGGCCTCCTCGACCTTAATCTGCGTGGCGATGCCCGCGTGGTCGGTGCCGGGCAGCCAGAGCGCGGCGTAGCCCTGCATGCGCTTGTAGCGCGTGAGGATGTCCTGCAGCGCGGCGTCGAGCGCGTGCCCCATGTGAAGCTGCCCCGTTACGTTCGGGGGCGGCATGACAATGGAGAACGGCTTCTTGCTCGGGTCGATCTCGCCCCGGAAGCAGTTCCCGTCCATCCACATCTGGTAGATCTTCTTCTCCACCAGCTGCGGCTCGTATTTCTTCGGCAGTTCTTTCATGTATTTCTCTCCTCTCGGAATTGTGCAACAAAAAAGCGCCCCGGAAGCCAACGCTTCAGGACGCAATACGCGCGGTACCACCTGAATTCCCCATGCGGACACGGGGCCCTCGACGCCCGTAACGCGGGCTTGCGGCGGGGCTTACTCACGGTTCGGTCCCGCGGCTCCGGAGCGACCTTCGGCACGATCCTGCGGAAAGCTCACAGCCTCGGCTTTCCTCTCTGACGCAGGACGGAGCGCCTACTCCTCTCCCTCTCGGCCTTTATTCAGGGATTATATACATCCGCCTTTGGTTTGTCAAGCCCGGATCGGAGCGGAAATCCTGTTAAAAACAGTAAAAATGCAGTTGACAAGGCGAATCGTTTCGACTATAATACCAAAGCGGTTATGCAACTGCAGGAGGATCAGATGAAGCTCGATCTGCGTGAAATCATTGAGATCCCCGGCGCGTCTCTCCCCTTTCGCTGCACGCTGGACACGGCGCGGCTGGACTTTCCGTCCGTCGTGCGCTACAACGCGGCGCCGGAGGCGGAGGGCCTCGTGCAGAACACGGCCGGCATCCTGAGCCTGACGGGGACGCTGCGCGCGGACATGATCTGCGTATGCGACCGCTGCGCGCGGGAATACGCCTGCCGGAAGGAGCTGCCGCTGCGCGTCACGCTTGCGGCGAATCTGCAGGACGACGACGGCGAGGACGTCTTCCCCCTCGAGGGCAACTTTCTCGACCTCGACGACGTACTGGAGACCTGCTTCATTCTCGACATGGAGGCCAAGCACCTCTGCCGGGAGGACTGCAAGGGCCTGTGCGACAAATGCGGCGCGAACCTGAACGACGGCCCCTGCGGCTGCAAAGCAACTACGGATCCAAGATTGGCTGTATTGGAACAGCTTTTGGATAAATAGAAACCAAGTAAACAGGCTGTTCAAGTCAGCTATGACTAGGAGGTGTCACAATGGCAGTCCCGAAGAGAAAAGTGTCCAAGGCGAGAAGAGACAAGCGTCGCAGCTCCCACTGGAAGCTGGAGACCCCCGGTATCGTCGCGTGCCCCAACTGCGGCGCGTATCATCTGCCCCACCGTGCCTGCAAGGCTTGCGGCAAGTATGACGGCCGCGAGGTCCTGAAGGTCAGCGAGGAGAAGTAATGAAGTTAAAAACGCGGCGGACTTCCCGCCGCGTTTTTAACATATTTACGGAGCCGTACCATGAGCAACAGAGTCGTTTCCGTCGACGAAAACAGCCCCGTCCGCGGCAAGGTGCGGCCGGGCGACGAGCTGCTGAAGATCAACGGCAGCCCCATCGTCGACGTCCTCGATTACAAATATTATTCCTACGAGCCGCGGCTTACGCTGACGCTGCGCGCGCCGGACGGCGGCTACCGCGTCGTTTCCGCGCGCAAGGCCGAGGGGCAGGATCTGGGGCTGAACTTCGAGAGCTATCTGATGGATCAGGCCAGAGCCTGCCGCAATCGCTGCCTGTTCTGCTTCGTCGACCAGCTGCCGCGCGGCATGCGTCGCACGCTGTATTTCAAGGACGACGACGCGCGGCTGAGCTTTCTGACGGGCAACTACATCACGCTCACCAATCTCTCCGAGCGCGAGCTGCAGCGGATCATCGACCTGCGCATCAGCCCCATCCACGTGTCCGTGCACGCCACGGAGCCGGCTCTGCGCGCAAAGCTGCTCGGCAACCCGGACGCCGCGCGCGGCTATGAGCTGATGCAGCGCCTCGCCGCGGGCGGGATCGAGATGGAGTGCCAGATCGTCTGCTGCCCCGGCATCAACGACGCCGAAGCCCTCTCGCGCTCGATGCGCGAGCTGGCCGCGCTCTGGCCGCAGGTCAACAGCGTGTCCGTCGTGCCCGTTGGCCTGACGAAGCACCGCGAGAAGCTGCCCGCGCTCACGCCCTTCGACCGGGAAAGAGCGCTTGAAACGGTGCGTCAGGTGGAGGCCTACGGCGAGGAATGCCTGAAAAAGCTCGGCAGCCGCGTGTTCTTCTGCGCGGACGAGCTGTATCTGAAGGCGGGTCTGGAGCCGCCCCCGGACGACTGGTACGAGGGCTATCCGCAGCTGGAAAACGGCGTGGGGCTCCTGCGCCTGCTCGCCACGGAGTTTCAGGAAGGTCTCTCCGAGGGCGTGAAGTGCGGCGGAAAACCGTTCTCGATCGCCACAGGCGTGGCCGCCGCGCCTTTTCTGCGCAGATTGCTTGCGCAGGCGCGGGAAAAATGTGTTACAATAAACGGAGAGGTCTACGCCGTTGAAAACGACTTCCTCGGCCACAGCATCGACGTGGCGGGGCTCGTGACCGGCGGCGACCTGATCGCGCAGCTCCGGGACAAGGCGCTCGGCGAAAGGCTGCTCATCCCCGTCAACATGCTCCGCCACGGCGAGGGCGTGTTCCTCGACGACGTGACGCTCGAGGACGTGACGGCGGCGCTCGGCGTACCCGTGCGGGTCGTACAGCAGGACGGCAAGGACCTGCTGGAGGCCATGTGCGGGCGCTGACGATTCTTCTTTTTATCCGTTCATTCAAAGGAGGGCTGCGATATGCGACCCCTCGTTGCCATCGTTGGCAGGCCCAACGTGGGCAAGTCCCTGCTTTTCAATCGTCTGGCGGGCAAGCGTCTCTCCATCGTGGAGGACACCCCCGGCGTGACGCGCGACCGCCTCTACGCGGAATGCGAGTGGTGCGGGCGCAAATTCGATATCGTTGACACGGGCGGCATCGAGCCGACGACGGACGATGAGATCCTGCTGTTCATGCGCGAGCAGGCGCTTCTGGCCATCGACGCCGCGACGGTGATCGTGCTCGTGACCGAGATCGGCACGGGCGTGACCGCCGCGGACAAGGACGTTGCCAATCTCCTGCTCCGCTCGAAAAAGCCCGTCGTGCTGGCCGTCAACAAGATGGACTCCATCGGCGCGCCGGACCCTGGCATCTACGAGTTCTATCAGCTCGGCCTCGGCGATCCCATCGCCCTTTCCGCCATTCACGGCCACGGCACGGGCGACCTGCTCGACGCCTGTCTGGCGCACTTCCCGCCCGCCGAAGCGGACGAGGAGGACTGCGACCGCATCAAGGTGGCTGTCATCGGCAAGCCCAACGTCGGCAAATCCTCGCTCATCAACCTCATCCTCGGCGAAAAGCGCGTGATCGTCAGCGACGTGGCCGGCACGACGCGCGACGCCGTGGACACCGAGGTCGACAACGAGTACGGCAAATACCTCTTCATCGACACGGCCGGCATCCGCCGCAAGAGCAAGGTGGAAGACCGTGTGGAGAAGTTCTCCGTGATGCGCGCGCAGCTCGCCATCGAGCGCGCGGACGTATGCCTCATCCTGCTCGACGCCCGCGACGGCGTCACCGAGCAGGACACCAAGATCGCGGGGCTGGCGCACGAGGCCGGCAAGGCCAGCGTCATCGTTGTGAACAAGTGGGATCTCATCGACAAGGAGACGAACACGATGGACCGCATGCGCAAGGACGTGCTGCGCGATCTGAGCTTCATGTCCTACGCGCCCGTGCTGTTCATCTCCGCCCTGACGGGCCAGCGCACGCAGCGCATCTTCGAGCTCGTCAACTACGTCAACGACCAGAGCGCCATGCGCATCACCACCGGCATGCTCAACAACGTGCTCGCGGACGCGCAGGCGCGCATGCAGCCGCCCTCCGACAAGGGCCGCCGCCTGAAGATCTACTACATGACGCAGACCGGCGTCAAGCCGCCGCACTTCGTCACCTTCGTCAACAGCGCGGAGCTCTTCCACTTCTCCTACCAGCGCTATCTGGAAAACCAGATCCGCTCGGTTTTCGGACTGGAGGGCACGCCCATCCGCATGAGCATCCGCCAGAAGGGCGACAAGGAGGGCTGAACCCATGCTGATTCCGCTTCTGCTCCTTGTGATCGCCGTCGTTGCCTACATGCTCGGCGGTCTAAACGGCGCGATCATCGCCTCGAAGACGCTCTACCGCAACGACGTGCGCCGCCACGGCAGTCACAACGCGGGGCTGACGAACTATCTGCGCACCTTCGGCCCCGGCGGCATCGCCATCGTGCTGGGCACGGACGTGCTCAAGTCCGTTTTGGC
>JAEEGL011219289.1_pt1 | contig 12705 bp, 7 predicted proteins | sample 9134231 | NCBI WGS metagenome assembly JAEEGL01 (sample SAMN16246548, study PRJNA631951) | gut metagenome | biome: gut microbiome; feature: rumen; material: fiber-attached | host: Bos | place: Iran: Karaj | collected 2018-10 | reverse complement strand
TGCATCCCAGGGTGATTACCCCATAAAAGGGCTCCACTTCCTCATCATGGCGGTGGGGGAGCTGCTTAATGAGATAAAAGAAAAAGGGAAAAAGATCCCAAATATAAAGATTTACGTTGCCGGGCAGCAGATATGCGGGTTCGGCAGCGCCATTAAAAAGATCAAAATATCATCATACGGAAAATACCTTGATGAGCTGATAGAAAAGTACGATCTGGGCGACAGAATATTTTTCACCGGAAGGCTTGATGCCGAAGGAATGAAGGAACAGTACCTCAAGTGCGACACATATGTGTGCTGCTCGACCTGCGAGAATTCCCCCAACTCCCTGGGAGAGGCGATGATGCTCCAGGTTCCCGTGGTGACGGTGCTTGCGGGCGGGATCCCCAGCATATTCAGGGAAGGGCGCGACGGATTCTCCTTCAGGGCAGACCCCGACGATTCCGCCGAAAGGATAGCAAAGAAGCTGAAAAAAGCTCTTATGCAGAGGTGGAACAGCGAGGCGAGAAACTCTTCCCATACGGGTGAATTCGAGGAAATGCGCCACAATGCGGGGTTCCACGCAAGAGAGATCCACAATCCCGACAAGAACGTATTCGACTTACTGGAAATCTATAAAAGCATGATATAGACATCAGTCCGATAAATAGGCAGCGCGAGGCGCCGGATGAGGTGTAACAGGGTGTTATGACAATCTGCTTCGTCTCCAATTACATAAACCACCATCAGATTCCCTTCTGCGAGGAGATGATCAGGCTCTGCCGCGAAGGTGACAGCTTCTTTTTCATCCAGACACAGGAGATGGAAGAGGAGCGAAAGCAGATGGGATGGAGCGCCGAGATGCCGGACTATGTGCTTTCCGCATACAAGAGCGAGGAGGAAAATGCAAAGTGCCGGAAGCTCATCTTTGACAGCGAAGTAGTGATATTCGGCGGATGTGAGGATGAGAGCTATATAAAGCCCAGGCTTGAAGATATAAAGAGCGCAGTGGCCTTAAAAGCAGGCTCGGGCAGCAAAGCCGGGCCGGGCAAAAATAATAAAAAGCTCACTTTCAGATATTCCGAGCGCGTATACAAAGAGGGGCAATGGAAGTTCATCTCCCCCAGGGGGCTTGCAAAAAAGCGCGCCGATCACACAAGATACAATGATATCCCCTTTTACCTCCTGTGCGCAGGGGGGTATGTGGCATCGGACTATGCGCTCTTCGGAGCTTATAAGAACAAAATGCTCAAGTGGGGATATTTCCCCGAAGCTCAGAGCTTTGACATAGAAGAATGCATAAGCAATAAGGGGTATATCTCCGGAGATATTGCCCCCGATAACGGCCGGGTACCATATCTTATCTGGGCCGGCAGGATGATAGGCTGGAAACACCCCGAAAATGCGGTGCTCACCGCGCAGTATCTTAAGAGCAAAGGCCTCCGCTTCCAAATGGACATATTCGGAAACGGGCCTCTTCGCGATAGAGTAAGCGCCCTGATAAATGAGACGGGTGTCAGTGACTGCGTGAGCCTTAAGGAATTTGTCAGCCCGCCGCAAATGCGTGAGCTTATGAAAAAGGCAGATATATTCCTTATGACCAGCGACCGTATGGAGGGCTGGGGAGCCGTGGCCAACGAGGCGATGAACAGCGGATGCTGCCTGATAGCCGACTGCATGGAGGGAGCGATCCCATACCTTGCAAAGGACGGAGAAAACGCTCTGGTGTACCGCGGAAACGGAAACAGCGCTTCCGGGAAACTGCTTCAAAAGGCCGAAAGGGCCCTCACGGATCCGGAGCTTCGAAGGAAGATCGCAAAAAATGCCTACAGGACCATCACGGAAGAGTGGAACGCGAAGACAGCATCGGAAAGGCTCATGCAGGTGATCCGCGCTTTTGAGGAGGGGAAGGAATTCCCGGAATACGAGAGCGGACCGTGCAGCAGGGAAAATCCCATGAGTGAAAGAGCTGTCGCCCGCAATAATCTAACCGTCAGGTATAAATAAACTCATGTCGGAAAATGTGATAAAACAGGATGATATGCCCCTCATAAGCATTATCGTTCCTGTATATAACATAAAAGAATATATCGAAAGATGCGTCGGTACCATAAGGCAGCAGACATACAGAAACCTTGAGATCATACTTGTGGACGACGGATCGAACGACGGAACGGAAAAGATCCTCGATGAGCTGGCCGGTAAAGATGAGCGCATAAGAGTGTTCCATAAAGAGAACGGCGGCTCTTCCACAGCGAGAAACCTCGGGCTTGTCAAATCCACAGGGGACTATATAGCTTTTGCGGACAGCGATGATTTCCTCGAGCCCGATATGATAGAGCTTCTGTATGAAGGGATCAGAAAATACGGCGTAAAATGCGCGCAGATAGGGCGCGACGAGAGGGATGAGAAAGATAACGCTCTTCCCGATATATGCATTCCGCCCGAGAAGGAGGAGCTTATTTCGAGCAGGGACTTCCTGAAAGAGCTGCTGATGCACAGAGGGGACTGCTCCTTCTGCACAAAACTTATCGAGAGGAGCATCTTTTTCCAAAACGACCCGGATCCCAAATATGCAGGGAGAGAAAAAAAACCATCCCCGGAAAGATATCCTAAAAATGTGGATTATAGTTTCTTCCCCGTGGGAAAGCTCAATGAGGATTTCCACATCCTCATAAAGATCCTTCCCCAGATAGGCGATACGATATCCCTTCCGGGGCACAAGTATCATGTGTTTTACCGCATAGGGAGCAATTCGCGCAAGGAGAGCAGGGATCAGTTTTCGAGAGTATATGCCGACTGCGTGGAAAATGCGTTCCTGGCGCAGGATATAGTAAAAGAAAGATACCCGGGCGATAAGGAGCTTGAAAAGACAGCATTCAGATTTGCCGCATTCCAGAGGATAGAATATCTGCTACACATCCCCATCGGAATGATGGATAAGAAGGGCGCTGCGGCGGGAGGCCCCGGAAGCAGCTATCCCGATATCGTAAGGTGGATAAGAAAGAACTGGGGAAGGGCTGTGGTCAATCCCTTTCTTACCGCCAAAAACAAACTGTATCTCACCTTGTTTGCCATTGCACCAAAGGGAGTGAGAAAGCTTCACAGGAAGATCAGGAAAATAGACTGAACATCTCTCCATGCCCGCACAGACAACGGGCAGAGATGTAAAGAAAGTTATGAAAAAGAACGCCAACATAGAACTTTTAAGAATAATATCGATGCTGATGGTCACGATGCTGCATGCCCTCGGAAAGAGCGGCCTTTTGGTTGACATCTCGCAGCTTGGGAGCGCAGGGGCAGCAGGGATAAACCCCGCAAACGCCATGGCGGCATGGGTGCTTGAAGCCCTCTCCATCAGCGCGGTCAACATCTTTATGCTGATCTCGGGATACTTTCTTATCAATTCCGAATTCAAGATCAAAAGACTGGCCGAGATAGTCCTGCAGATACTGGTATACACCGCAGGTTCCTTCGGAGCGGGCCTGCTTCTCGGAGTGATAGATAAAAGGGATGTGAGTATCTACTCCCTTCTTAACAACTTCGTGCCGGTACACATGGAAGTCTACTGGTTTATGACCGCCTATACGGTCATCTATATCTGCCTTCCGCTCATTTCAAAAGGCATTAACGCCATGAACGAAAAGCAGCACAGATTGATGCTGATACTGCTGCTTGTGTATGAGTGCGTGATAAAATCCCTGCTACCGTTCAGGCTCACTTCCGATACAAAGGGATACAGCTTTTTCTGGTACCTGATCGTGTTTACGGCGGGAGCATATTTCAGAAAGTATGGATTTAAGCTGCTTAACAGCCGCGGAAAAGGCCTGGCGCTGTACTTTGGGGCTGCGGCCTGCGTGCTGACGGAGTCGTTTGCCATAAGGTTTGTTATCACCCGCTTCGGAAAGCTGGAAGAACTGGGCATGATGGCGGCCCTCGAGTACAACAACATTTTCGTTTTCCTCGAGGCTGTCGGGATATTCGCAGCGTTTGTCAATGCAAAGCCCATGAGGGAAAGCATCGGAAAAGTGATATGCTTCCTTTCGCCCATGGCGCTGGGAGTGTATCTGCTGCAGGAAAACTTCACCTTCAGATACGAGTGGCAGAAGTGGTTCGCTCTTGAGAGCTCACTCACGCAGCCGCTTTATATAATGCTTCTCAAAGTGATCGGCGCAGTGGCGGCCATGTATGCCCTCGGAACCGCCGTTGACTTTGTGAGAAGAGTATACTTTGAGGCGTTGATGAACCCCTCTTAATAGGAAATGTTATGTCCGGACTGATCAAAAAATTCAGAAATCTATTTATATCGCTGATCCTTACAGGCTTTGGAATGTACGGCTTCTGGTATGTGCGGAGCGTGGTCTACGGTGCGGATACACCCTACGATACGCTCACAAACCTGCTGTCCATACCTCTGGCATTTTTTATCTTTAAAGCCATCGAGGTAGCTACCGAAATCAGCACCAAGCGCAAAGTAAAAGGCGAGCTGATACTCACATCCGTGATATCGGTGCTCTTCGGCATATGCTTTGTGTTTGGGGCACAGCTGAGAGCCTGGGGAATGACGGGCAGCGGATATGCGGCCAAAGCCCTGATCCTCTTCAGGGGGATCGCTCTGGCGGGCCTTATTTTTCCTTTTGCTTTCTTCATCATCCAGAGTTCCTACTTTTCGGATGAACTCAAGGCACCCAGGGAAGCGGTAAAATTAAAGCTCAAATATGCCGTCTCGGCAGGCGGGATATTCCTTATGTACGTGCCGGTGCTTCTGGCTTATTATCCCGCGGTAATGGCTTATGATTTCCACCGCCAGTCGGGGGAGGCCCTTCAGGGCTTTGCACATTTCTGGCCCTATCAGCCCATTGCCCACACCTGGCTCTATTGGCTCTTTTTCAAGATAGGAGAGGCCTTCGGATCGCTCCAGACCGGAATGGCGCTCTACAGCATTTTCCAGATGCTGTGCGTATCGGCGGTGTTCGGATACCTGTGCGTTATGGTGTACAGGCTCACCAGAAGGGTGTGGATATATATCCTGACCACGCTCTTTCTGGGACTCTTCCCACTCTTTTCCGTTATGAGTGTGGAGGCCACAAAGGATGTTATATTTACCGCACTTTTTGTGCTGTTTGTGCTTTTGTTTGTCGAGAGAGTGTTCTTCAAAAAGGAGGGAAGCATACTCCTTTCGGCTGCATGGATAGCCACAGCCGGAGTGATGGTGCTTTTCAGAAAAAATACCATTTATGCCCTGCCATTCTTTATGGTGATTTATATCATCTTCTGCGATAAGAAAAGCAGGATCAAAAACGCCGTGATCTGCGCGGTGATGCTGGGCTTTTGCTTCCTCACCACATGGAGCCTGCCAAAGATCATCGGCACCGATATGAAAGCGCCGGAGATAGAAAAATACAGCGTCATCACACAGAGCATGGGAAGAGTGGGCTATTATCACGCGGACGATATGGACGAGGAGACCCGCTCACAGATAGACAGATTCGTTCCCGAATCAAACTGGAAGTCCTACAACCCTTATATCGCCGATGCCATCAAGTGGAACGTGGGATCCGGTACGTATGCACAGACCTGGAAGGACAACACCGGAGAGGTCATAAAGACATGGATAAAAGTCGGGGTCAAATACCCCAATGAATATATCGATTCATTCTTCCTCACAAACGCGGGATACATATTCCCCGATGACAGATCCTGGGCAGAGATGCTGGGATGGGGCCCGGAAGGAAGAATGGGAGCGGTCTATACTTACAACTCATCCGAGACGAACGAGCTCCCCGAAGGGATCGCCCACGAGTCCAAACTGCCGGCACTTGAGAATCTGCTGGAAAAGGTGGTGAGCGAGAACGCCTTCTACGAATGGTCGTTTCTGGGAATACTTTTTAAGCCCTCTTTCTATGTGTGGGCTCTCTTCCTGGGGCTTATGATATTTGCCTTCAGAGGGCAGAAAAAAGAACTTATGACAGTGGCTTTTCCCGAAGTTTACTTCCTTACGATGCTGCTGGGACCCTGCGTGCAGTGGAGATATATATACCCCATAGCAGTGCTGTTCCCGCTCATTGTGGCATTCTGGATAAGACCCGGGAAGGATGAGAAATGATAAAGATCCTTGCACTTGCAACCTGCTATAACAGAAAAGAAAAGACTGTCTCAGCGATAAACAGACTTGTATCGGGAAACCCCGGGATCTCTTTTGATTTCATCATAGCGGATGATAACAGCACCGACGGAACAGCTCAGGCGCTCAGCGGGATCCCGAACGTGAAGGTGATGTTCGGAGACGGCAATTCCTATTACACGGGCGGAATGCGCATTGCCATGGCAGAGGCTCTTTCCCTGCTCGGTGATAAATATGGTGAATGCAGCGCCGGAAGCACTGCTCTCGTGGCTTACGATTACGTGATGCTCTTTAATGATGATGTGGAATTTTACGAGGGATCCATAGAAGGGCTGATCGGAAAAGCAGAGGATACCTTCGGAAAAGGAACAGCCGACAATGGAATGATGCCGCAGAGCGGTAAGGAAGAAGCGGCCCCGGAAAGGAAGGAAGCAACCATACTTGTGGGGCCCACCTGCGAGGCGGACGGCGTCACCTTCTCCTACGGAGGAGTAAAGAGAAAATCCAACTTTAAGCCGAAGTTTTGGAGGATCAAAGCCGGAGAGGGACAGGGCTATGAGATGATCCAAAGCTCAGCTGCGGGAAACGGCAGCGATGCAAAAAAGTTTGTCGAGGTGGATACATTCAACGCCAACTGCGTGCTCATTCCCACGGAGCTTTTTGTAAAGACCGGAAACATGGATAAAGTGTATAATCACTCCCTGGGTGATTTTGATTACGGATATATGCTCCGCAAAAAAGGCGGCAGGATATACGTATCGGATGAATATGTGGGGATATGCCCCTTTAATTCAAATAAGGGAACCTGGGAGGATAAAAGCCTCAAAAGGAGCGAGAGATTTAAGAAAAAAGAGAGCATAAAGGGCGTGCCCTTCGGGGAGTTCTTTCACTATCTGCTCAAAAATTACAATATCCTGACGGCGATAATCTACAGCTTTTCGCCTTATGTGAGGATACTGATCGGCAGATGAGGTTATACATTATCAGCCGGCCTGCTGCTCGCAGCTTTCCATAAAGGGGAAGCCCTAAAAAGGGAACGCATAAATTAAATTTAAACCATGAAGAACCTGAAAAAATCGGAAAAAATAATATATATAGCCTTCTTCGTGCTTACTGCGGTTTACGGAGTGGTATGCCTGTACCTTTTCTACATGCAGTCCATACAGCCGGCAGATTATAAGAACACCTACTTTGAGGCGGATCTGCCCTACCATATCAGCATGGTGAGGGATGACGGATGGTACTACAGCCTGACGGGGCTTATGTACCTGCTGTTTCTCAGGATAGGCGGCGGAGGAACGGCGCTCATCGCTGTATTTCTGGCGCTTGTTTCGGTGGCTACGGTGATCATAACGGAAAGATTCCTCAAGAAGATCCAAAACGTGGAATCAGGCCTTTCATGCGCGGGAGCGCTGGCGCTCAATTTTGTGATGCCTTTTTATATCAGATGGGCGGGAGAGCACAGATACATCAGCTATCAGTCGGGAAATATCTGGCACAATTCCACCTATCAGGTGATGAAGCTGTGTGCGCTTATATGCATCTATTTGTATTTCGTGTACGAAAAGAAGTACTTCAAGACGGGAGAAGAAGGGCTTAAAGTGTGGGAATACATTGTATTTGCCGTAGCCCAGGCCCTGACCACCTTTGTTAAGCCCAGCTTCCTTACGGTGTTTGCCCCGGCATTTGCCATAAAGCTCCTGAGGGATATAGCAAAGGGAAAAGCAAAATTCGTAAAGGCTGTCCTTTTCGGGATCACGGTGCTTCCATCCGTGGGCGTGATGTTCTGGCAAAACAGTGTCCTTTTCGGAAACGAAACCGGGAACGGATACAAGTTTTCATTCCTCGAGACCTTCTCCCTCCATGCCGACCATCCCAAGGTGACCATACTGCTCTCCCTTGCATTTCCAATAGCGGTGGCCGTTACCATGGCGGCCGGAGCCATATGGTCAAAGATAAAGACCGGCACCGTCCCTAAGCTTGAGGGCGATTACGGATTCATTCTGCTCATGACTTTTGTGGGCTTTGTACTGGCGGCAGTGCTGGCCGAGACCGGAGAGAGAGCCGGCGCGGGTAATTTCCTGTGGGGATATTCGGCAGCGCTTTTCTTCTTCTACATGACAAGCTTTGTCAACTGGATAAAGTTCCTTAAAGAGAAGAGATACGCGGGCTTCGGGATATGCGGGGCCATATTTACATATCAGGTGATCTGTGGGATAATATTCTTTTCGAGGCTTATGGCCGGAGAAAGCTATTTTATGAAATGAAAAAACGTGAAAAAAACGAAAACAGCATAGCGAGCAAAGCGGTAAGATATCTGGGAAACGACAGGAAAAAGATAGAGAGGATAGCCCTCTTTGTGCTGGCCGATATTATATCGGTATTTTTTGCGACGGTAGGTGCGCTGTGGGTCAGATATGAATTTTCTTTCTTCGCCATTGACAGGACATTTCTTGCCAATGCGATGAAGATGCTGCCCTTCAACATAGTCACGGTCATCGTGCTTTACGCGGTGTTTAAGCTCTATATCAGTGTGTGGAGCTATGCCAGTGCAAGCGAATTTTTAAAGATCATCCTTGCCATACTTTCAAATACCGCGCTGCAGCTGGCAGCGATCATCGTGCTGAATCTTAATGTGAAGGACAGTGAAAGCTATTTCCTTCCGAAGAGCTATCCGGTGTTCTATGCGGTGCTTCTGGGGATCGCCGCCATTATAACCAGGTTCTTTTACAGGTTCTTAAGGGTGCTCAGGAACAGGCAGATCGCGCTGCGAAACGGCGAGAAGACCAGCAATGTCATGATAGTCGGCGCGGGTGCAGCCTGCAACTCCATCATGAAGGAGCTGGAGAGCACCGCCATGATCTCCAAAAAGGTGAGATGCCTCATCGACGATAACCCTGGATGCAAGGGCAAGATCCTGCGCGGAGTCAAGATCATCGGCGGCCGTGAAGAGATCCCCGAGGCAGTGCAGAAATACCAGATCGATGAGATAATCATCGCCATGCCCTCAGCCAGCAGGAGCACGGTAAAGAAGATAGTCGAGATATGCAAAGAGACGGGCTGCAAGCTTGAGATAGTGCCCGGCATCTACCAGCTGATAAACGGTGATGTGAGCGTATCACAGCTTCGCGAAGTGGATATCGAGGACCTTCTCGGAAGAGAATCCGTCAAGATAAATGTCGACGAAGTGGCCGATTATGTGAGGGGCAAGGTCGTGATGGTAACGGGCGGCGGAGGCTCAATAGGAAGCGAGCTCTGCAGGCAGATTGCAAAGCACGATCCTAAGCAGCTCATCATCGTCGATATATATGAGAACAACGCGTATGAGATACAGCAGGAGCTCAAGGTCAAATACCCCGGGCTCGATCTGGTCGTGCTCATAGCTTCCGTCAGAAACACCGCAAGGATCGAGCAGATCTTTGACGAGTACAGGCCGAATATCGTGTATCATGCGGCTGCTCACAAGCATGTGCCCCTCATGGAGGACAGCCCCGGAGAAGCGATCAAGAACAATGTGTTCGGAACCTACAAAACAGCATGCGCCGCGGACAAGTACGGTGTGGACAGATTTGTGCTGGTATCCACCGACAAGGCCGTAAACCCCACCAACATAATGGGTGCTTCCAAGCGCATCTGTGAGATGATCATCCAGATGATGAACGAGGAATCAAAGACGGAATTTGTGGCCGTCAGATTCGGAAACGTGCTGGGATCCAACGGATCAGTCATCCCTCTTTTCAAAAAGCAGATCGAGCTGGGCGGCCCCGTCACTGTCACTGACCCCAACATCATCAGATATTTCATGACCATACCCGAAGCGGTATCCCTCATCCTGCAGGCAGGCGCATATGCAAAGGGCGGAGAGATATTCGTGCTGGATATGGGTGAGCCGGTCAAGATACTTGAGCTTGCCGAGAACCTGATAAAGCTCTCGGGATACCGTGTGGGCGAGGATATTGAGATAGTGTTTACCGGACTGCGCCCGGGTGAAAAGATGTACGAAGAAATGCTCATGGACGAGGAAGGCCTTAAGGGCACCGAAAACGAGCTGATACACATTGGAAAGCCTCTGGAATTTGACAAAGCGGAATTAAAAAGAGAGCTGGAAGAGCTGGACGAGATCAGCAGGGAGACGCCCGAAAAGGTTAAGGAATACGTGAGCAGGATAGTTCCCCAGTACAGACCGGAAGGAATAAAGGATAAAAAGAATTGAAAAGCAGCAAAAGAACAAAAAGAATGATATTTCTTTCAGCTCTTGCCATGGGAGCTTCTTTGCTGTGCATGTATTTAAACAAACGCGAAAAGGAAGAGCTGGCGGAGGATAACGGTGGTAAAAGCTTAAAGCTCTCCCCGAAGGCCACCTTCTACGAGAGAGTGGTTAAAAGAGCGATAGATGTTACGGTGGCGTTTTTCGGGCTCATCATCAGTGCCCCCATCGCACTCATCGCTTCTCTCCTTATAGTGATCGAGGACCCGGGAAGCCCCATCTTTAAGCAAAAGAGAGTGGGTATCAACAAGTCCTACTTCAATATCCACAAGCTCCGCTCCATGAAGAAAAATACCGGGGATATCCCCACGCATCTTCTGAGTAAGGAAGCTCAGGATAATCTGATCCTCAAGACAGGAAAGTTTATCAGAAAATATTCCGTTGATGAGATCCCTCAGTTTATCGATATCTTAAGAAACAGGATGTCCCTTGTGGGGCCCAGGCCTGCGCTGTGGAATCAGTACGATCTGATAGCCGAGAGGGACAGATACGGAGCGAATGATGTAAAGCCCGGCCTTACGGGATGGGCGCAGATAAACGGACGCGATGAGCTTGAGATTCCCGTCAAGGCAAAGCTGGACGGAGAGTACGTTAAAGCCCTCAGAAAGAGCAGTCTCTCCGGATTTATGATGGACCTTAAATGCGTGATAGGGACCGTCAGCTCCGTGCTTTCATCCAAGGGAGTGGTTGAGGGCGGCACCGGCAGCAGGAAGGGAAGCGTTTCGGACGACGAAGACCTTGATGAAGAATTCCGTGACAGAGATTCCGTTTACGGATTTGGCGGGGATGAGGTCCGGCCCGACTTTAAGGCTCATAAAAAGGTATTGATCACCGGAAAAGATTCCTACATAGGAACAAGCTTTGAAGCTTATACAAAAGCGCATTACCCCGGGAATTTCGATATAGATACCATCGATATGATAGGCGATGGTTGGAAGAATGCGGATTTTTCCGGGTATGACATCGTTTATCACGTGGCGGGAATAGCCCATGCGGATATCGGATCCGCCACCGAGGAGACCAAAAAGCTCTATTACAGCGTCAATACCGACCTTGCTGTCGAGACCGCAAAGAAGGCCAAAGCAGAGGGCGTAAAAGAATTCATTTTTATGAGTTCGAGCATAGTGTACGGGGACTCCAAACCCTACGGAGGCGGCGGCAGGATAGATGAGGAGACGGAGCCCGCTCCCGCAAACTTCTACGGCAACAGCAAATACAGAGCCGACAGGGCATTAAGAAACCTGGCAGACGGGCAGTTTAAAGTGATCGTGCTCAGGCCTCCCATGATCTACGGAAAGGGAAGCAAGGGGAATTTTAAGATGCTCGAGGAGCTGGCGGGATACCTGCCGGTATTTCCAAATGCGCTCAACAGAAGGTCGATGCTCTATGTCGGCAATCTGTGCGAGTTCCTCTGCGGTATCATGCTTGTGGGCGAAGATGAGTATTCATCAAGAGGAAATATCTTCTTCCCGCAGAATAAAGAATACTCATGGACCTATGATATCGTAAACCGCATTAAGCGGGCGCAGAGCAGCGGAGATATGATGCCCACAAGGATATTTAATCCGCTCATACCCTTTATATCCGGAATACCGGGGAAGATAGGCGGCATGGCGGTAAAGGCCTTCGGGAACTTTTATTATGACAGCAAAATGTCGGTTTATCCCGGCATAGATTATCAGATATACAGCCTGGATGATTCGATACGCGAAACCGTATGCGGCGCAGAGGCAGATAATAAAAGCGCCGGTTTTGCGGATACCAAAGCTGTCGGTGCGGACAGCCCGGAGAGGGCATGCATATCACATCCCCTTGTCACTGTCGTCACCGTCACCTACAACAGCGCGGACACCATCGAAAAGACCATACTCTCCGTGCTTCATCAGAAATACGACAGGATAGACTACCGCATAATAGACGGTGCCTCGGAGGACGATACCGTCAGCATCGCCGAGAGCTATGCCGAAGAATTTGCGGCCAGAGGATATGGCTTTACCATAGTGAGTGAGCGCGATAAGGGCATTTACGATGCCATGAATAAGGGCATCAAAGCCGCAGAGGGTGAGCTTATAGGCTTTATAAACAGCGGCGACAGATATCTTCCGGATGCGGTGAGCACCGCGGTAAATGCCTACGAAAAGACGGGGTATGAATACTTTTTTGCAGATATAAAGCTCGTCCGTCCGAACGGAAGCTATGTGATCAAGCATTCCAAAAAGGATGTGATAGCTACCAGCAGGCACTGGAACCATCCCTCATCCTTTGCGACCAAAAAGCTCTATGATGAGCTGGGAGGCTTCAAATGCAAAGGGATACATGATGATTTTGAGTTCTA
>JAEEGL010924659.1_pt1 | contig 12705 bp, 7 predicted proteins | sample 9134231 | NCBI WGS metagenome assembly JAEEGL01 (sample SAMN16246548, study PRJNA631951) | gut metagenome | biome: gut microbiome; feature: rumen; material: fiber-attached | host: Bos | place: Iran: Karaj | collected 2018-10 | reverse complement strand
GCCCTGCCTCTCGACGAGGAATCCTTCTTCAGAATTTATCAGAACTTCTACGGTCAGGAAGTCAGCTATGCCATGGAGGCAGAAGAGGTCAAGAACCGTCGCGGAGAATGGATGCCGATAGAGAGGATATCCTGCATGTTCGCGGATGCCGCCGACGAGCTCAGCCTTTTGGACGAAGATGACGATTTGGATTACGGACTATTGTCGCGTTTGATCGAAGAGTCTGCCCTCGATCCCGAAGAGGAATGTCCCGAGTATCGCCAGTGGTATATCGAGGACGGGGTGCCGGGTCTCCGATCCGTCGTCGTAGGTTCCTGAGTGCTATTTCGGCACGTTCATCCCCTTGGTCGGCGGCCTTTTGGTACCACCCCCTAGCCTCCTCGTAAGACCGTGGCACCCCCCAGCCCTCCTCGTATCATTTGCCAAGGTTGAACTGGGCGTAGGAGTTCCCCTGGTCCGCCGCAAGCCTGTACCACTTCACCGCTTCGGAATCGGACTGCGGCACCCCACAACCATTCTCGTAGCATATGCCAAGTCTTAACTGGGCGAAGGGATGCCCCTGGTCCGCCGCAAGCCTGTACCACTTCACCGCTTCGGAGTCGGACTGCGGCACCCCACAACCATTCTCGTAGCATATGCCGAGGTTGACCTAAGCGTCGACGCTCCCCTTGTCGACCGCAAGCCTGTACTGCTTTACGGCTTCCTCGTACGACTGTTCCACACCCAGCCCACGCTCGTGCATCAGGCCGAGATTGATCTGGGCATAGGCTTCCCCCTTGTCCGCTGCAAGTCTCCACCATCTAGCGGCCTCCTCGTAAGACTGCGGCACTCCCCTGCCCGCATAGTACATGAGGCCGAGGTAGTATTGCCCGTACGGGCTGCCCTGATCGGCTGACGCCCGAACCCATCTCACAGCCTTTTTGGGGGACTTGTCCACGCCTAGACCCTTGTCGTACATGAGGCCGAGGAAGAGCTGGGCGTCGGAATTCCCATCCCTGGCGCACCTGCCGTACTACTCCCTGGCCTCCTTGTCGGAGGAAGGAACTGTCCATCCTGCGTCTACTAGATCGAGGAAGCGCCTGGATACGGAGCTACCCTCCTTCACATCCTCCTCACACCAGCGTACGACTGCCGCACTTTCTTGGGTTGGGGCTTCCGCTGGTTTCCCCTTCGCGGTCGGGACTGTCCTTTTATCCCTCCTGCGCAGGAATCCGAATGCCATGGCGGAGCGAACGTTGACAGGGGCGATAATAGTTTACTCTGCCTTCTACGCCGGGGCGGAGCGGGATTCGCACGGGAGGTAGATTTAGCCTGTCTCCGAGGGCCCTCTTGAGGACACGTCGGATCCCCTGCCCTTGAGGACAGGAAATACCGTTCTATAATTACCTTTGAGGACGATGCCCCTTAGGGGCGGCATTTTCAACGCCTTTAAGATGGAGGATGCGGACGGTGGCCCCGCTCTTTGCCACTGGGCACCAGGCTTAAATATCGACTATGCGAGACGCCTTCGGAGAAGCCTGGACCGGGCCGAGGCGTGGACATGGAGGACCGCATTAGAATCTAGATGGAACGGCTCGCCGACGTCATTGGCGTCGGGAAGGACGAGAAAACCCTCGTCTGGCTGGACTAGGCGATGGATTCCGCCCATCCTGAGGGCGACTCCGCTAGCATGAGGAACACCCGTCTGGCCGTGCTGGGGGACGCCCTTCTAGGATTATACGCCGTAGAATGGTTGCTCGGCTGCGGCGGATCCAACAGCGACGTCGACGCCTAGAAGCAGTGCATCGTCAAGAACGAGACGCAATACGTCCTGCTGGAGAAGTGCGGGATGCAGGAGTTCTACCACTACTCCGGCGGCTTCCTGTGCGACAAGGGCGTCAACCTGCCCGTTTCGTCCCCGGACCACATACCCTACCTCGAGGCCATCATCGGGGCGATGCACCTCTTCGAAGGGGCGGTCCGCTGCAGGTGCTGGGTCATGAACATCGTTATACCCTAGCTCGATCGGTTGTCCAGGGACGAGTCGCCGGATACTCCGGAGGGCAGCGGGGGCATGATCTAGCCGGAAGACGCCGCTCCCGTGGCGCCGGAGCAGCCGAATGTGTGACCCAGGTCTTGGGCTCGATAGTGGATGCCGAGAACCTGGGACGCGCTTCCCGTAGATCCGCCAGGGGCTGTGTCGGGACGGATCACTCGGTCTCGTCGGGCCCGAGGAACCCGTGCTCCTCGTAAATCTTGCCGAGGACGCGGTCGAGGCGGGGGTATCCGGTGTCGAACACGACGCGCCCCCCGGCCTCGTCGTACCAGAACCTCCCGGAGGCCTTGTAATGCGCCATCTGCTCCTCGTCGAGGTTCACGGAGGCCCCTCCGGCGGAGAGCTGCCAGAACCCGGGCTTGATGGGCCTGGGGGACGCCTGGACGGAGATCGCCATAGAGGTCCGCCGCGGCCGCCCCGGAGACGACTGAAACCCATTCCGCCCCCCTGTTCCCGGGGGCGGCCAAACCCCCGCAACAGGCGTTATTTAATTTGCAATAAATATCTGATATAAACATTATTTCAAACATTATATTTTCATAATATAGGATAAAAAGCATCTAATAATTGAAAAAATTGTAGAAAATGATGTCGGATTCCCGGACGGCCGACTTCTGGAAACGTTGGACGACCCATCCAACTGGCGGGCGGAAGGCCCCGGAAAGTCCAATAACCGCCGAAATCGCGTTATTCATTATGCAATAAATACGGATAAAATACTATGAATCTTCATGTGCAATCCATATAATCCGCACATAATATCCATATTACAGGCTATTTCATGTGAAAACAGCGAAATCGGCCCGAAACTATTGGCTTTTGAAAACGAAGATCCGGACAGATAGACGAGCGGACCCGCCGGGTCTCAAAGGGGCGATTTCCAGTAGACGTTTTCCCGCTTCAATAGCGGTTCAGATGCATCTATTACACATTGAATGATCTACGATGCCGGGGGCGGGCGTCGATCGGCCATGTATAGAAAGAGTTTTAATGGTAATGGCTCCACCATCTTTCCCATTTTTGATTCAATTGGCGAAAGGTTTGCGGCATTGACGTCACGACATCGAAGACGGGCCGTTTCGTGGAAATTTTTGTGACTTTGAGGTAAAGAGGGAGGACGGTTCCAGTAACCATTATAAGATGACAGTTACATAATATATCATTTGTACAGAAGGGGAAGACGATGTTGGAGGCGCTAACGGATATTGGCCTGCGCATGAAGGACAACTAGCAGGTGTCCCCTATAGATTCCCGCGGAATCCCCTATCTGGGATACCGTGTTTTCAGATCATGTGTTGTTGAAGAAGCCGACCAAGGAGAGGATGAGGAAGGCCGCAGACAGAGTATCCCGAGTCTGGAGGATTCCGAGCACGTCATGGATGCGCATGAGGTCGGCGTAGTACGCTCATATGGGGTGTGCTGAAGCGGTGCAACGGAAAGAATCTCGAAAGGAAGGTCTTGGAGCCTCTCGGGAGGCCAACGAGTCCAACATGAAGCAGAGGAGCGATTTGAAATGAAGAAGAAAGGCATGATGGCGTTCGCCTTCCTGGCGGTGCTGCTGATGGCGTTGTCGCCGATAGCGGCGTTCGCAGGGGCGTCCGACGTCTTGGGGGACTCCGCCTGTGCGACCGCCCCGCCGGAACCCAAGAGCTACCTGTACACGATAACGACCGATGAGAACAACGTCCAGATTACAAGCGTGAATGCGTCGGTGAACGGTTCCGCCCTGTCCCAGATTACCGGTGTCAGGACCAGCACGGGCGCGTCCAGCATCCCGGACTTCTGGAGATTCGACAGCGAAACCGGGATGGGCCCATTCAACTCGTTCTACGCGGCGATCAACCTTGAGGACGGGGGCCTGTACGATAACGGTGAGGTGAAATGGAACTGTAAAGCTGGTGGCATAGCATTCGTCTTGGACCCATATGATCTCTCCAAGACGCTCAGGGGGACGGTTTTCGAGGGGATGTACAACATCATGCTGGTGATCCCGACGGTGTACTGGAAGGCCGACGGGACCACCCTGTATCTTTCGAACTCCCCCTCCTACACGGCGGGGGGAAGTACGGTTTCCGGCATGATTGCGTATGCGCACACTGCTACCTCAGGTTCGTCTTCGGAGGTTTATCCTTACATAGCAATTGGGGTCTATGAGGCCTCGGTGTCGGACGGGAGGCTGTTGTCCTTCAGTGGCTCCACGCCGACGGCGAATCACACCAACGACCAGTTCAAGTCCTACGCCGACGCTCTGACGCCGGCATTAGGGTCTGACTACCAGCAGTGGAACTTCTACCAGTGGACGCTGTACAAGATGATGGCGTATGCTGTCATGGGCACCAAGAACTCCCAGGCCATGCTCGGGGACGGCCCAGTGAAAGGAGGTCCCGACATCTCGACGACCGGCCTGGCCGATGCCGCCGGGCCCTATGCTGACTCCACATCCTCGTACTCCAAGCTGTTCCTTGAGAACACCTGGGGGTCTCTCTTCGAGTTCGTGGGCGACGCGTGCTTCTATGACCGCACGCTCCACGCCGGGAACACGTTAGGGGGACGGACCATATCTGACAATCTGCAGCCCGAGGTCCCCGGCGCAGTACTCCCTTCAGCTGAGAACATGGCTTTTATAAGCGGGGCATACTCTGACTCAGCGTTCTGGGACCTTCCCAGCTCAACGGGTAACGGTGGCACCAACTTATCCCTCTCGTTTCCCTGTGACATAGTTTCGTCGGGCTCTGGCTGGAGTTCTTTTACAGTTTTTGTTTATAATTACGTTCCTTGGCCATTCAATCTTTATGGCAACGATGGTGGTGTTGCCGCCCTGGGCGGCGGCAGCGACCTTTCGGTTTCGTCCTCGAGCCGTGGCGCTCGCCTGGCCTATGTCATGGCCGCCGATGCGGCGGCACCCTTCTATCAGGTGACGTATCACTCGAACCACGACGATGAAACTGATGTGCAACCCGGTTTCGAACCGGCCCGCGACTGCATGTTCGATCCCCCGTGGGGGAAGGCGTTCGTCGGATGGAATACGGAGGCGGACGGGACGGGGGAATGGGTGTACCACAGGGACGTCTACGTCCCCTCCTCCGTAATCAGCGTGGTCGATCTGTACGCCCAATGGGAGGACGTCCCCGGCGAGTTCACCGCCCCGGTGCCGGAGCCCAAGGGCTACCTGTATGCGATAACGACCGACTCCGCGAACGTGGCCATATCTAGTGTCAAGGCCTCCGTAGAAGGGTCGGATTTGGAGACGATATCGGAGGTCAGGACGAGGGGCGGGGCCTCCGAGATCTCCGGATTCTGGGACTTCGACAGGGTGACCGGCATGGGGCCGTTCAACTCGTTCTATGCGGCCGTCAATATCCAGGATGGGGGCCTATACGACAACGGAGAGAGGAAGTGGAGTTCTGTCATCGGAGCAATTGCGTTCGTATTGAATCCTTACGACCTCTCCAAGACGCTCAAGGGGACGTCTTACGAGGGGAAATACAACATAATGCTGGTGATCCCGACGGTGTACTGGAAGGCCGACGGGACCACCCTGTACCTGTCCGACTCTTCCAGTTACACGGCGGGTGATTACACGGTTTCCGGCATGACGGCGTATGCCCACACAGCGTCATATGTTAATGGATATTCCAAGGTATTCCCTTACGTCGCCCTAGGCGTTTACGAGGCCACCGTGTCGAATGGGATGATGTTGTCCGCTAGTGGTGCTATGCCGTGGGCAAACTCCAGCAACGACCAGTTCAAGTCTTATGCCGATGTGCTGACGCCCGCTTCTGGGTCCGATTATCAACAGTGGAACTTCTACCAGTGGACGCTGTACAAGATGATGGCGTACACTGTTATGGGCACCAAGAACTCCCAGGTCATGCTCGGGGACGGCCCCGTGTATGGCTCCTCCGCCTCTATTACTGGGCTCGCCGATGCTGCCGGCCCCTATACGGATTCCACGTTATCCTACTCAAAACTGTTCATCGAGAACCCTTGGGGGTCCCTCTTCGAGTTCGTGGGCGACGCGTGCCTCTATAATGGCAAGCTATACGCCGGCAATGCGTTTGGAGGGTGGATGATATCTGGACATTCGCAGTCTGAGGTCCCAGGTGCCACTTTGCAGGGCGGCTGGATCGGCGGCACGTACTCTGCCTCGGCGTTCTGGGACTTTCCTAGCTCGGAAGGCGGCAACTTCTCCGCCTTCTCAGCTTCCGGCGACGATGTCTGGTCGAGCTACGGTTGGAGTTGTTTACGTGTCGGCGGCCACTGGTCTGACGGGCATCATGCTGGTATAGCTAGTTTGGAAAGCTCCCATCCCCTTGGGTGGTTTTCGGATGGATATTGTGGTGCCCGCTTGGCTTATGTGATGGCTGTCGACGCGGTGGCTATGCAACCATCCGTAGGATATACGTTCAGCGAGGGGTATTTGACCTACGAGATAGTAGATGACTCTTCTAGGGAAGTGTGCATAATCGGTTCGGACTGTCCAGAGGTTATTTTGGGTACTACATGTCATAAAGGCGTAACGTATAGGGTGTCGTCAATCGGCGACTATGTGTTTGACAGCTGCGACTCACTGGAGTCGGTCGTCATCGAGGCGTCTGGGTCCGTAGATATAGGCTCCTATGCGTTCTTCAACTGCGGCAGGCTGAGGAGCGTTACCATAGCCGGCGATGCTATAATAGGGGCAGGGGCCTTCCGCGACTGCGCCAACCTCGATTCCCTCTACATCGGATCCATTGGATCGATGGGCAAGAATGCCTTCACGAACGTCCCCGGCATCGGCGGTAAGGAAGCCTCCGAGATCGGCGGGACGGCCTTCCTCAGGTCTGGAGAGAGCCTGGTCCCCGTCCACGAGGGATACGAGGGGAGCATCGGCGAGTTCGGCGTCAGGGTCGAGTCCGTCAACCCGTTTACACTTTCCATAACCGGATGTAGCGCAATAGGTTCAGTTGCGATTCCGTCCAACGTCGGCGCCTTCGTGATTACGTCCGTCGACGACAGGGCGTTTTGGGGCCTGGATGGGATAACGTCCATATCGATCCCCTCGACCGTGACGCGCATCGGCTACGAGGCTTTCGGCAACTGCAGGGGCCTCGCAACTATCGACGTCGAGGAAGGGAACCCCGTATACCGCTCCGTCGACGGGGTCCTGTTCAGGGGGTCCGAGCTGATCCAATACCCAGCAGGGAAGGTCCAGGGGACCTATGCCGTGCCCGAGGGGACGGAGTCCGTGTCCCTTATGGCGTTCTACGGGGCGGACGGGATATTAGCGTTCTCGACGGAGTCTACTGCGTTCTCTACCGACGGCCAGGGCGCCCTGCTTTCTGCCGACGGCAAGACCCTGGTGGCGTACCCCTCCGGAAGGGCATCCGACTCGTACGTAGTCCCTGCCTCTGCCGTATCCGTGTCCCCCGGGGCCTTCTCGGGCGCATCCAATCTGAAGGTTTTCAAGGCGGAGGCCGGCGGGCACTTCTCGGTCCGCGGCGGGGTCTTGTATAGTCTCGATTACATGAGGCTCGTGGCGTATCCGTCCGGAATGGACGCGGGGACGTTCGCGGTCCCCGCCACCGTCATTGAGGTCGGGGACTACGCCTTCGCCGGCAACCCGTACCTCGAGGAAGTCGTGCTCCCCTCGTCCCTCGCGAAGATAGGGGGCCGCGCCTTCGAGTCCTGCGCGGGCCTGGAGAGGCTCGCCCTGGGCGTCCGCGTCCTGGACATAGGGGACCAGATCGTCTACGGGTGTGACTCGCTTTCGGAGGTCGACATGTCCTCCGTCCGCGACGACGCCCGCATAGGGCACAACTCTGACGCCCGCATAGGCGCCGGCCTCCTGGACGGCGAGTCGCCGATTGTCAGCGGCGTGAGGACCTACGACAGCGAGGGCTGGGTCGATTCCCAATACTTGTCCTACGGCGGGAGCGACGCCTTGAGGTTCTCCGCGTACAGGTTCTACGACGACGGGACTCTGGTGGTCTACGGCGTCGGGGACATGAGGTTCGCCAGGACAGACTTTTCCGTCATAAAGGACGGCGTGGACAGGATCGTCGTCAGCGACGGGGTCACGTCCATCCCCGACGACGCGTTCGGGCAGTTCTCCGTATCGTCCTTGCTAATATCCCCTTCTGTCACCTCCATACATATGGACGCCTTCGACAAGACGGCGAACATAGTCTACGCGGAGATCCCGTACTCGGACGTCGATGGGTCCGAGGCCAACGAGGTGTACATTAATCGTAGCCCCCTGGAGACCGGGAAGGTGTGGGAGGGCACTCCTCTTGCCGACTCGGGCAGGTCCGGGGTGTTCGTCAGGACCGTCATCACGGGCGACCCGGGGCTGGCGTACGGGTACACCGTGACCGGGGCGGGATTCTACGAGTCCGGCTCCCGGGTGGAATTGGGGTTGCACCTTAACGGCGGCTTCTACGAGTTCCTGGGGTGGTACATGGACGGGAAGCGCGTCCCGTCCCAGATGGAGTATGAGGCGTCCGATAACGGCTCCGCGGAGCATCGCTACTACACCCTGGCCCTCACGGCGACCGACGCCGACCGCGTCATCGAGTGCAGGCTGTCCCAGAATCCGATCAGGATATCGTATTCCGACCCGGAGGATGGGTGCATCTCTATCGACGGGATTGCTGATGGCATGGCCGGCGCGACGTGGGGATTCACCGCCGATATGGACGGCGACTACGTATACGACCAGTCATGGTCCAACGAGACCCTGCCGACAGCCGAGGTCGTCATGGGCGACGGCGACGTCGTCTAGTTGGAAGGGGTTTACGGGGGGTCACCCGGCGACGTCATAGTCTGCACGTTCACCGTCCCCGAGGGCAAGGTCGACCGCGACTGCGAGGTCCGCATCCTCCCGATGGCCAGGCAGGCCGTGCACGTGGCGGTCGACTGCTCCGACGGAGGCGCGATAGCTCGCACCGGATCCAACGGGTACGAGTACCAGGACGACGGGAAGACATTCACGCGCTACGAATGGGGCGCCTCCGCCGAGTTCGTCCTGACGGTCGACGAGAGGCACGAGCTCTCGTACGTCGAGGTCAACGGTGAGAAGATAGAGGGCGCCTCGCTCGACTGGAGGGCCAGGGGGGACCGCGTCTACGCTATCACGGTGCCCGCCGGCCTGATGGAGGACGACTGCACCGTGCGCGCCTCCCTGTTCGACGACACCTACTGCCTCCGCATCACCGGGGCCGATGGGCCCGTGTCGGGGAAGGTCATGGTAGAATACGTCGACGGCGGTTCCGCCGAGCACCAATTCAGCGAGGGCGACACCGTGACGGCCCTCCACGCGTCCCACGTGGAGTCGCTCGAAGTCCTCCTGGAGGTCGAGGGGGACGCAGACGCCACCCAGAGGCTCCGCGCAGACTACGGGTACTACGACCCGGGCGAGACCTACGCCTACCCCGTCTCGAAGGTCGTCCCCGGCTCTCGCGGCGTCCTCGTGATGCAGTCGATGGTCGGGGAGGACGTGCGCATATCGTCGGCCCAGGTCGTGCAGAATAAGGACGGCGTCAACAAGTCTTATGACGTGGTCAACGGCCGGTTCGCCGGGACGATCTACAACGGCCAGGCGCTGGACGCCAGGTGCTCGCTGGCGTACGACGTCCTGAACGACGCCGAGGTCGTCTCCTACGTCCTGTTCACGTCGACTGGCGGCGACGGCATGGTGCGGCACCTCACCGGCGACCTGTCCGACCTGGCCATAGATTTCAACGAGGTGTTCTCCGGGCCCGTCTACGTCTTCGTCGAGTACTACCTCTGGGACGAGGGCCACGTGGGCAAGGTCCTGAAGAGGACGCCCGTGGAATGCATGCACATCTCCGTGGACAGGATGGAGATCGAGGAGGAGGAGGTGAGCGGGCAGGTCTCCGAGGCCCTGGGCAAGGGGTTCTTCCGCGACCTGTCCAGCGGAAGGAGCAGCGGCAACTCGTTCTTCGACGGCATGCTCGCCTCCGTGATCTCCAACTTCTCCATATCGAACACGGACCGCCATGCCCCCTTCCACGTCGAGCTGGACCCGGAGGCTGGGGACATAAAGGTCCAGATCCGCATAGGCCAGTTAGAACAAGACGAGGACAAGGGGCTGATCGGGGGGTTCGGCAGCGGGACCAGCATGACCGAGGACCAGTACAGGTCCGCGGTCGACAAGGCGTTCAAGAGGAAGGACGGCAGCGGCTACAACTCTTTCGCAGCGCTGAGCTCCGTATCCGTGGGCTCATGGAAGGCGAACTATGCGACCGGCGGCTACATAACGTGGGTGTTCTCGATGGAGGACCACATGCCCGTCCTCAAGCAGGTTTACTCGAACGTCATCGGCTACGTCTCCTTCGAAATAAAGACGGGGGTGTCGGGATACTTCTTCATCCCCGTGTACGCCGAGGTAGGGCTCAGCCTCGACCTGACTGCGAAGCTCGACATCTACGACCTGGAGCAGGACCCCAGGGTCGAATCGGATGTTGGCGTGAACATCAGGGTCTACGCCGGGGCGGGAGCCGGCCTGCGCGGGCTCTTGTACGCCGGCCTGTACATGTCGTTCAGCATCGAAATACACGTAGGCCACAGCTGGGAGAACTACCACAAGGGCGAGTGGAGGTGGGACGGCTACATCGAGGTCAAGGCGCTGTTCATCCACCACAGGTTCACGCTGAACCTGATGAAGGGCGGCTGGGACTCCAGGGACGCGTCCAAGAGGATGGCGAGCGTCATGCTCCTGATGGAGTCCAAGGGCATGGACATGACCGAGGGCGACCTGGAGGACGCCGGATGGCAGGTGGTCTCCAGGGAGTATCGCGACCTCCGCGACGGGGGATGGGGATGGGACGCCGACTCGGGCTACGGGTGGGCGTACCCCGACTCCGAGCCCGCGATGGCGTCCGGCTCCGGGGACCTGGTGATGGCCTACCTGGAGGACTTCGGCGAGGGCGACTCTACGGACGGGGCCTCGGTGCTGGTGGCGTCGTGGTTCGACGGCGGCGCCTGGTCCGAGCCCGTCCGCGTCACCGACGGCACCATGATGGACTTCGGCCCCAGGCTGTTCTCCGTCGACGGGGCGATCCATGCCATATGGTCCCGCACCATGGCGCCGGAATGCCCGGACGGCATGGGCTCCGATGACGTGTCCGCAATGATGAACGCGTCCGATTTGTGGTACTCCGTATGGGACCCCGTCGAGAAGGCGTTCTCCGAGCCGGCGAGGGTCTCCTTCACAGAGGGGGCCGAGATGCACGTCCTCCTGGACAGGGAGGGCGGAAGCCTGACGGCCCGCTGGGTCCTGGAGGACGGCTTCGGCCTGCAGACCGGGGACCTGGACATGTACAGGTCCGAGCTCATAGGCGGGTCCTGGTCGCAGTCCGAGCTGGTCGAGAGCCTGGAGATAGAGGGCGAATACGTCGTGCACGGGTACGCCCACGTCCAGGAGACCGGACACGAATACGCCGTCATCAGCTACTCAGTGCTCTCCAACGAGGGGTACGAGCCGCATATGGTCGGAGACGGGGCGGAGGTCCGCTCCGAAGGCACCGTGGTCCCGTTCCGCGCTGTCACGGTCGCGGCCCCCGAGGTTTACGGGGAGGACGCGGCCTACTGCGAGAAGGGCGGGCTGCTCCTGGACAAGGGCACCGGCTACGCCGTGGACGGCTGGAAGGCGGTCCAGGTAGGGGATTCATCTTACGCGTACTGGACCGACGGCCAGAAGGTGTACGTGTCCAGGTCCGTGGACGGAGGCTATTCTGATTGTGTCGAGGCCTACGGCCCCGAGTCCGGGCGCGTGCTTTACGTCCGCGGAACCGCATCCGGAGGAACCGTTGTCCTCGACTGCCTGGTAGCCGACGAGGGCCCCCTCCCGTCGATGCGTTCCGCCTACGAATTGAGGGACGGAGTCCTCTACGAGACGGTCGAGGGCTCCGCGGACGGGGTCGAGGTCGGCGAGGCCTCCACCGTGTCCGACGGGACGTTCGCCTACGCCTACTGGATCGAGGGGGGCGCGGCCTACGCGGCCGTGGCGGAGGGCGGCTCCTACGTCGGGCCATTCGTCGTCGCGGCCCCCGCCCCCGGGTACGTGTCCTCGGTGGACGTCGCAGGCTCCCCGGGAGGCGTGGAGTTCTCCTACGTCGCGGCCCATTCCGCCTCATCGCTGCTCCAGCACGGAGGCAGGGTGTACTACGAGGAGAACGGAAGCCTCTACGATCTCCTCTCCGGGGAGGCCGTGTGCGAGGGCGTCCGCAACGTCCGCGGAATCGTGTCCGACGGGGAGGAAACCTACGTCTACTGGCACACGGGAGGCGCGGTCTACGCCGCCGTCGAGGTCGACGGCCGCTTCCACGGCCCCCTGAAGGTGTACTCCACCGGCTATGGAAGCGTGGAGGACGTGAGCGCCGCCGTCTACGGGGGCGAGCTCCACGCCGTGGCCATGGTCTCCGAGAACTACATCACCGTCCCGGACGAGTTCGGCGAGCTGCAGATCGAGAAGGGCGGGGACGACCGCGTCGCGGTCAGGTTCGCCTCCGCCTCCGCCCCCGAGTTGTCGTTCCTCCTCCAGAAGGGGGGCTCGACCGTCAAGGTCGGCGGGATCCCCGTCTCGTCGTCCGAGGCCTGGTTCGGGGACCTGTTCGAGGTCTCCGACGACGGCCTCGAGGACGGGTTCAGGCACGTCACCATAAGGG
>JAEEGL016791228.1_pt1 | contig 12706 bp, 23 predicted proteins | sample 9134231 | NCBI WGS metagenome assembly JAEEGL01 (sample SAMN16246548, study PRJNA631951) | gut metagenome | biome: gut microbiome; feature: rumen; material: fiber-attached | host: Bos | place: Iran: Karaj | collected 2018-10 | reverse complement strand
GTAATTTGCCTTCGCCAGAACAGCCCTCGACAGATCTTTCCAGACCTTTGAATGATAGAATTTATCCGCACGCATATCTCTTTGATGTCTATTATATTCAGCATTGTATTTTTCTTTACACTTCGGGCAAAGACTGTCCGGACAGAAGATAAAGGGCTGTCTGCATTTTGTACAGTATTTCAGGATCATATCATCACCACAAAAAAGGGACAGCCCGCTGCCGTCCCGTTCGTATATTCTCACTGATACCAATATAGCACATTACAAGGGGACATTTGGGGACATCTTTTTATTTTTCGTAGATTTTTCTGAACTCCTGAAGAGCATAACCGTGCAGGCGCTTGACCTGACGCTCGGAATAATTCATTTCCTGTGCAATCCTTTCAAATCTTTCATTGCAAAGATAATGCAGTGTCAGTACAGTCTTATAGCGGTTATCACTGAGAGATTCTATCTGTCTGCCGATCTCAAGCCTGAGCTTTGTAAGTTTGTCGATAAGTGATTCGATATATCGTTCAAGCTTCAGGATACTGTCGATCGTGCTCGTGAAGTCATGTACTGCTCCGCCCTTGACAAGGATCTTATCATACTGCATAGAGCTCAGGCTCATCACACTGCTGCGAAGTGAGCTGATCTCTTTAAGCTTTGCATTGATATAATCGTCAAGGTTCTTTGCCTGATAAAGATATTCCCTTGCTGTCACTCTCTATCCCTCCAATATTTATTCCCTGACAAATCCCGGACAAGCTTTCACAAGCCAGCTTTCTTTTTTGTTACCGCTCAGATTCCGCATTTCAGCTTCCCATCCCATGACGGGCTTGTGCCTGACACTCCACGGGCATCCCGCGACATACCTTCCGTTTACGATCTTCGGCACGGCATTACGACAGTACCAGCAGATACTTTCGGTTGGCGACTTTCCTGCAACATGCTGTCTGCTTCTGGTCTTGCGCAAATAACAGTCATAGCACAGATTTTCCCCGTCGTCGAAAAAACAGCTTTTCTTTCCGCAGGCAGGACAGAGCCTTGCCGTCGGGTGCCGTGACATTGTATTCATAAGCCGCTGTTCCTCTTTTTGTTGTTTTGCGCACTCTGTACATATTTCAGTCTTGCTTTTCCTTCCGCAAACGCAGCATACCCTTATCGGCTTCATATAATATCTGTTCTGCGCATTCTTTATTCTCTCCTGCCTGCACCTCCCGCAATATTTAAACCTGCCGTATATGACCGTATCACAGTCGCGGCACAAATGTCCCTGATCTTTTTTTTCTTCGTCCCTGTAATGCAGCTCCCCGTCGTCTCCTATGTATATCACTTTTCCGTCCCCCTTTCAAACGTCAGTCTGTTTTTTTCAAGCCAGTCGATAAAAACTGATATCTCACCCGCCGCGATACCTATATCATCAGTATATTCTCCGCTTTTTTTCAGACTGAGTATGTATTCAGCAAAATCAATTTTCAGTTGTACTGTGTCAATATTTTCTTTATTATTCATTATTTTATCCTCTGTCCATAATTTTTCTTATTATCCTCTTTCTCGGATCGTCAACTCTCAGCTCGAAAAAATTCCATGCATCAATCGCATTGTCGGTACTGAGTATCTCCTTGCCGTTTTTCCGAATGATAAATAAGCCGCTGCCGTAGAAAAATGAATAATTGACCCCGACAGTGTAGTCTATAAAATCAAACATCTTTTTCATTTGTTTCCTCCGAGATATTCCAGAATAACCTCTCTCGCTTCTTCCCATCCATAGCATACCGCCACATGATAGTGCTGCTCCTTCAGGAAATCCAGGTAAGCGTCCTGTCTCTCTGTGGTCTTGTTTCTTCCGGCTTTCATTTCTATCCATAGCCCGTGCTTGCTGCCCTTTGGTACCGGCAGGCATATATCCGGCACTCCTGATTTTACGCCCTGGGCTTTCAGGTGTGCCGCCTCCGCTTTATTCCTGCTGCCGCCGTTCGGAACGTGGAACATATAACGCAGTTCAGGGAACTTACCGGCGGCATATGCCGCCCACTGAAACAAATGCTGTTGTTCAACTGCTTCACTCGATTTCATTTTCCATTCCCTCAACCATTCTGCGAATTGACTTTATCGCATGATCTATTGTGTTTTTTCTGTTTACGGTCATCAGCGTAAGATCATCAATTATCTTTTTTGCTGTTTCTTCTGCGCTCTGCCGCTGTATATCATCAAGAAAAGCGCAAAGCTGCTCATCCGTCATTTTTCTGACTTTCACCGCTGTGTTGTGCTGCTCCCGTTCAAGTGTTGTCTTTCTGTAATTTTTCTTTGCCACTGATTAATTCTCCTTTTCGTAAAGCGCGCTTTCGCCGTTCAGGATGTCTTCCAGTTCCTCTTTGTCTGACGGAACAAATCCGAAGCCATCAAGCATACCATAGACTGTATCAATATTTGCAGCGGCTTCTTTCCTGTACTCTCCGGTATGATCAACAACAAAATAAGTCCACGGATTATCCTCTATATCAAAAACAAGAAAGAAAAGCATCTGTAATGCCACCGGTACATGGCGCATTTTGTTTTCCTGCTTTTTCTTTTCCTCGTCATTTTTATAATCCTTGCATATAACCTCATAAAGTTCCGCTCTGTCAATATCAACCTGTCTTTCAACGATTTCGTACCATATCCACCGCAGTTCCCGTTCGGAGCAACTAAAATACCCTATACGGCAGGACGCTTCAATAATCCGCTGTTCAATAAAGATCCTCATTTCGCGGATGTATTTTTGTGATATCGCTTTTATTTTTTCGATATTCTTGTTCTGCCGCTTCTGCTTCTCGATCAGTGCTTTTTCATCTTCGCTGACCACCGTTTTTTCTTTTTTCTTCTTCCGCATGACATAAACAGCACTATAACCTATCGTGTATATGACATCCTCCGTTACCTCGATTTTGTCAAGCTTCGGAAGTATCTCTTCGCGGAATTTTTCTCTGTCCGTGTGCCATAGCTGAATCTCAATCAGCTTTTCCCAGTCGATGTCCCAGATGTTGACCTTTTTCTCCGGAATCTTCCTATCCTGCATCTGAGTCAGGACGATAGCTTTCATCGTTTCCATGTCCTGAGTAGTGACTTCCCTGTCTATGGCATTGATCAGACCGTCACGGCTTCTCGCTTCTTTCAGAATCTTGTCCCGCTTTTCCGGATCGCTTATTTTTTCAAGCGCGATCATGTCTGTCATAGAAAGTTGGAATTCTTCTGTTTTCTGTTTAAGGACTTCCGGATCAAGTTCAGCTATTTTCAGCCTGTGCCGGACTGTTGTCTGTGAAAAGCCCGTCCTCTGTGCGATCGTCTCGACTGTCTCACCCAGATCAAGCATAAGCTGAAAACCCTGAGCCTGTTCCACGATCGTCAAGTCGTTCCTCTGCATATTCTCTTCCAGCATGATCCCGACCTGCTCCGCCGGGCTCAGATCGTCGACCACCTTGCACGGCAGCGCCGTCAGCCCCGCAGCCTTTGCCGCCTCGAGCCGCCGGTTCCCGATCAATACCCAGTACTGATCCCCGAACTGGTCTTGCTTCGGGATGACGGTCAGGTTCTGCATAATACCGTTTTTCTTTATGCTCTCCGTCAGCTCCGCAATATCCCCGACGTCCTTCCGCGGGTTGTCCGGGTGATGGATCAGTTTTTCAACACTTATCATTTTTAATTCTTCCATGGTTGTCCTCCTACTCTTCGTCTATCCAGATTTTTTCATCCCACGGCGGCGGGTCGTCGTCGCCGCGATACATAACCACCGAAATGTACCAATGACAATTGAATTCATTCCATCGGGTATAAATTTTCAGTGTTTTATACCCTCTGTATAATCGTTCCCAGTAGCCGCTGTCCGAATTGTGCCGCTCCGCCATTATCCGCACCCTGCTCGGCGTGATCTTTCCGTCCCGGACTTTCTCTTTCGACTTGCTCAGATTTCGCGACCCGACAAACGTCTTTTTTCGGTGTTTTTTCGGTGCGTCCGGCTCTTCGTCCGGCTTTTCTTCTTTGCATATGTATTTCGCCGCCGCTTCGGGTCCGAAACTTTCCGGGCGGAAGCGGTCAGCGTTCGTCCGTCCGTCCCATAGTTTTTCGTATGCATCGCGGTCGCCGCTCCCGCATCCGGTCACGAAGAGATGGAAGTGGTAACTCCGCTCACCCTTCCGCTCGCCTCTCCGGTACACCTTTGTTTCCATCGAATAGATATACTTCATCGGTGATTCTGCCTTTTTCAGCTCGTCTTTCAGCTTCCGGCTTTTCGGGTGCGCTCTGATTTCTTCTTTCAGCTCTTTCGCCCTGCGTTCCCGGTATCGCCTGACCCTCGCAAGGTAATTCGTTATGTCCTTTTTTGCCCTCGCTTCGTCCGGCGGCGCTTTCCCCGGCGGGTACGTCAACGTCATAAGGACGTCAGTCCCGTCAAAATTCGCATTTACAAGCCTGACCGCCTGCTTTTTTGCTTTCGTCCGGTTATACTTTTCCTGTTCCCTGCTCGACCGCTTCGACGGTGATCCTCTCGAAAGCTGCCTGCCGTCCCTCGTCACCGGGTAGATATCCACCTCCAGCAGCTTACCAGACCGGATCTTTCGTTCTCTTATCATTCCGCTGTCTCCCCATGTCTGATTTGTTACTATATAAGTACAAGGACAAAAGCGGCTCTTAACCGCACTTTTTATATTTAGTTTTCGCCGCTTTCTACGCAGATAAATTAAACATTGTTGACAGCTTCTGTATGTTGTGATATAATAAAAAATAAGGATAGTTACTACATAACAACTATTGCCATTTTCGGGAGCCGGTTGCAGCCGGCTTCTACTTTTTTATTTCTGCGTTCTCGTCCTGTGTAATATAGTTTTTTATTCTCTCATAATGTTCCGGATATTTCTCAAAAAATTCCTCTTTAATTTCCCTCTCAAAATCAAGCCGCTGTTGGTCTGAGCAAGGAAAATGAAGAGGAATATTATTTTTTATCTTATACTCCTCATATCGTGTCCTGATTCGCGGGTCGCCGATATTAACGCAGAAGCCGTATTCGTTCGGCATCATGAATATCATTATCCTCCACCCCCCATACTGAAAGACACATATCGTCATTCAAGCCTCCCATGTATGTTTTAGCAACCAACCGCGAGCAGACTGTATCTGTTCCGCGGTCAGGCTGACGAAGTTTCTGCCCTCCAATTTTGAGACAATGACCGTGCCGTATATCTTCCCCCAGATGGTTTTGAGATTCGGTGTACCCCTGCGGTCGCTGTACATATTGAAAATAAGGCTCAAGCCGTTTTCCGGTATCGTCACAACAGTTGTATGTCCGTTTAGAACATCATTCATGTGTCCGGTCATCCAGATCGCCCGGGATATTTCACCCGGAATCTGCAAAACGATCTTGATTTTTCCACCGCTGTCTGCTATACTTTCAGCAGTAGTGTTTTCTATGTTTTCCGTTGCCGGGACTGCCATCCCGACAGCGGATTTTTCTTTTTCTTTGCTCATTCTGTTTCCTCCTGTCAGTAGAGTTTCCTGTATGTCTCGCTGTCGATCTTGCGGTAATTACAGTAAGACATGACTTCATCCACAAGCTCGTCCAGAAAGTACACATATACTTTCTTATCCGGCGGCTCAAGCTCGTCCTTCGTGCAGTCGAAAACGATGCCGAATTTATAGCCACTGTAGTGCTGATTGAGCCATGTGTACACTTCATCGATGTTCCTGACGCCGGAAAAGATCATATACGTCCTGCCTACGCGGTCCGTGTTATCCTCTTTTACTGTCATGTTCGTTTACTCCTGTTCTAGAGTTTTCTATGTTTTCCGTTGCCGGGACTGCCATCCCGACAGCGGATTTTTCTTTGTCTATAAACATTGTTATCCTCCTCAAAAATCTCCGATACAATCATATTTTTCTTTTAACTGCCGACAATTTTCATCAGTTTTCAAGAAAGCATATATTTTTTTACCGCTGAATTGCGGCAGACCGTTCGTAATCCACACATATCCTTTAGGATTTGTTGTTGCGTTAGCCTGAATTTTCCATCCATCCGGCATTTCATCATAAACATCAATGTAAAATTTTCCGAATTTAAGTTTATTCATTTTATTACCGCCCAGCCCCAGAGCTTATCTTTGAATTGCTGTTGTAAGGAAAGCATCTCAATTTTACCGATAACAACGACTTTAAGCCCTGAATAGTCCTTTGCAAACTGTGCAAGTACAGTTTCACTTCTTTCATTCATCCAGCCTTTTACTTCGTGTATCTCATAGGTGCCGTCTTTGTAGAAAACAATGAAGTCAGGTCTGTAAGCCTGCTGTTTTCTTCCTCTTGTTTCGACTTCCTCAGAGAATCCAAATTTTGTTGTGTTGCGTACCCATCCGGCGATCTGACCGCTGTCATAGAGATAATCAAGATAAAGAGCATAGTCATATTCATAATTACTGTCCAGACTGCACACCTGATTAAGCGAGCTGACATATTTTCTATGAATAGATATAACCTGTTTTCCGCTTCTTTTCTCGCTGAGTACCCTGTTTTTTGGTATTTCTATCATTTGTAAGCCACCTCAATACTCCCTGAATTTTCTGCCTTTTTCGTGATAAAGACTTCTGCTGTGCTTTTCGCGTTCGTCTATGTCCTCATCATCAAGCTCCATACCCATCTTGTGAAGCTTCTCATCGACAAGAAACCATCCTTCGGGATTGTCCACAGCAGCTTTACCTTTTATACACATAGCTTCAAAGAATGTAGAAAGTCGTTTAGCTCCGAAGCCAAATTCCTCATTCAGTACGATGCAAGCCATTTTTACGGTACGGAGAATAACCTTGTTCTGCTCCTGCTGCATCTGATCTTCTACTTGCTTCATTACTGACGCAACGATCTCTTTTTCTGCGCCGGTCGGTTTACGGTGAATAATCGCTTTCATCCCGGACCCTCACCTCACCGCCGCATACTTTCCCTTTCGGGCAGCTTCAAAGCATCTTTTCTCCGCGTATGCCTTGCCGGTCTTTTTATAGTATTCTGCGCACTTGAATTGACTGCCCAGGGCTTCGATTGTTTCGCGGTCGACAGCTGTCGCTATCTGCATAGCGACCTGATCTGCTCTGGTCGCCTTCTGCATCGCTCCGACGAGCAGCCACAGCGCAAATTTAACGGTTTTCAGTGTTTTGGTTTTCTTTCTGGTCATTTTGGTTTTCCTCCATTGTCATTGTTCTTTCTTTGATCCATTTCAGCAGCAGATTCAGGTAGATTTCATATATCCAGCGACCGGCTTCGATAGCGACTCCGAACGGATATACCCTCTGCTGCAATCCCAGACCCAGCTTTTGCGGGTCTGTTTTAAGTCCATGCTCCGCCAGAATCCGGCAGGCTTCTTTTGTCGAGATCACCTTTATCTGTTCCGGCATTTTTCTCGCCTCCTGTTCTCGCACTGCGGACATATGTATTTTTTCCCCGCAGTGCTTTGTGCGCTTACGTTCCACTTCCTGCCGCAGACTCTGCAAATACGGTAGGTATATTCTCTGTTCTTTTTCATATAGTAACCCCGGATTCCTCGGCACGTATCAGATAATCATTGATGTCCCTGACATCATCATAGCTTACCGCACCGAGCAGTATTGCCATATTCAGACCACCGAAAACTCTGTATATCAGCGGTCTTGACCGGGCTCTGACAGCCTCTGCTGCATCTACACTCAGTTTCTCGATCAGATCCGATTTTGTCATGTGTTCACCTCATTTCATTTGATTCTACAAGATTCTCGCAAGTTGTGCCGAGTCTTTTTGCTATTTCAGCCGCTGTAACAACAGTCGGAAGCTTAAGACCCTTTTCGTACTGAGCGATAGTAGGCTGCGTTATCCCGACAGCTGCCGCAAGCTGTGCCTGTGACATATCCTTCTTCTCTCTGTACTTTTTAAGATTTTCTGCGAATGACATTCTTCCACCACCTTTGTAAAAAAATAATAGCCGAGCTATTGACAGAACGACCGAAATAATATAAACTGAAATTAAGTATATTGTCAGTTATTTTTATCATGGTCTTTTTTTATCTGTATTAATAGCTTGGCTATATTATAATCTACTTATTTGTAGATTTCAAGTTTATTTTCTACATTTTTTAAAAGTTTGTTGTTATTGTACATTTTTATTTCTACTTTTTTGTAGATAATTGAAAAAAGGGGGTATCAATTATGAAGTTCTGGGAACGATTTTACCATCTGTGTGAAACAGTCAAAAAAAAACCAAATACTGTTTGTGGAGAATTAGGATTTTCTTCTGCAACCGCAACACACTGGAAAAACGGAACAATGCCCAAAGGTGATGCATTATTGCTACTGTCAGATTATTTTAATTGTTCTACAGATTATTTACTTGGAAGAGAACAAAATCAAAAAAATATATCGCCATCATTAGATAGTGATATTACAAACAATGAAATAAAAATCCTTGAACTGTTCAAACACCTTACCCCGACGCAGCAGGGAGAGCTTATAGGACGTGCTAAAATGATGATTGAACAGAATGAATCTGTATTTAGTAAAGAAGATGCAGGCTAAAACTTATAAAAAAATAACCCGCTGTTCAGCGGTAAAATAAAGGATGAGAAATAATGGTTTCCGATGCTAAAATGATTTTATACTTATTTGTATTTTTGTTTGCTTTTATCATTCTCGCTTCCATTCTTTATTATATAAGTCAACATAGAAGAAAAAAGCAGGAAAAAGCCACTGTATGGGATAATCAAGGTTATACAACAACCAAACAGTTAAGTACTTTGTACATAGATGATAATAAAAAATGCTTTTATGTAGTAGGATGCTCTCGTGTATATAATTATGCTGATATTAATGATGTTACAACGCAAAAAATCCACAAAAGTGCTTCGACAGTTATTTATTTAGCTATCAATATCTATGTTAATGACACTAATTGTCCATTAATACCGATTGTTTTAATAAACAGCGAAATGAAAACAAATTCTTTTACTTATCGCATGGAATCATCTCTTGCTGAACAGATAATCGCTCAACTGAAATATATGAAAAACACTAAATATCTTTCAGAAACAGCCGCTGTAACAAATAATCATAATACTCAATTTCAGGAGCAACAATACCAAAAATCAGATTATTCATCCTACAGAAATACCTATTCAAGCAATACAAGATTTGACCTTTCATACAATAAAGTTGAAGCAGCCCCAATCGACTACGTGGTTTTCGACACTGAAACAACCGGTTTTGATGCAACTAAAGATGCTCTTTTAGAGATCGGTGCAATCAAGTATATTAATAACACAGAATCAGAACGCTTTCAGACTTATATAAAAACCTCTAAGGAAATCCCGGCGCATATCACAAGAATCAACCATATAACGAATGATATGGTAAAAGATGCTCCTACAGCGCGCGTAGCATTGAAAAATTTTCTGTCATTCATCGGCGATCTTCCGCTGATCGCCTATAATTCCGATTTTGATATGCGTTTTATTCAATATAATTGTCAGAATATGCTTAATACCAGAGTTGAAAATGATGTCATAGATGCATTAGCACTTGCCCGTGTATATTTATATCAGTTGCCGAATAAAAAGCTTGAAACAATAAAATCTTATTTTAATCTGAATGTTGGCTCTCACTACGCTTTAGATGATTGTTTTGTAACAAATCATCTATATCAATACTGCCGTCCCAAAGAGGTATTAAAACATCAGTACGGTATACCATTTAATTTCGGAACCCGGGAATTAACTGATACAGAAGAATCCTATGTTACCGAGATAATCAATTTATGCGATAAAACAGGACTTAAACACAACAAACTATCTTTGAGTGCAAACAGTAAAATTCTTTCCGTAAATTATGATTCCCAATCATTCATCGGAATAAAAATGTATGGCAAACTACAGTATATTATTTTATATACTCCTTTTTCGGAATTCAAGAACATATATAATACCGAAATCAAATGTACCGAAAGTTCAAAAACCGAGGGGGATTATACAAGAGTCTTTATTACTGCTCCCGAACAGTTGTCAGAATTTGAGGATTATTTCACCGCAAGAAAGAAAAAGAAATGATCAACAACATAAAAAAACTCCCCGCCGATAAAATATACCGACGGGGCGAATTATTAAGGTGGGATTATTATGATTTGTAAGAAATGCAGAAAAAATATTCCCGATGAATCGGTCTACTGCTGTTTCTGCGGAAAAAAGCAGACAGTTACAGCCGCAAAGCACCGGAAGCGTCCCCACGGTTCCGGCACGATACGCAAGGACACGCGCTATCGGAACCCGTATATTGCTATTGCTCCGGCATCTTCTCACGGAGCAGGACGTACATATATCGGCTCGTTCCCGGATGTGAAATCCGCGCAGGCTGCTATCGACGATTTTATCAAGCACGGTCACCCGGAGCTGTATGGAGCTACCCTCGGAGAAATATATGATCTCTGGTCATCCGTCCATTATAAGCAGATCAAAGACCCTACCGTATGGAAAGCTCTCTGGAAACGGTATGAGCCACTCGCTGACATCAAGATATCTGACATCCGGGCAGCTCATTTTCAGCCTACCGTCAATGCCGCTACGTCAAAATCAGCAGCATCAAAGCTTAAATCACTCGCTCTTATGCTTTGCCGCTATGCGATGGAAAACGATCTGGTCGACAAGAATTACGCTGAATTCATCAAGATCCCGAAGTTTGAGAAGTCGGATAAAATCATATTTACCGACGAACAGATAAAAACACTGTGGGAACATTCCGACGAAAAGCCCGTACAAGTCATCCTTGCCATGATATATATGGGATTCAGGCTCGGCGAAATGCTCGCTCTGACCCGCGACCGTATCTATTTTGATAAAGGCTATATCATCGGCGGCATTAAGACCGAAGCCGGAACGGATCGTCTCATCCCCTTTCCGTCAGGGATCCCCGAAATAGCCGGCTTCTTCCGCAGTTGGCTTGATGCTGATAACTCAGAACAGCTTTTCCCGATCACCGCAAAGCAATTCCGTCATGTGTTTTTCTATAAGCCGCTGTCCGATCTTGGCATGATCAATGGACATCTCCGTACAGGCACGGGCAATTCGTGGATATTCGACAACAAGAACCATCTCACGCCTCACAGCACCAGACACACATTTGCGTCTCTGTCTGCTGCTGCCGGAATGCGTCCGGAAAATCTCCAGAAGATCATCGGTCACGCTGATTACTCCACCACTGCGGATATTTACATCCATAAATCCGCAAAAGAATTGATCGACGAAATGGCGAAACTGCACAGATAAGATTTTTACACACAATTTTACACACAATTAATCAGCAGTACGTCGTTTCAGCGCGTTTTACAAAAAAGAAAAACCGCTTGAAATAGCGGTTTTTTAGTGACCCATCGGAGATTCAAACCCCGGACATATGACTGGCAGTCAAGAGGTCACGGGTTCGAGCCCCGTTATCTCCACCAATAAATCCCGCTTATCAAGCTGTTTTTTGATAAGCGGGATTTTTCTCATTCTGGTTTTACACACAATTTACACACATAATCCCGCACGACAGCGGATTAGATATCAATACATACTCTTTCCCTGTCATTTCCTCATAAGCTCATTTACTTTTGCCTGGACCTTGCTGTAATCATACCCGGCGGCGGTCAGCTTTTTCTTTCGCTCTGCTCCGCTGCCCCACTTTCCGGCAATAACTTCCTTTGCAAGCTCTGTCACGGTCTTTTTCTTCGTGCTTCCGGACATCAGCTCGTTGACTTTCTCCTGGACTGCGCTGTAATTATATCCGGCTGCTGTCAGCTTTTTCTTGCGCTCGTCTCCGCTGCCCCACTTTCCGGCAATAACTTCTTTTGCGATCTCTGTCACGCTCTTTTTCTTTGCCGCCGGTTTCGGTGCCGGCGCAGGCTCGACCCACTTCGGGCGGTAGAAAGCATAAACGTCCGGGTTTGTCAGCATCCTGGTTTTCCGCTTGAAGCTGCTTGTCCCCGACCAGTCATTACCGTATCCGTCAACATTACCCTCGAGCGTAGTAATGACGTTTCCGTTTACTTCCTCGACAATGCCCACGTGCGACGCGCTGTATTTGTCGATTGGGTTTGTAAATGAAGCATATCGGAACATGATATAGTCCCCCGGCTGAGGTGTTTTCTCGCCCTTGCGGAACCATGTCCCGAGCTTGCCGCTGTCCTCTCTTGCCGCGTCAGAAGCATAGCCGTAGATGCCGCCCTGGTACTTGCCGATAAAGCCGCATTCTTTCATGATCGCGCTGACGCTATAAGCGCACCAGTCGCATACGATCCCGAGATGCAGCTTCGAGATGCAGATCTCGTATCCTTTCTTGCCTATGTAGGTTTTTGCCTTCGCTATAAATTTCTCTCTGTCTGTCATTTTTCTTCATCCTTTCCGTCTATATTTTCGTTTGTCTTTTCCACCGAACCTTTCAGCCGGTTGATAATTTTCTTCAGAAATTCGGGTATCGGGACGCCAATCTTGCCGAGATTTTCTAATATGGATATCATTTCGTTGATTATCAGCCAAATTGAAACCAACATCCCGAACCATAATTGACACGTCACCGAAACATTGACCGCCGTTAGTCCTGACCAGATAAGATAATCAACCCCCATCGCCACCGCGATCAGCACCATATACCCGACTTTTTTTACGATGCCGTCAACTCCGACCTTGCGTGACAGCTCCCTCTCTCTCCATGCCCTTACCAT
>JAEEGL016392197.1_pt1 | contig 12706 bp, 9 predicted proteins | sample 9134231 | NCBI WGS metagenome assembly JAEEGL01 (sample SAMN16246548, study PRJNA631951) | gut metagenome | biome: gut microbiome; feature: rumen; material: fiber-attached | host: Bos | place: Iran: Karaj | collected 2018-10 | reverse complement strand
ATATAGTTCTTAAATTATGTCCATCATATATTGGATCAATATCATTTATCCATTCATTTACTAAATCTATGGTTATCACTTTTTGATTCTGAGCGGAATAACCCATTTTATGATTTATAGTATGTCGGTCACTACCGCCGGATTTTAACAAACCATGAGTATCACAATATTCATAGAGCCATTTTATCTCATCAAGAGTATGTTTTCTATGTTCACATTCAATACCATCAATTAATTTGTGTAATACTAACCAGTCTAAAAATTGTTCCAAATTTGGTAGTTTGTAGACATACGGATGTGCTAAAAATGCTTTTCCTCCAGCTTCATGTATTACTTTAGAAACATAAAAAACATCAAATGCTTCTTCAGTTTCATCAATATAAAATGGACTAGTCTCTTCACAAAAATGTTCACGATAAAAACTAGTTCGATCATAAATACCCAGTTCATTAAGTTTATCTATATTTTCACTATATGTTAATATATCATCAACCAAAACATCATTTGCCATATTATTAGCAGATTTTATTGATAAATTGCTACTATACTTAATGCCTAACTTATCACAAGTAATTTTTAATTGATTAAGAATTTTAATTTCATCTTCAATTGTAGAATGAATCAAACCTTGTTTTATTATTTCAGTATTTTTTAATAATTCAGGATCAAATCCATAACCCAACATATCAAATAGTTTTCCATCCTTAACAAATTCTAGTTCAGTTCCAGTGATAATTTTCCCTTTAAAAATTTCATCAACTGAAATTTTTTTCAAATCTTCATAAGCACTAATATTATTATGATCTGTTATTGATAATAATTCTATTCCTTGCTTAGCAGCTTCAATTATAGTTTCTTTAGTCGTAAAATCTCCATCTGAATTATTAGTATGTACATGTAAGTCTACCACTAATTACCACCTCACAAATGAATCATAACATAAAAAGACTAGAATTATCTAGTCATTATTATATAAACTTTTACTTTTCAATTTTAAGTGCAGCTTTAGCGCCAGCTAAATAAGCAGTTGGTATTCTATATGGACTACAAGATACATAATCAATACCAAGTTTTGTTAAAAATTCAATACTATCTTCATCAGCACCTTGCTCACCACATAATCCAATTTCGATATTTTCATTAACTTTTTTAGCATGTTTAATAGCGCTCTTCATCAATGATCCTACTCCTTTTTGATCTAGTTTTTCAAAAGGATTAAAATCAAGTATTCCTTTGTCATAATAATCATTTAAAAACTTACCTGCATCATCTCTAGAAAAGCCATAAGTCATTTGAGTTAAATCGTTAGTACCAAATGAATAGAATTCTACTTCTTTAGCAAGTTCGCTTGATATTATAGCAGCCCTTGGTACTTCAATCATTGTACCTATCATATAATCTTTTTTATTACCAAGAATTTCATTATGAGTTTTTTTAATTATATCTTTCACAAAAGTAAGTTCAGACAAAGAACCAACAAGTGGAACCATTATTTCTGCTTTTACTTTTATTCCCTTAGAAGCAGTATTTTTTATAGCCTCAAATATAGCAGTTGCCTGCATTTTTACTATTTCCGGATAAGTTATACCTAGTCTAACACCGCGATGCCCCATCATAGGATTAAATTCTTTTAAAGAGGCAATTCGTTCTTTAATTCTTTCTTTAGAAACACCAAGATCAAAAGCAAGCTTTGATACCTCGAAATCTTCTTTAGGTAAAAATTCATGAAGTGGTGGATCAAGTAATCTAATAGTTACTGGAGAACCAGCCATAACTTCAAATAAATCTTCGAAATCTTTTCTTTGATATGGAAGAATCTTAGCAAGAGCTTCTTCCCTATCTTCAAGATTATCTGCAAGAATCATTTTCCTAAAATTAAGTATCCTTTCTTCTTCAAAGAACATGTGTTCAGTTCTGCAAAGCCCAATACCTGATGCACCAAGTTTTAATGCAAGACTAGCATCTTTTTTAGTATCAGCATTAGCACGAACTTTTATGCCAGATAGTTCCTTAGTATATCTAATAAATTTACCAAACTCTGGAGTAACTTCAGCTTCACTAGCAGGAATATCTCCAAGGTAAACATTACCATTAGTACCATCAACACTTAAGTACTCACCTTCTGTAATTATTCCATCTTTGAATCTAATCATCTTGCTATCTTCATCAATTGTTAAATCTTCACATCCAGATACACAAGGAGTACCCATAGTACGAGCAACAACAGCAGCATGACTAGTCATTCCACCTCGAACTGTTACAACAGCTTTAGCTTTGTTCATACCTTCAATATCTTCAGCAGAAGTTTCAAGCCTAACTAGTACTATATCTCGTTCACCAGAATCATAAGCTTCAATTACATCTTTAGCACTGAAATATACTTTGCCTGAACCAGCACCAGGCGATGCAGCAATACCACTCGTTACTTTAACAGCATCTTTTAAATCAGAATCTTTAAAAGTTGGATGAAGCATTCCATATACATCTTCCTTTGTTATTCTTTCTATAACATCTTTCTTATTAATCAAACGCTCTTCTACCATATTAACTGCAATTTTTATAGCAGCACGTCCTGTTCGTTTACCATTTCTAGTTTGAAGTATATAAAGTTTACCATCTTCTATAGTAAATTCCATATCTTGCATATCTTTATAATACTTTTCAAGTTTTTTACTAATATCAAATAACTCTTCATAAATATTAGGAAGTTCTTTCTTCATATTTTCGATATTTTGAGGAGTTCTAACTCCAGCAACAATGTCTTCACCTTGAGCATTTAATAAATACTCTCCAAATAATTCATTATCTCCTGTAGCAGGATTTCTACTAAACAAAACTCCTGTACCTGAAAGATTATTCAAATTACCATAAACCATTTCTTGAACATTAACAGCGGTACCCCAATCATCAGGAATATTATTTATTTTTCTATAATAAATAGCTCTTTCATTATTCCATGACCTAAATACTGCTTTAATAGCCTCATATAATTGTTCTTTAGGGCTTTGAGGAAAAACTTCGCCAGATAAACTATGATATTTTGCTTTAAAAAGCAAAACTATTTTCATTAAATCACTATAATTTAAATCAGTATCGTATTTAATATTTTTATCATTTTTATAATCTTCTAAAATATGTTCAAATTCATCTTTATCAAAACCTTTTACTACATCACTATACATACTTATAAATCTTCTATAGCAATCATATACAAATCTTTTATCCATTTTATTAGAAAGAGATTTAACTATCTCGTCATTTAATCCAAGGTTAAGTATTGTATCCATCATACCAGGCATAGAACTTCTTGCACCACTTCTTACAGATACCAAAAGAGGATTTTTTAAATTACCAAAAGATTTACCAGTTTCCATTTCCATGATAAAAACTGCTTCATCTATTTCTTTTATAATTTCAGAATTAAGATCCATATTATTATCATAATAGTTTTTACAAGCAGAAGTAGATACAATAAAACCACGAGGAACAGGCAAATGCAAATTAGTCATTTCACAAAGATTTGCTCCCTTACCTCCTAAAGTTTCTCTCATATCCTTATTTCCATCTTTAAAATTATAAACATATTTCATAAAATCACCCCAATTTATGATTTTTACTTTTTATCAAGTTTTATATAAGCAGAACCTTCAATAATATAAGATTGTGCAGATTTTTTCTCATAATAACTATTACTAGCACTAGGAGTAAACGCAAAGTAAGATTCCTTTGAAACATAATGTTTTTTACTAATAGTATGATCAGTTAATTTAACATATACAGTAATAGTATTGTTAATTTTAGCAAAAGTATCAGGAAATTTAATATCAAGCGTATTATTATAATAACTAACAATTGGTTGATCATCTAAATCAGCACGATTATTAATAGCAAATACTTTTCCATTTATATTAATGTTATCTTCTTCAAGAATATATCCATCACCAAACATATCAACGATACTAAAAGTAGATTTTGGACTAAATACTTCGGTATTTTCGGAATTAAAATAATTCTTATAAGTAATCATATATCTTCCTTCTTTGACATATTCAATATTCTTAATTACCTTAATTTGTCCTCTAGCAAGACTACCTTTAGTAGCATTATAGTCAGTAACTTCACTAACAATATAGTCATTATCTAATACTTCATGTCTAAAAGAAAGCACAATTAAAACAATGCCAAGCACAATAAAAATGATACCAAGCATAAATAAAAGTTTAACTAAAATACTACTATTTTTTAAATCTTTTATCATATTGTACCCCTTTTACTATATATTAAAATTATATTATAAATAGTAAAAATATACAAGTAAATTGAGAAAGTTTAATAAATAATTATGTAAATTATACATATACTTTTAATGGAGATGATTACTATTAAAAAAAAAGAAATAAAACAATTAATTATAAGCATAGCAATACCCTTAATAATAGGAGTTATAGGAACCTTAATAGGAAATCCTAAAATGGGATTTGAAATGATAAATAAGCCAAGTTTTATGCCTCCAAGAATACTATTTCCCATTGTATGGACTATATTATATATTGTAATGGGGATATCAAGTTATTTGATATATAAAGAGAAAAAAGAAAAGAATAATAAAGCTTTAAAAGCATATGGACTTCAACTAATACTTAATATGCTATGGACTTATTTTTTCTTTAATATAAAAGCTTATTTATTTTCACTAATATGGCTATTAATATTGCTTATAGTAGTGATAATTATGGTAATAAAATTTATAAAAATCAATAAAACAGCAGGATTAATACAAATACCCTATATAATTTGGTTAGTATTTGCAGCAACATTAAACTTTGCAATATTTCAAATAAACTAAAAAAAATAACATCAATTGATGTTATTTTTAATATATACTAACTCTTTTTCTTTTAAATACTAAACGTCCACCTATCACTATTGAACCTAAAGTCATTCCAGCTAAATACTTATAATTTCCGGTAGGAGGATTATCAGTAGTAGCTACATCGCTAACAAATACTGTTTCAGAGTTAACACCATTCTTTTTATATTCAGCACCAGCTACATAAATAATTACTTCGTTATGAACACCATCAAGTTTTTCGTTAGCAGCTAAACCTAAAGTAGATTCATCAACTGTAGCAAATATATTTTCCCAGTTATATCCACCCTTTTTAGCAGTAACCAAGCCACTATCACTAACAGTAATTGATGAAGTGTTATTAGTAGACCATTTAGCAGAAACTTCTCTACAATTATTTACATCCCAAGTTCTAGTTGTACCATTAACAGTAGCATCAGAATCTTTACAAACAATAGCTTTTAATTGTAAAGTTTCACCAGGATTAAGCATTCTATCTATTGTAGGCCTAGAAGTACCATTATAAGTCACTTGAGTTGTTTTACTATCGATTATAAATAATCTAAGCCAAGTATATGTTTCAACAATTTCAGTTTCAGTAACAATATATGTAAGAGTAGAATCTTCATGCCCATCAACCTTAGCAGTAATTACTGTTCTACCTACTCCTTTAATAGTTCCTAAACCAGTTTCATTAATAGTAAGTACCGAAGTATCAGAACTAGACCAAGCAGCAGTAGCATCAGCACAAGTAGATCTATTAATTGTTAAATAATTACCACTTTGAACCCCAAATTTTAAATTACATATTTTAGCTTCGAATTGAACATTATCTCCCATATCAATGTCGCCTTGTGAACCAACAATTGCATATGTATTCATATCAATAGTAATTGCAGTTTCATCACCGTTAAATATCAAAACAACATATATATCTTCTGAAGTTGGATCATTTGGTGTAGGTTCATCTGGTGTTGGATCATTTGGTGTCGGATCGTTTGGTGTCGGATCATCAGGAGTTGTAGATGCAACTACAGACATAGCAAGTTGATCCTCTAACTCAGAATTAACTGAAACAGATATTATAGATTCACCAACTGTTAGACCAGAAACAACACCAGAATTGTTAACAGTAGCTACCGCAGTATTACTACTACTCCAAGCTACTCCTGCATTTCCGGTTACATCTTCTTCTGTTATATCCTCGCATTCAGGATTTTCACCACAAGAATCAGGAAAAGTAATCTTATAAATTTTCAAGCTTACATTCTCCCCAATTCCAACTTCACTTTCACCACGAATTTCGTAATACACATCATCAGCATATACGTTTGTCAAACCAACTAGATAAAATCCAAACACTATCATAAAAATGGTTATAATTCTATTCATATATAAGACCTACCTTCTACAGCAATAATAACAATAAGTAAATATAAAGTCAATGAAATGTAAATGAAATATGTAAAATTGACAAAAAAGTTGTAAATTAAAAGAACTACTTTGCTAGTTCTTTTAATGAATTGTAATAATTCTTAATTTCTTCTTTATTTTTATTAAGCAATTCTTTCTCTGATTTGTACCTATTCTCTCTTTGAAATAATTCATCTAATTTATCAAATTCTGCACCTGAATCAAGCATAAATTTACCATCAATCGGATTATATCTATAAAGTGGAAAGTATCCAGATTGTGTAGCTAGTTTTTGTTCTTTGTTACTATCTCCCATACCAGTCTTTATACCATGAGCAATACATGGAGCATAAGCAATAAGTATTGATGGCCCATCATACTCTTCAGCTTCAATAATTGTTTTTAATGTGTGCATAGGATTAGCACCAAGTGAAATAGTTCCAACATAAACGTTTGGATAAGACATTGCTATTTTAGCTAAATCTTTCTTAGCAGTTTTCTTACCATTTGAAGCAAATTTAGCAATAGCTCCGCTTCTAGTAGACTTAGAAGACTGTCCACCAGTATTAGAATATACTTCAGTGTCAAGTACTAGAATATTGACATTTTCATTGTTAGCAAGAACATGATCTATACCAGAAAAACCAATATCATAAGCCCATCCATCTCCACCTACAAGCCAAATACTCTTTTCTTTTAGATATTTCTTATAAGGAACAATTTCTCTAAAATTAGCATAATCTAAACTATTATAAACTTTTTCACTAACTTCTTTAGAATAATGATTAATATATTCATTTACAAGTTTTTTATTCTTATCGTTAAGTTTATTTTTACATTCTTTCATTATTCTAACAATTCTATCCTTCATATAGGACTCAGCGGTTTTAATTCCAAAACCAAATTCAGCATTATCTTCAAACAAAGAATTAACCCAAGGGACACCCCAAGGAGTATTAGGAAGTGATGCACCATATATTGAAGAGCATCCTGTAGCATTAGCAATAATTAGGTTATCTTTAAATAATTGTGACAAAAGCTTCAAATAAGGAGTTTCACCACAGCCTGCACAAGCTCCAGCAAACTCAAATGATGGAATAATAAATTGAGAGCCTTTAATAGAATTTTTATCCATTACTCTTTTTTCAGAAACAGATTTTAAATAATCATACTTAATTTTTTCTTTTTCTTTTGTTTTTTCCATTTTAATTGCTCCAGTAGGACAAATATTAGTGCATAAACCACATCCTGTACAGTCAAATGTACTAATGCCTACTGTATACATAAGTTCATTATCTTTAATTTTAGCATCTTTACAATCTTCTTTTACTTCTAAAGGCGCATTTGCATATTCTTCCTTAGAAAGTAAATAAGGTCTAATTACAGCATGAGGACAAACAAACGAACACATGTTACACATCAAACATTTATCTTTATCATACGTTGGTGTCTCAGTAGAAAGGCCACGTTTTTCAAGTTTAGATAAACCAGATTCACAAACACCATCTTCTTTTTCTAAGAAATGGCTTACTTTAATTTCATTACATTTATCATGTTCAAGAAGTGAAAATAATGTATTAGAAACTTTATCCATCTTCATTTCTTTTATAGAAGAAACATCTATTCTTTTAATGTTTGAAAGTGCATCTTCTAAAGCATTTATATTTGACTTAACAACTGACTCTCCTTTTTTAGAAAAGTTTTTCTTAATCATTTTTACAATATACTCTTTAGATTTGTTAGTATCAATAAGTTTAGCCAAATTAAGTATTACCATTTCCATAATCATGCTTATTTTATTTGGAATACCATTATTTTTAGCAATCAAAGAAGCATTGATAGTATAAATTTTTATATTCCTATCTTTAATAATATTTAAATAATATTTAGGAAGACAAATTTCTTCTTTATCAGTATTAAGTATAAATATACCATTTTCTTTTATTTTAGATATCATGTCATATCTATTTAGATATGTATCTTTAGAACAAACTATAATACTAGGATTTTCCACATAATATGGACTATTTATTGGCTTATTACCAAATCTCAAATGACTCTTAGTAACTCCACCACTCTTTTTAGAATCATATTCAAAATAACCTTGTACATATTTATCAGTATTGTCTCCAATAATAGTTAAAATATCTTTTGAGGTAGTAACCATTCCATCAGAACCATAACCATATATTAGCATCTCTTCATAGTCTTTCTTAATCATTAATGGTTTTCTCTTTAATGATAGATTAGTTACATCATCTATGATGCCAAGAGTAAATTCTTTTTTAGTGAAGTTCTTCAAATTATCGTAAACAGCTGCAATATCAGATAAATTAGTATCTTTAGAAGAAAGACCATATCTACCGGAAATAACATCTATTTTTAATTTATTATTTTTAATTATACTATTTACATCCAAATATAATGGCTCAGAAGCTCCAAATTCTTTAGTTCTAGAAAGAACTGCAATTCTCTTAACAGTTTTAGGTAAAACCTTTAAAAAGTATTTAGAAGAAAATGGTCTATAAAGATGTACTTCAATTAAGCCTATTCCTTCTTTATTATGCTTTATATATTCTCTAATAGTATCGCAAACAGATCCCATAGCAACAATTACATATTTTGCATTAGCATCACCATAATAATTAAATGGTTTATAATTAGAACCAGTAATTTCATTAATACCTTTCATGTAATCATTTACAATATCAGGTAATTTTTCATAAAATTTATTACGAGATTCAACAGCTTGGAAATAAATTCCATCACCTTGATTAGTACCTCTTGTAGTTGGATTATCTATATCAAGAGATCTATTTCTAAACTCTTGTAATGCCTTTCTATCTATTAATTTTTTTACTTTATCAAAGTCAATAACTTCAATTTTATTATATTCATGAGATGTTCTAAAACCATCAAAGAAGTTAACAAAAGGTACCCTTCCTTTTATAGTGCTGAGATAAGCAACATTAGTTAAATCCATAATTTGTTGAACAGAAGAAGATGCTAAAAAGGCAAAACCAGTACTCCTACAAGCATAAATATCACTATGATCACCCATTATAGAAAGAGCATGAGTAGCAACAGTACGAGCTGCCACATTTATAACACAAGGTAAAAGTTCACCTGCTATTTTATACATATTAGGAATCATCAAAAGAAGTCCTTGACTAGCAGTATAAGTACTAGAAAGTACTCCATTTTGTAAAAGTCCATGAACAGTACCTATAGCACCAGCTTCACTTTGCATTTCCACTACCTTTACAGGATCTCCAAAAAAGTTTTTCTCACCAGAAACAGATAAAATATCCATTTGTTCAGCCATTGTAGAAGCAGGCGTAATAGGATATATTCCCGCTACTTCCGTAAATTTATAAGAAACCATAGCACAAGCAGTATTACCATCTATTATCTTTTTCATACTATCACCTCTTTTATTATACTATATATTGTAAAAAAAAAGAAGAACTAAAATAGTTCCTCTTAACAAAAATCTTATTCTTGTTTTAAACTCATAAATGGATTGTTCATATTAGACTGAACAGTTTCAAATTGAGGTTCACTCATAGGAGTATCCATTGCAACTTCTTCAGTAGGAAGAGTTGGATTAAAAATAACTTTATTGCTTTGTCCTAAAGCTTCATATTCAGCACGAATAGCCTTTTTACTTTCTTCTTCAGTCTTTTTATATTGTTCATTTGTTTCAATTATTTTTTGAATAATTGGAACATATTTTTCAATAAATTTAGAACGTTCATCTACTAATTTAGCAATATTAGCTCTAACCTTATCTGATTCTCTATTTAAAAGTTCTTTATCATTTTTATATTGTTCAATTGTAGCTTGTAGTTCATTACAAAGAGCTAAATTTGTACTAAGTAAAACTTTTAGTGCTTCATCACAAGCTTGAACAGGTTCAACTATTCTAGAATCCTCATTAGGACCAATTTCTAAACATTTGAAATTTTTAAGATTGCGCATTTCTTTAGTTCTATTCTTCTTAAATTCATAATCATCTTTAGCAATTTGTTCTTCAGAAGTAATCTTTTTATAAGCTTCAGTAAGTTTAGCATCTCTATCCTTTTGTTCTTCAGTATCACTTAAATTCTTAGCAAATACAGCACGATACATTTCCATTTCATCTTTCATAATAACTACTGGTGTATCAAGCAAACTTTGGAATTCTTTTTCGCTAACCTTTTCTTTTTCTTTAGGCATAGGGATAGGAATCTTTTTAACTTTTTTAGCATCACCTTTAATGAAACTACCATAATTAACACCCAAACCTAATCCTTCCAAACGATCATTAATAGATTTATCATCTATACCATAATCACTATTTCTACCAGATCCATAAACATCAGAAAGTGTTGGTTCTGGAGCTCTTTTGATTTCTTTATCAGCAGGAATATTAGCAAAAGTATTAATTTCTGGTTCAGCAATAACATCTTCTTTAGGCAATTCTGTAACAACAGGCTTTTCTGAAGCAACTGGATGTACAGAAACAATGTTTTCTGCTTCCTTTTTCAAATCAAGAAAATTGTTATGATTAACCTTTATCTTTCTAGCACCATTATCATCATACTCGTACCCTTCATGTACGCCACTTTCACACACTGTAAACATAATAACCTCCTTAAGCTTTATCCTTTTTAGCAAGTTTTCTCAAAACATCTTTAATTTTAGACCATTCTTCATCAGAAGAAACACCTAAAAATCTTGTACCATTTACATCAGTAACTACTTCAGTAACATAAATAGTAACATTTCCGTTTTGATCAACTTCATTTTTAGTATATACAACATAACGTTTTTTAGTATCATTAAATTCAAAACTAATAACTTCTTCTACTTTTTCAGTAGTGCCATCCAATTTGTTAATTGCTAGCATTTTTTTACTATCTTCCATCTTTAGCCTCCCTTTACTATTTACTATAATAAAATTGTAACATAAATAAAAATCAATTTCAATAAATTTTTGTTATTTTCAAAAAATAAAAGAGATTTTTTAACAAAAAATAGGATAAAAAAAGAAGAAGACTACTCCTCTTCTGCTTCTGGTTTATTTGATGATAAAAATGTTACTTTTTCTGCAATAACTTCTGTTAAATATTTCTTTTCATCATCAGTTTCATATACCCTAGATTCAAGTCTTCCTTTAACTCCTACAATATCGCCTTTTTTGCAATATTCACTAGTGTTAGTAGCCATTAGTTTCCATAAAGTACAATCAATAAAATCAGTTTCGTATTCACCATTCACATTTTTATAGCTGCGGGGTACTGCTAACGTGATATGCGAATATGAAGAACCGTTTTTAGCTTTTTTTACTTCTGGATCTCTAACTAAACGTCCGACAAGAACTATTTGATTAAGCAAAAAACCATCACCTCCCACTAGCACTATAAATGATTAAAAAACATATTGCAAATCACTCTTTTTAGCATTTGAAGTAAAGAAAAAGAACAAAATAAAAAATTCCTATAAAAGGAATTCTTACAATTAAAACAGTAAATTAATACTAATAAATCAATTTCATAGTTTTTAAAAAATTTATCTAATTCTAACTTTTGTTACTAAATTCATAGATTCAACATCTTCATATTCCTCATCATATATTGTTGAAGCAATATCTACCATTCTTTCTACTGCGGAACAATCATCTAGTTGAGTGTAAATTTGTGCAAGCTTAATTTCATGATCCTTAATTTTTTGAACGATTGCATAACTAGCATTAGATATAGAAACAACTTTATATATTTCAACTCCATTAACTACTCCTGACTCAGACATAGTATGATTAACAGTTCTACAATCAGACATCACTTCACATGCATCACCATCTGTAATCAAATAGTCACACACTTCATAACCAACTTGATTATCAGATTGATATAAATATGAAAGCGCATATATATCATCAGCATCTTTTTCATTTAATATAAGCATAAAAACCTCCCAAAAAATTCTGTTCTTATTATTATAATTGAAATTTCATAATTGTCAATCAAAAAAAAGAAAAGCATAAGCTTTTCTATAAATTTTGTCTTAATAATTGATTTAATTCAACAGCATATTCCATAGGAAGTTCTTGTTTAAACTTATCAGTAAAGCCTAAAACAATCATTTCTATAGCTTTTTCTTTTGGTATACCACGAGATTCTAAATAGAAAAGTTTATCTTCACTAATCTTAGAAACAGTAGCTTCATGTTCAATAGTACTACTTTTATTTTCTACTCTATTAGTAGGATATGCATCACTACTAGATTCTTTATCAAGAATTAATGTATCACATTTAACAATAGATTCTGAATTAGTAGCACCTTTTTTTATATCAACAAGACTTCTAAAATCAGACTTTCCTCCAGAAGACGCAATACTTTTAGAAACTATATTACTAGTTGTATTTTTACCAATATGTATCATTTTCGCACCACTATCTT
>JAEEGL015549490.1_pt1 | contig 12706 bp, 12 predicted proteins | sample 9134231 | NCBI WGS metagenome assembly JAEEGL01 (sample SAMN16246548, study PRJNA631951) | gut metagenome | biome: gut microbiome; feature: rumen; material: fiber-attached | host: Bos | place: Iran: Karaj | collected 2018-10 | reverse complement strand
TTCACTTTCACGGGGCTGTACGTGCGCGTTTCCGCGGGCTGTGCATAGTAGCGCCATACAGGATCGGCATGCTCAGACTGCACGCCCACTATGTGCGGCAGTTCCTCAATGAGCCCGAGGCGGAACATTTTGATGCAGCCGGAAAGCATAGATGTTATGTTGCCGGCATTGCCTATGGGCATGAAAAGGGCTTTGCCGGCAAGGTTCCAGCCGAACCACTGGGCGGCCTCATAGACATAGGATTCCTGTCCGAGCACGCGCCAGCTGTTTTTGGAATTGAGAAGCGCTACGCGGTAATGCTCGGCAAGGTACTCCACGACCTTCATGCAGTCGTCGAAAACGCCGGGCAGCTCCAGGACCTGCGCTCCGGAACCCAGCGGCTGGGAAAGCTGCGCCGGCGTCACCTTGCCGTGCGGCAGAAGGACGACCGTGCGGATCGGCTCTCCGACATAGGCGCCGTACATGGCTGCTGCCGCTGACGTATCGCCGGTGGAGGCGCAGACGGTAAGCACATCTTTCCAGTTGTTGGTACGCACCAGGGATTTAAGGTAGCTGTAGGCTCCCGCCATGCCGCGGTCCTTGAAAGAAGCGCTGGGGTTCTGCCCGTCGTTCTTATAGGCAAAGCGCATCCCCACATGCTTTTGCAGCGCAGGAGAAGCTTCGATGACGGGCGTATCCCCTTCGCCAAGATAGACGATGTCCTCTTCTTCCAGCACGGGTGCCATAAGCTCGTAAAAGCGGAACACGCCGCGCAGCGCACGCGTGTTCGTCGCCCTGCGGGCATCAAACAGATCGCGCCAGTAAGCCGCCGGCTTTTCCTTCATGGAATCAAAATCCAGATCCTCCAGCAGCAGAACATCGCCGCAGTCAGGGCAGGTATAAACAAGGCGGTTGACAGGAAAACGATGTCCGCATCCCATGCAGACATATTCCATGCGCGCACGGCGCCGGGGAAAATCAGACATATCTTCTCCAATTTTATGTGTTGACAGTGATAGTTACTGCGGCAGGCGGCGTACCGGAACGCCAGCTTTCTCCAGATGGTCCTTGAGCCCGGCTATGCTGTATTGTCCGTAATGCACGATGGACGCCACCAGTACGGCGGAGGCGTGCCCCTGCTTCACGGCATCTGCAAGATGCTGCGGAGCGCCTGCTCCGCCGGAAGCGATGACGGGGATGCTGACGGCGTCCGTGATCATGCGTGTCAACGTCAGCTCATATCCGTCCAGGGTACCGTCGGCATCAATGGAATTGACACACAGCTCGCCTGCGCCGAGTTCCTCGCAGCGCCGTGCCCATGCTATGGCGTCAAGCCCCATGGGTTTGCGCCCTCCGTTTATGACGATTTCGTAGCCAGAGGGAAGGGAAGGGCTTTTTTCCGTCTTCCTAACATCCATGCCGACGACGATGGCCTGCGAGCCGAAGGCATCAGCCCCTCTGCTGATCAGCAGGGGATCCCTTACGGCGGCGGAATTCACCGAAACCTTTTCGGCCCCTGCAAGAAGCACGGCGCGCATGTTTTCCACGGAAGAGATGCCCCCGCCGACGGAAAAGGGGATGAAAATATTTTCGGCAACGCGTTCCACGACATCCAGGAAAATTCCCCGTGCTTCGTGAGAAGCCGTGATGTCGTAGAAAACTATTTCGTCCGCGCCTTCTTCGTAGTAGCGGCGGGCAGTTTCCACCGGATCACCGATGTCGATATTGCCTTTGAACTTAATGCCCTTAGTCAGGCGGCCGTCGCGTACATCCAGGCAGGGGATGAGGCGCGTGGCCAAATGCGCGGTTTCAGGCATGGGCTTTCTCCCTGCAGTAGTCGCTGAAATTTTTCAACAGGCGGAGTCCGGGCCTGCCGCTTTTTTCGGGATGGAATTGCACTGCCCACAGATCCTGCCTGCCGTAGGCGGAAACAAAGGGCTTTCCGTAGGTCGTTCTGGCTATCACGAGGGACTGTTCCGGTTCGGCGTAGTAGCTGTGCACGAAATAAAAGCGGTCATCCGGTGCTATGCCCTCGAAAAGGACGCACGGCTGAACTATGCCGATGGTGTTCCAGCCCATGTGCGGGATGCGTATGGGATTGCCCCCGTCCGTCCATTCCGGGTGGAAACGCCTGCATATTCCCCTGAATACGCCTAAGGCGGGCGTATTTCCTTCTTCGCTGCGTTCCAGCAGGATCTGGCAGCCCAGGCAAATGCCCAGGAGCGGCATTCCTTTTTCGGCAAGCTGCAGAAGCGCCCTGTCCATGCCGGTGGAGCGCATCTGGTTCATGGCCTGTCCTGCGGCACCTACGCCGGGGAAAATGACGCCGTCTGCGCGGAAAAGAACTTCCGGATCGGCCGTTATTTCAGCACTGATATTTAAAGAACGCAGCGCACGCAGCACGCTGGTCTGGTTTCCCGCCTTATAGTCGAGTATGGCAAGCATAAAACATTCCAGTCTGCGCCCGAGGGCAGACAAATTAAAAATCGATTCCCGTGCGGACCCTGCTGCCCCCGCTGACGCCGCCGGAGCCTTTTCCGATGCCGAAAACAGTGGTCATATCGCCCGATATGCTGATATTATCGCCGGAATCTTCCATGGCGCATCCGGCAAAAACAGGCAAGGTGGCAGCAGCAGAAAGCCACGCCAGAAGCAAAATCTTCATAAATGCCTCCGTGCCCACCAGCATACGCAAGCAGGTTCAAATACGCAAGCTTCTTCAGCCAGGCCTGCCCCCCATCTTCCTTTCTGCGGCAATGATGTTCAGGGCAGAAACCATTGCATCAGTGCGGCTTGAGTTCCTTTATCTCGTCATCAGTCAGATAGCGGATCTCCTTTCCCTGAAGCAGGAAAAAGAGCTTTGCCGTTTCCTCCAGCTCTTCCGCTGCGTTCACCGCCTGCTCCAGTGTGCTTCCGGTCGTGATGGCTCCGTGGTTCGCAAGCAGCATGCTTGCGCATCGTTCCGCCTTGCCGGCAATGGCATCGAAAAGCTTCTGGCTGCCCGGTTTGAAGTAGGGAACGAGCGGCAGGGGCGACACCTTCATGACATAATAGGGGGTGAAGGGGCGGAGCACGTCATCAGGGTCGAGGCCATCAAGGCAGGAAAGCGCCGTTGCATAGGTGCTGTGCAGGTGGACAACGGCATTGCAGTCCGGTCTGGCCTTGTAGATCGCCAGGTGGAAGGCGCATTCCTTTGAAGGCTTGTCGCCCGAAAGAAGCCCGCCGTCCATGCCGACAAGGGAAAGGCGTTCGGGAACGAGCCTGCCGAGGGAGGAGTTGGTCGGTGTCGCAAGGATGCTGCCGCTGGGAAGCCGAACGGACATATTGCCGCTGCTTCCCGATGAAAAACCGCGGTTGAAAAGAGAAGCTCCCAGCTCTGTCATGGCTGCCCGGAGCGATGTTTCGTACATGGTGCCCTCCGTATGGGGAATGGAAAGTATGGCTGCATGAGAAAGAGTATGCCTATTCAAAAGCAAAGGCAAATCCATTTCGGCAGGCAACCTGCGCAAAACATTTGTTAAAATTTTCACGCATTCCGGAAAAATCATGTATCTTTGGTATTGTCATTTTATAGAATGGGATATAAAATAAAAAAAAACAATATAGCAGATGTTGCAGAGGGGCATATGTATCTTGGTGTTATTGCCGATGATTTTACAGGGGCCACGGACATTGCGGGATTTCTTGTCAATAACGGACTTCCTACCGTTCAGCTGAACGGTCCTGCCGATATCTCCCTGCCTCCTGAAATAGAAGCAGTTGTCGTTTCGCTCAAAAGCCGTTCCTGCGCGCCGGAGCAGGCGGTGCGCATGTCTCTTGAAGCACTCGCTTTTCTCCGTGCGGCAGGATGCACTCATTTCTTCTTCAAATACTGTTCCACCTTTGACAGCACGCCAAAAGGCAATATCGGACCGGTGACGGACGCCCTGATGGAAGCGCTCGGAACAGGCATCACAGTCATATGCCCTGCTCTGCCGGTGAACGGCCGTACGGTTTACAAGGGATATCTTTTCATCAACGATGTGCTGCTCAATGAATCCGGCATGCGCAACCATCCGCTGAACCCCATGCTTGACGCAAGCCTTATGCGCCTCATGGATGCACAGGCAAAAGGAAAGAGTGCCAATATCCCCGAGCAGACCGTCAGGCAGGGGCAGGATGCCGTGCGTGCAAAACTTGAAGATCTGCGCTTGCGGGGAATCGCCTATGCCGTCCCCGACACGCTTGCAGATGCAGACCTGGACATTCTTGCGGACGCTTTTTCCGGGCTGCCCCTTGTGACGGGCGGTTCCGGACTTGGCGGGGCCATGGCGAGGCGCTTTGTCCGTGAGACGGGCAAATCTGTCTGCGCCACGGATCTTGGCATGCCGTCCGGCGGCGGCAGGACCATCCTGCTTTCCGGTTCCTGCTCGGAAATGACCAACCGCCAGGTGAAAGCCTATGCAGCCAGGGGAACGGTCCATAAAGTTGACATAGAAAAGTGTATTGCCGGTGCAGAAGCCTATGCCGGAGAAATTTTCGGCATGCTTGCCGCACGTGAGGGATCCGTATTGCCCCCGCTTGTTTCTGCGACCGTTCCGCCTGCGGAACTGAAGGACATCCAGGCACGCTTCGGCGTGGAGGAATCGAGCCGCTGCGTGGAACGCTTTTTTGCGCGCCTTGCCGTTTTGCTGCACGACGCGGGATGGGATCACTTCATCGTTGCAGGCGGAGAAACGTCGAGCATCGTTTCGCAGGCACTTAACGTCGGGGGATTTTACATCGGTTCGCAGATCGCACCCGGCGTCCCCTGGGTGCGGACCCTGGACGGCAGGATATCGCTGGCTCTCAAGTCAGGCAATTTCGGGGACGAGGAGTTCTTCTTCAAGGCCCTTTCATACATACCTGGCTAAAGGAGCCGCTTCGGAAAAAGGAAGGCTCCGCTCTTCCTTTTTTTGCGTGAACACAGCAACATTTTGAGGAGAAAAGCTATGAAAGCAGCACTTGTCACTGACAAGGAAAAAGTCAGCATTCAGGACATGGAGGTGCCCGCCATCAAAGATGACGAGGTGCTCATTGAGGTGCGCACCGTGGGCGTATGCGGATCAGACCTTCATCTTTTCAAGGGAACGCATGCTTTCCGCAAGCCTCCCTGCGTACTGGGCCACGAAGTCGCCGGAGATATCGTCAAGGTCGGCAAAAACGTGACCAGGTTCGCCGTGGGCGACCGCGTGACGGTTGAGCCGCATCTGGGCTGCGGGGAATGCGAATTCTGCAAAAAAGACCTGACGAACATCTGCCTGCACAAGTCCGCTCCCGGTACGGCCTCGTGGACAGGCACGTTTGTGGAATACTTCAATGCCCCGGAAAAAACCCTCTACAAGCTTGCGGATTCGGTTTCGTACGAGCAGGGCACGCTCATCGAGCCCCTTGCCGTCGCCGTGCATGCTCTTTCGCGTTCGACCGTCAGGGAACGGGACAGCGTTGTTATTCTCGGGGCTGGCACCATCGGTCTTCTCTGCCTTGTCGTTGCCCGCGAGATGGGCTTTAAAACCATTATCTGCACGGATACGGCGCCGTTCAACCGTGAAATGGCCGTCAGCTACGGCGCTGCAGCTGCCCTGGATCCCCTTTCGGAAGACGTGGTTGCAAAAGTCAGAGAATTGACGGGCGGCAGGGGCGCTGACCTGGCCATCGTCTGCGCCGGTGCGCCCAACATCCTGAGCCAGGCGTCATCGTGCGTGCGCAAGCGCGGCGAGATCGGCATCGTGGCCATGATCACGAAAGAGATCCCGTTTTACTGCTATGGCATGGTCTTCAATGAACAGACCATGTACGGCGCCATGACCTATGAAACCAGAGATTTTGTCAAAGCAGCTGAAATGATCAACGGCGGACTGAAGCTGGAAGGCTTTGTGACGCAGCATTTCCCGCTGGATCAGACCCAGGAAGCCCTCGATACGCTGCTTTATAAAAAAGGCAACGTCGTCAAGGTAATCGTGACTGTGAAATAACAGCCGCGAATATAACGGAACCTTGTAACCACTTTGCGGAGGTTTATCATCATGAATCGCATCGCTAAAACCCTGGCATCCGTGGCCTTGGGACTTGCCGCCCTCGGTCTTGTTTCCGGCGTTCCCGCCACTGCGCAGGCGGCCAAGCTTGAACTGAAGCTCGGCCACATCCAGACCGAGCAGGACTTCTGGCATCTCGGTTCCCTCAAGTTCAAAGAAGAGCTTGAAAAGCGCTCCAATGGCGAGATCACCCTGAAGATCTACCCCAACTCCACCCTTGGCGGTGACCGCGACCTGGTAGAAGGCATGCAGATGGGCACCGTTGACTTCGGTCTTGTCGCAGGCGTGCTCGGCAACTTCGAAAAGTCCATCGGCCTGCTCGAACTGCCGTACCTGTTCGATTCCCAGGAAGAATTCAACAAGGTCATCCATGGACCTATCGGCGAAGAGATCGCCGCGAGAATGGTCAAAAAGTCCGGTATCCGCATCCTCAACTGGTGGGACCGCGGTCCGCGTCAGACCACGTCCAACAAGCCCATCAACAAGCTTGAAGACCTGAAGGGTCTGAAGATCCGTCTGCCGGAAATCCCGGCCATGGTCAACAGCTGGCGTGCCATGGGCGCCAACCCCACCCCGATGGCGTGGAGCGAAGTGTACACCGGACTGCAGCAGAACGTCATTGAAGCGCAGGAAAACCCCATCCCCTTCATCTATGGCGGACGCATCAACGAAGTGCAGAAGTACATCGCCATCACTGATCATAAGTATGAATACGTGACCATCGCCATGAGCGAAATGCGTTGGAAGAAGCTCAGCGACGCACAGCGCCAGATCATCGTTGAGGCAGCCAACGCAGCCACGGCGTATGAAAACAAGCTCGTGCTTGACAAAACTAACGAATTGCTTGCTGAAATGCAGTCCAAGGGACTTCAGGTGACGCATCCTGACAAGAAGGAACTTGCCGCCGCTGCCAGAAGCGTGCATGAAGACTTTGCCAAGACCGTTGACCTTGACCTGTACAAGCGCATCCTTCAGACGCTCGGCAGGTAATCTGATCCCTTTCGCCGGCGCGGTCGCCGCGCCGGCTTTTCCCATGAACCTGAAACATATTGACGGAGCGCGCATTGAAAAAGCTCGATGATTTGATTTTCAAATTTCTGTGCGCTGCCTGCGGCAGCCTGATGGTAGCCATGATGAGCGTCATTTTTGCTCAGGTGCTGGCACGCTATGCATTTCAGCATTCCCTCAGCTGGTCTGAAGAGATAGGACGCTATATTTTTGTATGGATCACCTTCCTCGGCATGGTGCTTGCCTACCGCGCCGGCGCCCATGTGGCGCTCGACCTGCTGCTCGCCCATCTTAAAGGAGCTTCCAGAAAAGTTCTGCAGATGGTCAACATAAGCCTCATCATCGTGCTTGCCGCCGCCATCTTTTTGAGTGCGCTCGAACTTTTTGAGCTGGGCACCATGCAGGAAAGCCCGGCTCTGGAACTGCCCATGCACTGGGTTTACAGCGTCATCCCCCTCAGCGGTGTGCTGCTGCTGTATTACGCTCTCCGCGATCTTTGGGCCTGCCTGAAGCAAACCGGCAGATATGCCGAACCCCAGAAGGAGGATGCACCATGCTAGGGCTTGTTCTTTTCGGCGGCTTTTTTCTTTTCCTCATCATGGGACTGCCTGTCGGCTTCGGACTGGCCATTGCATCCCTGGCTGCCATCTGCTTCTTCGGGTATCCCATTACGGTGTTCACGCAGCGCATGTTCACCGCAGTCAATTCCTTCCCGCTCATGGCTATCCCCCTGTTCATGCTAGCCGGCGCACTTATGAGCCACGGCGGCATCACACGGCGCATCATCGACTTTGCCCTGTCCTTTGTGGGCGGCATACGCGGCAGTCTCGGCCACGTTGTGGCCATCAGCGGCGTGATCATGGGCGGCATTTCCGGGTCGGGCGTGGCGGACGCCGCAGCCCTTGGATCCATCATGATCCCGGAAATGAAAAAGAGGAAATACGATGCGGGCTTTTCCGCTGCACTTGTCGCATGCTCGGGCAGCATCGGGCTCATCATTCCTCCCAGCATCGCCATCATCATTTACGGCGTCACTGCGCAGACCTCCATCGGCGATCTGTTCATGGCGGCCATTGCCCCCGGCGTCCTCATCGGCGCTGGCTTCCTCGGCTATTCCTACTGGTATGCCGTCAAGCATAAGTATCCCAGGGAAGGCTCTGTTTCCAGTGCGGAAAAGTGGCGCAGGTTCAAAGACGCAATCTGGGCCCTTCTCATGCCCGTGATCATCATCGGCGGCATCCGATCAGGCGTGTTCACGGCAACCGAAGGCGGTGCCGTGGTGGCTGTTTACGCCCTGCTCGTCGGCGTTTTCATCTATCGTGAGATCACATGGAAAAACCTGCCTCAGATCTGTGTGGAAGCTGCCATCAGCACCGCCGTCATTGGCACGATCATCGCTGCCACATCGCTTTTCGGCTGGCTTCTCGCCAGTGAACAGATACCCCAGTTCCTTACCAATTCGCTGCTCAGCATCAGCGACAATAAGTATGTCCTGCTTCTGCTGATCAATTTCCTGCTGCTTATCTGCGGCATGTTCATCGACAGCGGTCCGGCGATCATGCTGCTTGCTCCCATCCTCGTGCCCGTGGCGCAGAGCCTGCAGGTGCATCCCGTGCAGTTCGGTCTGGTCATGGTCATCAACCTGACCATCGGACTGCTTACTCCCCCCGTGGGCACAGCCATGTATGTGGCCAGCAATATTTCCGGGGTGCCCATTCCCCGGCTCAGCCGCTCTCTTTATCCTTTCTGGATCGTCATGCTGGTCGTGCTCATGCTGGTCACCTATGTCCCCGGTGTAGTTTCATGGGCCATTAATTGAGGACGCTGCCGAAGGATATCATTTATCACTCTTGAGGTATGCTAAAAGCTGCAAGATGGCATCTTCTGGAATTGCTTCGCCTGTCTTCCAGAACCACAATTTATTTGCAATCTCCAGGGCCGGAAGCTTTCCCTGCAGCCCTTTACGTCCAATAAGCGGAATCTCCGACATAATTTCCAAAACATAAGTTTCGTGTGTTTTGACCAGCGCCGAGGCGATGTTTTTTGAGGTTTCCTGAATTCTGAGAGGGTTAGAGTCCCAGAGAATAATTTTTTTTGCGTTTTCCATCAGGCGAGGTCCATAACCATTGCATCCGCATGGCTTATTTTAAGTAAAGCAGTCATCCCGCATCTCGAGATGCGGGATGACTTTCATTTAACAGAGGCTGCTCTTATTCAGCCGCAGTATTGCTGGTCTCAAATTCATGAGCCATCCCGGAGGGCTTGCATGCGCTGTCCGTATAGTTGCACAGCAGGTAGGATCCATCTTTCATGATGATCTTGATCCAGGCCATGGTCAGCAGCAGTGAAGGCAGCACCGTAAGCGCTCCCGAAAAGTTGCCAAAGACTTTTGCAACGCCAAGGCCGCCGATGCTGAGCAGTCCCAAGGCGAGCAAAGCCTGGACAAGTGCCCAGAGCGAACGGTGCCAGCGGGCTGGATCGTCATGAATCGACATTTTTGTGGTTGCGACCGAAGAAACGACGTAGCACCCCGAGTCAACGGAAGTTGCCAGGAATATGGTTGAGAAAACGCAGTAAACGCACATGACGATCTTGCCGAAAGGCAGAGTGTCAAGGACGGCCATCATGGCTGCGGGGCCGCCTGATTCCTTGAGGATGGCTACGGCATCAAGAATTCCGTGATACTGGACGTACAGGGTATAGGAACCGAAGACGCCGTGGATGAGGTATCCGCCTGCGCAGGTCCCCACCAGACCCCAGGCGATGACTTCACGGACAGTGCGGCCACGGGAAATTCGGGCAATGAACAGCCCCATGAACGGTCCATAACCTGCCCAGAACAAGGCGTAGAAAATCGTCCAGTCACGGGGGAAAGTACTGTCGCTGAAAGGCGACGTCCAGAAGGTCATGTTCCAGTAATTGCCCAGCAGTTTGCCAAACGCGTTGGTGAAGATGTCAAAGAGCTGTGCCGTTGGACCGACCATCGCACCATAGGCGATCATGGCAAGAGCAATGACGATGTTGATATTGGAGAGGACCTTGATGCCCTTGTTGAGGCCGGACCATACCGACCATCCCGCGACGGTGGCACTGACGATGAGGATATAAAGCTGAATGCGGAATCCCGGTGTAATGCCAAATACTTTTGCAAGCGCAGCTTCGACGGTCGGCAGGGAAATGCACATGGTCACCGCCGTGCAGAAGAGCATGCCAAGGATAAAAAAGATGTCGCACGTACGGCCAATGAATCCGTTGGTCTGGCTGCCGAGGATTGTCTCAGCTGCTGAAGAGATGCGCAGCACGGGCCTGCGGCGGATGTGGAAAAGATAAGCGATGGGAAGGGCCACGATGAAATAGGATGCCCATGCGTTGGGGCCCCAATGCAGCAGCAGATAGGAAAGAGACCAGTCATAGGCTTCCGTGCTCATGGGCTGTGCGTACTGCGGGGGGATGATAAGATCCCACATTGGCTCCACGATGGCCCAGAACATGCAGGCACCGGCGACTCCGGAACAGAAGACCATGGCTATCCATGAGATGAGCGAATACTGCGGCTTTTCATCAGGCTCGCCAAATTTGATGTCGCCCCAGCGGCTGAGGCAGAAATACACGCACAAGAGTATCAGACCAATGGTGAACCAGAGATACAGGGAGCCGAATTTCAGGGAAAAAGGCTGGTAGATAGCGTTGATGACTTCTTCCGAGGCTTTTGGGTACAGCAGCATGGGAAGGCTCACGAGAAGTACGCTTAGCAATGCGGGCCAAAAAATGCCTTTTTCTGGAGCCAGGTTCGTTGAGCGGTCTTGTTTGTCGGGACTGGGCATAAGCATTTCTCCTGGTTAAAATTAGATAGTCCTGCAGAATGAACAGCCATTCAGCAGGACCGGGCGTTGAGGAATCAGGATTCCTTGAGTTCTTCTATGAAATCTGTCAGCTGCATCAGCAGATCATGGGCGATGTCAGGATTCTGGTCGATGATGTTGCTGAGCTGGAAAGGATCTTTCCTTCTGTCATACAGTTCGTCGCTTTCCGGAACATCCGTGGTGCTGTTTGGGGCGCATGTCCACTGATCCGCTCCGTCCAGAGCCATGATGGGGTGTTCACGCACAGGCAGATTGGTATCAGTGTCCATTTCCTTGGCCTGGGCATACCCTTCTACCCATTCATCCATGTAGCCTTTTCCGCCGACTTCCTTCAGGTAGCCGGTATCAACACCGTCGCTGTAGAAGCTGGCGCCCATGCTGTCGTTGTCTTTGTTTTCGGGCTGGAGCCAGTGGATATAGCTCCAGTCATCGGTAAATATGGCCCAGCCGTATCCATGATAGCCCGCAATGGCGAAATCGCGCACCTTTGACACGTCGCCGCGTACCAGAGGAAGAAGAGATTTGCCCTGCATTTTCGGATGGACACCGATGCCAAGCCAGTCGCAGACCGTAGGAGCCACATCGCAGCTCTGCACGAAAGCCTTGATCCTCTGCCCCGGCTTCACGCCTGGAGCACGCAGCAGCATCGGCGTGTGAGCCAGCTCCTCGTAGGGCCAGGGACGAACCTTTTCCATCAGACCGTGGCCGTCTGCGCCATTGCCCAGAGGCTCTCCATGATCAGAAACCATCATGAAAAGAGTATTTTCTTCTAGACCGAGGCGATGAACAGCATCGAGCAGTCTGCCAAGACATTCATCGCACAAGGTGACCGTTTCCGCATACAGCATGCGGATATGGTTCAGCTGTTCTTCGGTATAGATCCCTTCAACAAGTCCTTCAAAGGGATAGGGTTCAGGCTTGCCCTTGTAATCAGGATCATAGGGGCAGGGACGCTTTTCCGTCACAGAAGGCGGATACCATGGTTCGTGCGGATCGAAGGAATCCACCCACAGGAAGAACTGTTTGTTCCTGTCAACGCGTTCAAGGTAATCGATGGCGTTGCTGACGGTATTCCAGACGATATGGTCAGTCTTGTCTTTCCAGTTCTGGCGCTGGCGCAGGAATGTCGTCAGTTCAGTGATGACGCCCTTGCATGCAGCTTCCCCGACTTTTGTTCTGAAGGCTTCAGCGGAGTTTTCGTCATAGAAGTCTTTGGGATCAAGGTGGATCAGCTCATCAAAGTCATAGAAGTAGTCACCTTCATGCCCATGCGTGAACCAGACTTTGTCAAAGCCTCGCGTGTAGCCAAATTTGGGAAGCCTGAAATTCGGACAGTCAAAAATGAGTGCCGCATCGATGGGACGCCCCCAGCACAGGTCGGCAATGGTTGTGTCTTCGCTGGAAAGTCCGACCCACCCGGCAACGGGAAGCGTATACCGGCCAGTAAGCATTGCCCGGCGGCATGGCACTGTGGGCAGCCCTTCGGTATAGCAGTTTTCAAACAGGACACCTTCACGGGCAAGGCGGTCCATATTTGGAGTTTTGATCCATGAATTGCCGTAGCAGCCGAGATAGTTGAACTGCAGGCTGTCAAACATCATGACGATAGCATTCTTTGGCATAAAACTACCTTCTGTAAGAAAACAGATTGAACACGTGCCCGCAGCAAAAGCATGGAAGCCTCTGCTGCGGGAGTAAGGAAGAAAAGAGTGTTGCCTGGTAATCTGCAAAAAGCATGCCAAAGTTTGAGTAATTTTTAAAAAGTCAAACAATATAGCATGATAATATACTATCTCAAGATAT
>JAEEGL012890270.1_pt1 | contig 12706 bp, 9 predicted proteins | sample 9134231 | NCBI WGS metagenome assembly JAEEGL01 (sample SAMN16246548, study PRJNA631951) | gut metagenome | biome: gut microbiome; feature: rumen; material: fiber-attached | host: Bos | place: Iran: Karaj | collected 2018-10 | reverse complement strand
CTTTTTTCGCAAACGGATCCAAGATCAGCAAGGCATTTAACGAAAGCTTTGAAAGGTCCGGCAGTGTCAATACCATAGTTTTGTTTAAGGCGGACCAGTATCATGATGAGTTTCGCAGGATCCTGGAATCGGAGTATGACATCGAAAGACTTACGGTAAATCCCTTCATTTTTGCTGGGGTTACCGATGTCCGCGATGCGGCGGGAAAAGAGGTTTCTTACAACTTCCTGTTTTCGACGGAGCGCACGGAGCGCAGGATCGAGAGCTTTGTGAAAACGGAATCTGTTTCGGATGAAGAACTGGCGGCGGCAGAGCATCCGCTCTGGTTGCCGGTTGCCTTTAAGATCTCAAAGGGACTATCCCTTGGCGAGACGTTCACCATTATAAAGGGAGGCATGGAGTATCCTTTTACCATCACCGGTTTCTATGAATCGGGACTGGAGTCTTCTGACGGTTATGGTTATAAACTGATCCTGACGGATGCGGATTATGATCTGTTTTCCATGATCTTCGAATCAGGCGGCGACTTAAGCTACAATACGATCGCTTTATGCTTTGACGCGGATGAGAGCTTTGACTTTTTATCCTACGTTGAAAAGTGCGGGCGGGATTCCTCGGTAAACCTTTTGAGCAGTACGACCTATCTGTCTCAGCAGAACGAAGAAGTGAACGAAAAAGCGTTTGCCGTCATGTTTCTGGGACTGACTGCCGGTTTATCCCTGATCACAATGCTGTCAGCCCTCTTCATGATCCGGCACAAGATCAGCAATGACATCGAAGACCAGATGCAGCAGATCGGCGTCCTTGAGGCACTTGGCTACAGAGCCCGGGAGATCAGTCTGGCCTATCTGTATGAATATGTGATCTCCGGAGGGACAGGCTGTCTTCTCGGTGTGCTGGCAGCCTTCCTGATCACACCCGCCATCAACCGCTTCGGAGAGTCCATTCTCGGCAGGACGATCACAGGTGCTGCAGATATATGGAAAGTGTTTGCGGTGGCCCTCGTGATCTTTGTCTTTGTGCTACTGTTTGCACTCTTAAAGGCGCGGACCGTGAAAAAGTACCCTCCGGTGATGGCCCTGCGACGCGGCATTGCGACCCATCATTTCGGGAAAAACATTCTTCCACTTGCACGTATGAAGGGAAACATCAATGTAAGGCTTGCCATGAAAAGCCTGCTTGCGGATCTTCGATCCTGTGTCGGCGTTTTCATCTGTATCGTGGCAGCCGGCATGACGATCCTGTTTTCCATATTGTCCTTCATGTTTTTCAAGGACGGAGCAAGTGAGATCTCAAAGATGATGGGGATCGACACGGAGGTGGCAATGGTGACCCTGATGGGCGGCGTGGATCCGGAAAAGACCTGCGAAGAGATCACTGCGATGCCGGAAGTCCGTAAGGCGCTTGTTACCTTTGAAACAAACGGGATTGATGTAAAGGATTCAGACCTTTCCGGAACCGTTCAGGTATTTGATGATTATTCAAAAACGGAGACCTTTCAGCCGGCTTTCGGGCGCTATCCGGAGCAGGATAATGAGGTTATGATCAGCTACAGGCGGTCCGTACTTGAAAACCTCAGCCTCGGTGATCAGATTGTGCTGCAGAATGACGGTCTTGAAAAAAGCTACGTCATTACGGGTCTTGTCAGCGCCATGCTCAACAGCGGAAGTGCGATCTACCTGACCCCGGAAGGATACAGACGGATCAACGATAACGCACGACCTTCCCAGATCAATGTGTATTTAGAGGATGGTGTCGGCTATGATGAATTCGAGGAAAAGCTGGAAGAGCTCTACGGCGTTAGTGCAAAAAATGCCATGACAGGCGCTGATACAGGTGAAAGCCTTGAAGAGAGAGTCCGCGCTGCGGCAAATGAAAAGATCGCGGTGCTGCTGACCCAATACGGCGTGACAAGCGTAGATTATGCGGTTGAAGTAAACGGAAAGCTGATCACGGGAAACAGCAGACCCTTCGCCATCAAGGAAGTATCGAACTGGCAGGGGATCATCAAGACACAGATTGCGCCCATCGCAGAGACCTTCAGGGTATTTACCCTGCTGGCAGCGATCCTGATCACAGGCATCGTAGCCGTGATCCTTTCCATCATCACCGCAGCAGGTGTAAGACGGCAGCGTCACAGTCTCGGTATCATGAAGGGACTCGGCTATTCCTCAAAGGATCTGATGACCCAGATGGCGGTCCGGATCATGCCGGTCATCCTTCTTTCCCTGATGGTGGCATCGGTGGGGGCTGTATGGGTCAATAAGATCTTCTGGCTTGCCCTGCTCGGACTCATCGCAAAGACAGATCCTGTCGTGATTGTTGTGACGGATCTGGTGCTGGCAGTCTTTTGCTACTTCGTCACCTACCTCGGAGCCGGCAGGATCCGGAAGATCTCCGTAAACGAACTGATGACGGAGTAACAAATGTAGCGAACTGAAATAAAGGAGAAGACCATGAAAAATAAGATTATGAAACGGCTCATTATGACAGCAGCCCTTACCTTAGCCGCAGCAGGCACTTTGGGATCCGGCAGCGAAACGAAGGCACAGCCTTTGCAGGGAGAAGAATCCGTTTACTGTGTCGGTTCGGTGAGTAAGGTCTATGTAACTGCCGCAGTGATGCGTCTTGTGGATGAAGGAAAGGTGGAGCTTGACCGCCCCGTTACCGAATATCTTCCTGCCTTTCAAATGGCAGATCCCAGGTACAAAGACATTACGGTCCGTATGCTGATGGATCATACATCGGGGATCATGGGAACCAGTCAGATCGGCAGCTTTCTGTATGAAAGCAATGATACGTGGCATCACGATCACCTTCTTGACACCCTGAAAGGTCAGCGGCTGAAGGCAGATCCCGGAAGCTATGCGGCCTACTGTAACGACGGATTTGACCTGCTTGAGCTCATCGTGGAAGCTGTCAGCGGCATGTCCTATACCGAATACGTGACAAGTAAGATCGCCTTGCCCACGGGCGGGACGGCGACGGGAACCTCCTATAATTTTATGGGCAGGGACGACCTTGCCCCGGCCTACAATGCGAACAACCTTTTGTATGATAATGAAAGCTGCATGTGTATCGGGGCCGGCGGGGTCTTTTCCACCGCATCGGATGTGGCAAGATTCGGAACTGCCTTTTACAAGGGAAACGGGAGCCTTCTTAGCGAAAAACAAAAGGAGGAGATGACTAAACTTTGGGACGGCAAAAACCCCGATGCACACAAGGATAAAAACGGCCTTGGATGGGACAGGGTTTCAAAGGAAAAATATGAAAAACAGGGCGTGCAGGTACTGGAAAAAGGCGGGGATGTACTTTTAAACCATGCGTGCCTGATGGTGGCTCCCAAGGAAAAGATCAGTATCGCAGTGCTCAGCAACGGCGGATCCAGCAGCTATAACAGTATGCTTGCCGAAGCCATCATGGATACGGTCCTTGAAGAGGCAGGGATCAATGTCACGGAGGATGAGCGGGAGTTTGAGATCGAAGGTACTGTACCGGAAGAGATGGATGAATTTGCGGGATGCTATGTGACCCAGAACGCCTTAGAGGGCGGTACGATGATCTCAAAGGTTTCATTCCCCCAGCATGCCTACATGCATGTGGAAAACATAAGTCCCGTGAGTACATCGGTGAAGGACTATGCCTATACTGCGGAGGGCAGCTTTGCCGAGCTTGCCTTTGAGGTGGAGGACGGCATGGAGGATGTCAGGATCGCAGCCAATCCGAATGTGCTCCGTTTTGTGAAACAGGAAAACGGGAAGGTTACCATTTCCTGCGAAGGAAGAATGGTTGCGGCCGGGCTCGGGAGCGTTTTCGAGGACAGTTATATCGGGGAGAAGCTGGAAGAAAACCCCGTAGGCGGTGAGCAGATCGCGGCCTGGGAAAAGATCTGCGGTCAGAACCTGTTTCTTTGCAACGACGTTCCTGCTTCCGCAAGCTACCAGTATGCCATCATCAGAATGGCCCTGTGCGAGGAAGTACCGGGTTATGTTTTTTACATCAGCGGCCAGGGAACCAGACTTTTAAAGATCCTGGATGAATCGCATGCACAGGCCTTTCAGTCGATCCCGTCCAGTGCAAACAGAGATCTGATCGATCTTAGTATCAGCAGCGGGGAAGAAGGAACGGTCCTTATATCCAGCAGCGGGCCGGCTTATCGCACCGAAGAAGGGATCCGGGAGTTTAGGGACAGCGGTGATGTACCGGATCAGCAGGGGGTTACCTGGTTTCGGATCGGCGAAAGCATTGCGAATGCCACGGTTTCCATCGACCGGCCGGAAAACTGCGCAGTCTATGTGTACAACAAATACGGGGATGTGGTCTATAACAGCCATGTAAAGAATGCATCCTTTGAAATTCCGATGCCAAAAGACGGTCATATCGTCTTTATTCGGTGATACGCTAAACACATGACGGAAAAATTTTAAGAAACCTTTGATCTGTGATAAAATGAAACCAAACAATCACGGGAGGGATTCTTATGCCTTTTCAGATCGTCAGGAATGATATTACAAAAATGCAGGTGGACGCCATCGTCAATACCGCCAATCCCCAGCCCACCTTCGGATCCGGGATTGATACTGCTGTCTATGAAGCAGCGGGGAAGGAAAAATTACTTTCAGAGCGGGAAAAGATCGGCGTTGCAGAGCCCGGCACTTCCTTTGTGACGGATGGATATTCCCTGCCTGCAAAGGCCATCATCCATACGGTGGGATGCCCCTGGCAGGGCGGAGATCAGGGAGAAGAAGAGATCATCCGAAGCTGCTATCGCAGCGTATTTGCCCTGGCAGTGGAGCAGGAATTTGAAAGTCTTGCCATTCCTCTTCTGGCTTCCGGCAGCTACGGCTTTCCTAAGGGAATCGCCCTTCGTATCGCTTTGTCCGAAATTGAAGCCTTTATGATGGATCACGACCTCTCCCTGTTTTTAGTGGTCTTTGATGAAAAATCCTTTTCCCTTTCTTCGGAGCTGTATGGGGATATCGACGCTTATATCAGCGATAACTATGTAGAAGAAAAGGAAAAAGACGAGTACCCCGGATCCGGCAGAAGGGATGAGCGAACACAAAGGCTCATGGACAATGCATTCCATGGAGCGAGTGCCGGGATGGCGGCAGCTTCCATGCCCATGGCTTCCATGGGAATGTTTGCAAGGGAGCAGGAAAAAGAAGATAAAAAGAAAGATAAAAAAGATAAGAAAAAATCCCGTCTATTTTCTACAGGGATAAGGGAGGCTGCGCCGAGATTTCCCGGCATGGGACGGAAGGAGTCTCCAGGGGATGTATATGCAGCGAAGGAAACCGGATCTATTCCTGAAGAGGATTTGGAAGATTCATATTCGGAGGTTACAGATGAAGAAGATCTGGCCTACGGATCTTCTATCTTCGCATCCGCTGCCCTTGCCCCGGAACCCCGTACCCTGGACGAGGTGATCCAAAACCTGGATAAGTCCTTTATGGAGCTGGTTTTCTCTTTTGCAGATGAAAAAGGCATGACGGATGTGCAGGTGCAAAAGCGGGCGAACCTGGATCGGAAGGCCTTTTCCAAGTTAAAGTGCGGCACCACCAAAAACCCCAGTAAATCTACGGCCCTGGCTCTTTCCGTAGCACTGCAGCTGAGCCTGGATGAAACCAAAGACCTGTTATCCCGGGCGGGGCTGGCCCTGTCACCCTGCAGCAGACAGGATCTCATTGTACAGTACTTTATTGAAAGAGAAGCCTACGATATCTTTGAGATCAACGTAGCCCTCTTCGAACATGGGGAGCCGCTTCTTGGCAGCACCCCCAGCTGATAAGTTATCAGTAAGAACTACTTGTTAACGTGTTTTTGGAGAAGAATAGAATTTCATTTACAATTAGATAGCGTCAAGCAGATATCAGATAATTGTCGCCTGTCAGGTGACCGTTTCCCTTTTCGGATTCGTTATGATTACCTCAGAAACAGACAAACAAACCATGCACCTAAGAGGAGGTAATCACTATGAGAGAAAATTTAACAGAACTGGTTTTCATTCTTGACAGAAGCGGATCCATGAGCGGACTGGAATCTGATACCATCGGCGGATTCAATTCCATGATCCAGAAGCAGCAAAAGGAAGAGGGGGAAGCCTTCGTATCCACCGTCCTGTTTGACGATGTTAGTGAAGTGATCCACGACAGAGCCCCCATCGGCAAAGTAGAAAAGCTGACGGATAAAGACTACTACGTCAGAGGCTGCACCGCCCTTTTGGACGCAGTGGGCAGCGCCATCCATCACATCGGCAACGTCCAGAAGTATGCAAGGGAGGAGGACAGACCTTCCAAGACCCTTTTCGTCATCACCACCGACGGTCTGGAAAACGCCAGCAGGCGCTATCAGTTTAAGGATGTGAAAAAGATGATCGAGCGTCAGAAGGAAAAGTACAACTGGGAGTTTTTATTCCTGGGTGCCAACATCGACGCCATCGAGGTAGCGGGCCATATGGGCATCAGCGCTGACAGAGCAGCCAACTATCATTGCGATGAAACGGGAACAGCCCTGAACTATCAGGTTTTGGAACAGGCAGTTTCCAATGTTAGGAAAACCAGCTCCAAAGGATTCCATGCCGCCCTTGCAGGAGGGGCCTGGAAGGCCAGGATCGATGAGGATTACGCGGATCGCAAATCATAACTTGCACCCTTTAAAAACCACAAAGCAAGTCTTAATTGAGAACAACAAACAAAACATCAACCATGAAATAAAAAACAGGTACCGACCATCGGTACCTGTTTTCCTATATTCCTGTATTTTTATATCCTAATATTTCTATATTCCAATATTCAACCTATATAATTCTTTACCCCTCTTTCTTCGCCAGCGCCATGACTCGCAGATAACTAAGACTCGCCAGCACAGCGGTGATCACAATAAAGATCAGGCTTAGAAGCATATGGTTTATCTTCATGCCCAGGAATACCATGAGCACCACAAGCCCCATGGATACAAACATATTGGGGAGCATATAGATGGCTGTGGCAGCCCCCTGCTTAATGACCTCTACCTCATTGGTCCAGTCAAGTCGCATATGGCGAACTCCGCAAACACATCCCCATGCCGTTGAAAATCCGCAGAGCATAACCCCCAGGATCAGATCCAGAATGGTTTCCACCGGAGTGGCCTTTGCGCCGATACAGATACAGATGGTGGAGATGGCCATGAAGGGAAGGGTGAGGTACATGTTAAAGAGCATCTTTCCCTGATACAGCGTTTGCTTTTTGATGGGAAGGCTTTGTATGATCCAGTAATTTTTCCCCTCCAGAGAAGGAGAGCAGGCAGTTGTTGACATCATGCCGACGCAAAAATACACGATAAAAGGAATCGCCGGACGGATAATGGCGGGATCTATGGGTGCGCCGTTTGTTATGGTAGCGGCGATCTTGTCAAAACCGAAAAACAACACCACAAAGCCCAGAATCAAGGCCATAAGCTCACCCACCGTCACATTGGTGATATAAATGGTGGATCCGGTCATCCGTTTCAATTCCTTGAAAACGATGGCGTGAACCAGAGAATGTTTTTTCTGCCCGGACATCTTATAGGATTTGGACGCCGCGTGATTTTTCATGGCGGAGTTAATGTTCCGATAGGATTTCCCCATGATGCAGAAAAGCACCAGAAACAGTGCAATGCTCAGCCCCATCAACAGACAGATATCCGAAATGCCCGTAGCCACAATGGCCTTTTGAAACCACCGGATGGGAAAATACACACTACCGGCTTTATCCGTGGCTTTGGACATGGCCTGCAGGGTTTGTTCAATCTTATCATCCCGAAATAGGCCCTCGATAATATATCGCAGAGAAAAACTGAAGATGATAATGCCAAAGGACAATATGGTTTGTACCAGATTGGTCTTCTTAAAGCCCGCACTGATCTTTGCGATCAAAAATCCCAAAAATGCTGCTCCCAGCATGGGGATCACCGGCAGGAAAAACGAGAGCAGGATCCACAAAAGATAGGTATAGATGGGGGGATGCTCAAAAATAGCATAGCCCACCAGCATGGAGACGGAAACGCTTAAATACCAGGGCAGGTTTTTTACATACATATACAAAAACTTGCAAGAAGCCACGGTCCGTACCTCGAAGGGCAGGGACATGAGCATATCATATTCCCTGAAGTTAAACAGATAACCGTTGGTCCGAAGGAAGGTAAACAAAAAAGCCAGGATGCTGATAACCGTAGCGCACATGATGGGAATGGCGTGGGAGAGTCCGTAAGCACCGTATCCCACACAGGTGGCAATGCTGTAGCCGATGATCATTGCATACAGACAAAAGACTCCGAAATATCCCAGCCGAATCCTGTTTTTGACCTTTTTATCCGTGGTATGCTTATAAATGTTTCTCGAACTGGTGGAGAGAAGAAGAGTCCGAAGAAGGAGCAGGTAGTCACTTTTCATTTTCCACCTCCAGGAAAACTTCCTCCAGGGAATGTCCTTCCGTCATCTCTTCCATGGTACCGGAGTCGATGATCTTTCCCTGCTTGATGATGGCAACCTTGTTACACAGCTTTTCCGCCACATCCAGTACATGGGTGGAGAAAAAGACCGCGGTGCCCTGCTCGCACATCTTGTGCATGATCTCCTTTAAGGTAAAAGTGGCCTTCGGATCCAGACCTACGAAGGGCTCATCCAAAACCAGAAGCTTGGGATTGTGGATCAGAGCCGAAATGATGGCTACCTTTTGCTTCATACCATGAGAGTAGGAGCTGATAAGATCTCCCAGAGCCGAGGTGATCTCAAACTGATCGGCGTACTGTTTGATGCGTTCCTGCCTGGTTTGTTCATCGATATCAAAAACATCGGCGATGAAGTTCAGATACTGGATACCCGTCAGGTTTTCATACAGATCCGGATTGTCCGGAATGTAGGCGGTCACCTTTTTGCAGGCCATGGGCTCATCCTTTACGGAATGTCCGTCGATGAAAATCTCCCCTTCCGTAAAATCCAAAACCCCCACTACCGCACGGATGGTGGTGGATTTTCCGGCGCCGTTATGTCCGATGAATCCGTAAATATCCCCGCTCATTACCGTGAGGGAAACATCGTCCGCTGCCTTCTTTCCTTCTCCGTAGGTTTTTGAATAGTGGCTGATCTCCAATATTTTGGTTTCGTTCATGATAAAGCCTTCCTTTTTTTATTCTTCATTCAGCGATTCCAACAGCAGATTGCCGTTTCTAATATCATACCGAAAAATTGGCAAATCGTAAATAGATCAGGTAGTAAGTTGTAACTGTGACTGTCTAAGTTGCAATTTAGGTGGTATAATGGACGGGATATGAAGGAAAAAGGGAAACTCAAGAGACAGTAAACTATGAAGGAACAAGATAAAATCGTACCGGCAACAGAGGAGGACAGAGCAGAGCTTTTGGCCCTTTACAGGGCCCAGCTGGGAAGAGAGTTTTGTGCCTGGGATGAGGATTATCCGGGAAATGAAACCATTGACTTTGACCTGTCCAGAGATGCACTTTTTGTAATGAAGCGGGATGGAAAAGTGATAGCTGCTATTTCCCTGGAAGAGGATGCGGATGTGGATGCCCTTTCCTGCTGGAACCCACAGCTTGCACCCGGCGGGGAGATGGCAAGACTGTGCGTGCTTCCCGAGCTGCAAAATGAAGGCCTGGCAAGAAAGATGATGCAGCGCGGCATCGAAGAGCTGAAGAAACGGGGATATAAAAGCATCCACTTTCTCGTCAACAAATATAACATCAAGGCCATACGCTGTTATGCGGTTTTCGGTTACGAGGTGGTTGGCGAGTGCCATATGTACGATCAGGATTTTCTATGCTATGAAAAAGCGTTGGATTTTCTATAAACTGAGGGGAAATTCAATTCGTGAGGTTTTATAAATGGATTACACAATCGTAATGGACGTTGCCGGGGATATCACCGAACAGGTGGCAAAAGAAAACGATATCCGCTTTATCCCTATGGAATATACCGTAGGGGATGCAACCCGAATTTGTAACGGACCTGAAAAACAGGAGGTTCTTGCAGAGTTTTACAACGGACAACGAAAGGGAGATCTGACGAGAACCAGCCAGATCTCTCCCTATCAATATGAGGAATTCTTCCGAGAGATCATGGAAAAGGGAAAATCTGTCCTGTATCTTTGCCTTTCCGGCGGATTGTCCTCCACCTATCATTCTGCCTGCGTTGCCAAGCAGGCGCTTTCAGAGGAATATCCCCGGTGCGCTTTTTATCCCATCGATACATTGGCGGCTACGGGAGGTATGGGAATTCTGGCAGAGCGGGCCATCAAAAATCGCAAGAAGGGCTTATCTGTTGAAGAGAATTATCATGACCTGCTGGCTGCTGTGCAAAAACTGGAGTGCTGGTTCATGGTCGATGATCTGGGCTATTTAAAGCGCGGCGGAAGGATCAGTGCTTCCACGGCCATTGTCGGAACCGCTTTGAATGTCAAGCCCATCCTAAACATTAACCGGGAAGGCAAGCTGGAAACTATCGCCAAAAAACGGGGCAATAACGTTGCCATCAATGAATTGGTAAACAGATTTACGACACTGTTTGACAAGGATGCGGATGATGTGGTTTATATCCTGCATGCAGATTGTATGGAGAAAGCCAACCAGCTTTATGAGCAGGTCAAGGACCGGCTTTCAGGCAGAGAAGTTCGTATCTGCGGCCTCTCGCCCATCATCGGTGCCCACACAGGTCCGGGGATGGCGGCGATCTGCTTTATGGGGCGAGGGAAAGAGTAAAGAATGGTTGTAATTTGGTTCTGTTTTTAGTATGATAGAGCCATAAAAATACCATTTTTGATCTTTTCTATCCAATTATGGATCTGCTTATCGTTTTTGGATTCGTGATTTCGGAGGTGCCTATGACAGTTGATGAGATGATTGCAAGAAAAAAAGAATATGGTTACTCCAACAAGAAGCTTGCGGAGCTTTCCGGTGTTCCGCTGGGTACGGTGCAAAAGATCATGAGTAAAAGTACCCGGACCCCACGATATCAGTCGCTTGCTGCATTGGAAGCGGTTTTGAAGGGAAACAGTTATGATACGATGGCGCAACATAGTGTGCGTGAAACAAGTTCATATGGACATAACGACGGTACATCCGCTTATATGAAATCGGAAGATCACGCAGGAAAAACCATGGTGGATTACCTGGCGCTTCCGGATGATGTCAGGGTTGAGATGATCGATGGCGTGTTTTACGATATGTCAGCTCCCACAACCACTCACCAGATGGTTGCCGGAGAGATCTACGCCCAGTTACGGGAATTCGTGAGGAAAAATGGCGGAGAATGTAAACCCTTTATCGCCCCGACGGATGTGCAACTTGATTGTGATGATAAGACCGTTGTAGAGCCGGATGTGTTTGTTGTCTGTGACAAGAACAAAATCACACGGGAGCAGATCGTTGGCGCTCCGGATCTGGTGATCGAAGTTTTATCGCCCGGCAGCTGGTACCATGATATGCGGAGAAAATTAAAGAAGTATAAAACCGCAGGAGTTCGGGAATATTGGATCATAATGCCGGAACACAAAGAGGTCATGGTATATAGATTTTGGGAGTCTGATACCCCAAAGGATTACACCTTCGAGAATCAAGTACCGGTAGGGATCTGGCAGGATGCCTGTAAGATCAATTTCAAGACTGTATATGAAGAAATAGCATTCCTGTATAATGTGTGATGTCGTGTAATTTAATTATTTTTGATAAGAGATACGGCTGACTGATGGTGCTGGTCCATCGATATGGCGTGGGATTCCGCGCCTTTTTTATAAAGACTTGTTTAAACAAGCTTGGATAAAGAGGAGAAAAAAATGGCAAAGATACTGTTCCTGGCAGATTTGCATGGAAATATGACAGCAACCCAGGCGCTGGAAAAAGAGATAGAAAAGATCAAACCCGACGATATCTGGTTTCTGGGAGATGCTGTTGGGAAAGGTCCGGAAAATCACAAAACACTGGACTGGGTCAGAAAAACCTGCAAGCATTTTATCTCCGGAAACTGGGATGTAGGGATTGTCCTTGGTGCCAAGGCGAGTGAAAGAGATCCGGAGGATCCCTGCCAGGATACATTTTATGGGAATCAGCTGGGAAAAGAGCGTTTGGATTGGCTGGAATCTTTACCAAATGAAGATGAAGTGCTGATCAGCGGCATCAGCTTCCGCCTGTTTCACGGAAGACCCGTGGATATCAATTACCACTCCTATCTGTCCATGGATGAATTAAGGCCCGGATTCACCGATACAAAGGGAAAAATACATGGCGGATTCATTAGTGCAGACGGTCACATGCCGTATGTTCGCTCCATTGATCAGGGCTACGCCATCAATACCGGAAGTGTGGGTAATAATCTGGGAATCCCCTGCTGTCATGCATTGCTGATCGAAGGGGAGCTGGGATCTTCGGATCCGGCACCTATCAGTTTCAATATTCTGAGCATTCCCTACAACAATCAGCTTGCTGCGGAAAAGGCCGATGAATATCCGGATTTTCCCGATAAGGAAGCTTACAAAACCGAAATCCTTACAGGGAAGTATAGGGGGTAAAAGTACAACCCATGAGATTACTATTTGCATCGGATTCCTTCAAAGGATCCCTGAGCAGTGAAGAGACCATAGAGCTTTTGACAAAAGCGGCAACAGAGGTGTTCGGAGATGCGATCTGCAGCGGCGTTCCCGTGGCAGATGGCGGCGAGGGAACCTTGCAGGCT
>JAEEGL011002253.1_pt1 | contig 12706 bp, 6 predicted proteins | sample 9134231 | NCBI WGS metagenome assembly JAEEGL01 (sample SAMN16246548, study PRJNA631951) | gut metagenome | biome: gut microbiome; feature: rumen; material: fiber-attached | host: Bos | place: Iran: Karaj | collected 2018-10 | reverse complement strand
ATCTTCAACAGAAGTAGAATGCGTATCACCTCCATCATATGAAGAAAGAGAAGTTCCTGTCGAAATAACATTAAATACAAGAGAATGGACAAAAGATAATACATTATTTTATTATTATCATCCTCCATATGTTTATACAATAAATCCTAAAGTAGGTCCTGTAAGTGGAGGAACAAATGTATTGATTGTAGGAAGTAATTTTGAAGATACTGGTTTTGTTCAATGTGAATTTGGTGATAAGATAGTGGAAGGAGAATATATTGATAAAAATAAATTAGCTTGTATTTCACCTCCTGTTGAAAAACCTGCTACTGTTAATTTAAAAGTTGCTGTTAGACCAGATGAATTTTCAAGTGGAATTAATACTAAATATCGTTATTATGCTACTCCTGTTATTGACCATATTGAACCTATTTGTGGACCTGAAAGAGGATTAACTCAAATTACTGTTTATGGGAAAGATTTCCCTGTTGGATATTCTAATGAAGTTAAATGTGTTTTTAATAGAACTATTTTCACTAATGCTACTGTAATGGATGAAAATACTATTAAATGTGATTCACCTTCAGTTTTAAATTATAATGGAATCAATGAAAATAATATCACTTATGCTAATTTGGAAATATCAATAAATTCAAAAGATTTTAATGGTCCTGAACAGAAATTTTATTATTATGTTTCTCCATTTATTTCAAATGTTAATCCTATATTTGGCCCTATTGAAGGAGGAACTGATGTTGATATTTCTGGTGGTGTTTTCAATCAAGAAGGTGCTTGTAATGTTACTGTTAGATTTGCTACTTATCATGTTAAACCTGAATTAGATAATATTAAAAGTGATAATATTAAAGTTAAATCTCCGAATACAAATTATACTGGAAGTGTTGTTGTTCAAGTTGCTTTGAATGGACAACAATTCGAAGATGATATTACTGTAAATTTCAGAGATAAGGAAAATACTTTTTATTATTATAAATGCCCTTTAACTGTTGAAATTAATCCTGAACATGGACCTAAAATTGGAGGAACTGATATTACTTTATATGGAGTTGGTTTTATTGAACCTTATTTTGCTCTTTCAAAGGATGGTAATAATAAAATTAATCAATATCAAGATTTAGAAAGAAAAATTTATTATCGATTTATTGATGCTTATGAAGAAGATACTTTTTATGGTGAAACTGAATATACTATTATTAATGGGGATAATACTCAAAAAATAGAAATTAAAAGCCCATCTATAATAAATCAATCACCTGGAAATGATGAAATAGAAGCAAAAATTCAAATATCATATAATGGAAAAGATTTTTGTACTTATAATCAAACATTTACATTTTTTCAAATGCCAAATGTATTAGATATATCTCCTAAATTTGCTCCATTAAAATCAGCTCATCAACAAAAAGTAAAATTAACTTTAGATAACTATTATATTCCAGAAGAAACATTAGAATCAAATAATTTAAAATGTAAATTTAAATCAATATCTCAAGACAGTAATAAAGTATTTATCGAAAACGCAGAATACAAAGGTCCAAATGAGATAGAATGTGAAACTCCAAATGTAAACACACCAGAATCATTTAATATAGAAGCATCATTTAATAATGGTGATGATTACACAAACAATAATCATAATTTCACATTTTATGACCCATATATAATAAGTATAGAACCACAAATGATATCATCTAAAGGAGGAACAAATTTGACAATTCATGGTTTTGGTTTTGCAGATTCAGGAAGTGAATTAAAATCACTTTTTGGAAATTCTGTTAATGAAAATGGAACTTTATTTTGTAATGGTGATAGATGTATTGAAGATGCATATTATATTGATAGTAATACAATTAGTACTATTACAAAACCTAGAAATGAAATTAGTTATAGAAATGGGAAACCTCTTGGTAATGAAAGATTTCCTGTTGAAGCTTCTGTTTATAATGATGATTTTACTAATAATAATATTACTATTTTTTATTATGATGAACCTAATGTTGTTATGGATTTAATGAGTTTTCCTTCTGAAAAAATGAATATCAGTGATGCTGAGAAAGAAGAGTTAAATAAAATATTAATTAATTCTATTCCTTGTAATTTAGATTCTTTCATTCCTGTACCTATTGATTCAAGTGAAATTTCAAAATATTTTAAACAAGTTGAACCTTATGTTAATTACACATGCAAATATGAAGTTGAAACTGGAGAAGAAAAAGTTGTTGATGGAGTTTATACTTCATATCCATTATCAAATCCAGCAAGGAATTTATTCTTATGTCAATCACCAAAATTTGACAATATAACAGGGAAATCATCACTGAAAGTTTCAATAAATGGATATGATTACAGTGAAAATGGTTATGAAATATTATTAACTGATCCAATAAATATATATAAAATAGAGCCACCATGTGGACCAGTACAAGGTGAAACTCCAGTAACAATATATGGCTCTGGATTTGAAGATTCTCCTGATTATATTTTTAAATGGGGACCACAGAATTTAGTTCCTTTAGATCAAAATGATTTTATGGAAATTTTAAAAGATGAAGAAACCAGTCCAATAATATTGAATAACCCAAAAATAGATGATAAAGAAACAGCAAGTAAATTTCAAATAAGTAAAATGTCAGTTTTATCTCCAACTGCACCTGATTATATGAAAACTAGAGGAGGTCCTGATTACATATCAATTAGTAAATTAAATTTTCTTCCATTAGATGAATTCCTAGAAGAATATTATGCAAATAATTTCATTCATACAAATTTTGAATATTATTACTATCACCAAGTTTACGTTGAAGGTTTCTCTCCTAAAGGATCAGTAGTAACAGGAGGAGCTAATGTTTCAGTTATAGGAGCATGGTTTGATAATAAACCAGAATATGGAGTAGAACCATATTGTCATTTTGGAGAAAAAAAAGTAAAAGGAATATTCCATGATACTGTTCGTATTAGTTGTACTTCACCAAGTTATGAACATTCCAATGTGAAAGTACCTTTTGGTGTTTCACTTAATGGAATTGATGTTATTAATGCAGAAAATCCATTCGCTTTCTATAATGATTTTAGATATGCTAAATTTAATAAAGTTCTACCAACTTCAGGTCCTGATTCAGGTGGTACAACATTAAAAATTTTCGGTACTAATTTCACAAGTATGGTTGATGAAAGTGAATTTCAATGTGTTTTCGATCCCCAAATTAATAATACTGGAATGGTAAAGAAAAAATCACCTGCTGTTTTAAGAGGAGATCCTCAAGGGAATAATTCATATATTCAATGTAGTACTCCAGGTGGATGGATGAGTGGAACTCAAGCTGATGTTAAAATCACTTTTGATGGACAAAATGAAATGGATACTGGACATGATTTTTACTTTTATAAAGTTGAAGATATTATCCCTACAAGTGGACCTAATACTGGAGAAGGGGATATTAATATTATTGGAGGAGGATTTCTAGATTCCGAGAAAGTTAAATTTAAAATGGATAAAACTTTTTATTCTCCTTTAAATATTACTAATAGGAAAATCACTTGTGATATGCCTGCAAAAGAAAAAGATTTTACTGGATATGTTGATATGGGATTAACATTAAATGGTATTGATTCAAATGATTATAAAGATGGTTTTTATTATTATGAACAACCAATAGTAGAATCAGTTTATCCAACAACAGCCCCTAGTAAAGGAGAAGCTAAAATAATAGTTCATGGGAAAAAATTTAGAGATGATTTCCGTGGTTCAAATATAGGATGTAAAGTGAATGAATATTACGGTAAAGGGAAAGTAAAATCTAATGAAGAAATGGAATGTATATTTGAAAAATTACCACAAGCACCTGATGAATATATTAAAAAGGATGATAATACAAAAGTAAAAACATCATTCCCTGTTCAAATTGCATTAAATAATGTATCATTTACAGAACCAAATGAAAGAACTACAATAATCCCATATTCAGTGAATGAAATTGTACCTTCGAGTGGTCCAATTGAAGGAGGAACATTAATTAATGTGAAAGGATCAGGATTTAATCCAGAAAAAACAATTAGATGTCGATTTGGTGTTCCTGGATATTTTGCAGTTACAGAAGCAACATATGTAGATTATAATCATATTACTTGTCTTTCACCTTCTGATTATCAATTACCTCCTAGAGGAATGCTTCCATTCAGTGTTCCATTCGGTGTTGCAATGGAAGATGATGAATATAATCCTTTTACTGAAACAAGCCACTTTTTTTCTTTTTATAGTCCTCCTGAAGTGAAAAGTATAAGTGAAAAGGAAGTAAAAACAAATCAAGTAATTCCCTTAATATTAAAAGCATCAAAAGAAAAAGATAAAACATTTACAACACCATCAGTATCTTTAAATGATGAAGAATATACAATATTAACAAATAATGGAACAGAAAAGATAAAATCAAATAAAGTTCGAGTAAAATATCAACCAATTCTTTGTAGATTTGGTCGTTTTGGTACAACAGAAGCAGAATATTTAAATAGAACACATATAAAATGTAACACACCAAATATAGAAGATGATTCAGATATAGGATTTGAGGAAATTGATGTTGATGTTGCAGAAAATGGAATTGATTTTGTTAAGGCAGGTAAATTAACTTTACAAGGTCCAAATTCAGGGAAAATGATTTGGGTATATATTTTAATTCTTTTACTTATTCTTGCATTATTAGCAGGTCTCGTTTACCTTGCTTATAAATATTGGGATCAAGTAAAACACCAATTCCAAGGTATTAAAGCTTCACAAGGCGATGATCCTCATACTGTAGCTAAGAAATTAAAATATTTGATTGAAGAAAATGGAGATCCTGTTGAAATTCCAGGTGATAATAGGAATATTGGAATCGGACCAGGAGATCCTCAAGAAGTTCCAGGTGATGTTTGAAATTAAAAAATTTTTTTCAATAGAATGGATTTTTTTTTATAAAAAACTAAATTTTTTAATTTAATATATTTTAATTTTAAATTTTTTTTTTTTTTTTTTTTTTAATTTAATTTAAAAAATACATGAATAATAATTATATTTGTTAATAAATAAAATGCAAAACGAGGATTTTCGAAAAATTTATCCAAGCCATGATAAAGAAGATAAGGAAATATCTTTATTAAGAAAAAGACATAGAGGAGAAGATGTGAGTTGGACTTTGGAAGAAGAATTTTTATTTTTTGAAATCCATAAAATATTTGGGAATAAATGGACAAAATTTGTATATTTTTTTCCTGATAAAAATGTAAAAGAATTAAAAAATCACTTTCATGCTTGTTTAATTAAAGCAGTTAGAAGAACTATTCATCAAAAATTCGAACAAGAATTTATTGAAATTGTTCGATGTTTTTATTCAATTGATGCTCTTATTAATTTAAAGAAAGAAATTGATGAAATTGAAACAAAAAACTCTGAAGATATTTCTACTTCACATTCAATAATTAAATTAAAAAAATCGAAAATAAATTCTAAAAGAAAAGATAATAAATATAATCCCAAAAGATTAATTTTTTCAGGAGAATTAACTAATGATATGTTAGTAAAATATAAAATAAAATTAATTAAAGAGGTTTTATTAAAAAAACCTGAAGTTATTTTATTTTTAAGTAGAAATAATAAATTATTAAATTTTAAAGTTGAAGAAGTTTCATGGCTTTTTTCAATTGTAATCAAAAGTAAATTAATTTATAAATGTAAACAATGTATGAAACTTCAAAATATTAATAATGATAATGTTAAAATAATTTCTGAATATATAAATGATAATTCAATGTTTGTAAATGAAAATTTCGAAGATTATTGATTAATTTTTGTTTGGGTAATTGTTATAAAAAATTTTTACATATTCTTTTGATATTTTCTATTAATAAAATGTTTCAAATTTGTATTTTATAAAATGATATTTTTGTTCTTTTAAATCATTTATTATCATAGAATATTTAACTTTTTTAAATAAACGTATTATATTTAATAAAAACAATTAATTTAAAATATTTATAATAAAAAGTTTTATTTTTATTTGTTTTAAGATTAAATATATTATAATAATCATTTTATAAAAAACAAAAAGAAATCCAATTTTTTCTGACAGATTTAAATTCTCTGCATCATAATATCGATTTCTACAATTAATTGAAAGTAAAAATGTAAAAAAATTATTTTATTTTCATTTAAAAAGAATTACCTTATATAATAAATACGGTTTTTAAAAAATATCCATTCAAAAAACCCTAAATTAAAATGATTTAAAATTTTATAATTAATTAAAAAAAACCAAGTAATGAATGCTTAAGTATTTTACCTTTAAAATAAAAAAAATTTTAATGATAAATTGAATATTTGTTATTCTTTTTTTAAAAGTGAGTATTAAATATTAAATTTAATTTCATATTGGAAATATAAAATCAACTTGATATTAACATTGATTACTTTTATTTTTAATAGAAAAATTTATGGGTTTATTTTGCAAATGATTTGTTTTATATTCATATTAAAAAATTAAAAGTTTATTTTATCTATAAAATACATCATAATAAAAGTTTTATTTTTACATACTTAAAAATATTCTTCTTCTTAATAAGAGTTTTAATTAGATTTTTAATCTTATTTTCAAGATAATATTTTGAAGAAAAATAATCTAAAATATAACTATATTTTCAATAATTATGAGTATATAAATATTTTTTCAAAGAAGAATATACCAAAAAACATTTTTTCTATATATTTTAGAATCAATTATATAATAAATCAGAAAAAAGAAAATATTCGTTTATTGATTGAATCTGAACATTTTATAATAGAACAAAAGAAAAATATTTCTTCATATATATAAATCTATCAATATTATATTTGAAATCTAAAGATATTATAGAATATCAAACATAATTATAAGACATTAAACATTTTTTCTTCAATTTTTAATAAATAAAAATTCAATTAATATTTTTTTTTTCATATATTAGATGAAAGAAAATTTGGATAAAGTAATAGATAAAAATGAAATTTATAAAAATCTAAAAAAATAATATATTTATAATATAAAAATTAATTTATTATGTTCAAACAAAAAATTTAGTATTAAAGTTATTTAAATAAATAAAATTTGAAAAAAATTAACTAATTAATGTGTAAGTTTCTCTTGTTTCTGGTAAATTAATATATCCATCTGTCCATGGATCATTATTTGATATCGGAATTGAGTTTTGTAAAGTTGACTTTGCTATAAAAATTACAAAAAATAAAATAAATGAAATTAATATAATAATATAAATTATAGTTTTTGTATAATGATTAGATTCATTTTCTGAATTTTTTTTTTCTTTCTCTTTTTTTTTTGAACTATGAGATTTTTTTTCATGTAATATATTCACATTCATAAATGATAAATCTTCATTTACAATTTTTTCTTTTTGATGATATTTTTTAATTTTTGTTTTTAATTTTAAATTTTTTTCATTTTCACTTAATTGCAAAAGCTGTGGGATTATTGAAATATTTATTAAACATAATATTATGAAAATAAAAGGAATCCAAAATTTTTTAATTTGTATTTTTAATTCTTCATTTTTTTCTAATTTAGTATCCATTAATCAAAAATTATTATGAAAAATAATAAAATGAAAATAAAAAGATGTATAAAATATTATTTCAAACAATATTAAAAACAAATTACAGTTATAAAATTTATTATCCTTGATAAAATATTGAAAATATAAAAAAGAAAAAAAAAATGAAATATAAAAATTAATAAAGCCTAATTTATTAATTAGTTTAATAAAATATAATGAAAAATTAAAAAAATTAAATAAACAAAAAAAAAACACTATTAATAATAAAAAAACATGATAATTGAAAGAAATGAAGACGAAGAAAGAAACTTCTACATAGAAATAATAAAAGAATGTCCAAAAGATACTCAGAAAAAAATATTAAATAAAGTAATTATAAAACTAAAAGAAGATATAGAAGAATCAAAAGCATATTTTCATTCAGAATCAATAATACAAGAAATAGAAAACAAATATAAATCAAATCAAGGAGTTATTTCTCTTTTACCTGACATAAATTCTTCTTCAAATGAAAATCCTTTGTCTAAAGGAACTTTTATTTCTTCTATTGAAAATCAAAGGAGTTCTGATATTTATATGAATGAAATTAATTCTAATCATGATAATAATTATAATTTAAATGATAACTTGAATAATAATAGAGTTGGAGTATCTGATGGAAACACTATTTGTGATACGATGATTGTTGAAGAAAAAGATGATGAAATTATTGATGAATTATTATATTCTTTTAAAAATTTTTCAAATGAAAAAAATGATGAACAGAAAAAATTATATATTTTTGAATTTATTGATTATGTCCTTTTAGATAAGGAATAATTAAAAATTAAAAATAAAAAATTTTTATTAACTATTATTAATTATTATTTAAGGTTAAATTTTTTGGAATTTTTATTATTATAAATTCATATTCTATATTTAATTCGAGTGAATTTGCTTTAAGTAAAAAAAAAGAAAAATTTTCAAAAAGCTGATTTTGTAATTTAAACATTAAATTTTTATTTTGCTCTTCTAAAAAAAAAGAAATTAGATCTGAATTTCCAGAAGAAATAATTTTATGAATATTAAATGCTGAAATAATTATATCATAAATTTCATTTTCTTTTTTTTCTTTAATATCTTTTATTATTTGCTCGTTTTCACTTAATAATTCATCTAAATATATTCTTGGAAAAGGAATTGAATTTTCTTTATATTTCACTTGGAAAAGTAAACATTCTTTTAAAGAAGAATTAATTAAAACTAAAAGAGTATCTGAATTTAAAAGTTTCTGAAATTTTTCAAATAATATTTTTCTTTTTTTTTTAATAAATAAATTTTTTAATTTTGATATTTTTTTTAATGTCCTTTCGCTTAAATGATATTCTGTTTTTTTTTCTACTTCTAAACAAAATTTTTCAGCTCTAAATGAAGGATAAATTAATCTTTTTTTAAACACTAATTTTTTATGAAGAAAATTTGAGTTCATTCAATATTTAAATATTAAATTATTCTTTTATTTTTAAGTTATATTTTCTTTATTTGGATATTAGTTAAACAAACATTTTAATGTTTTAAATAAAAAGGTTTAAATAATAATTTTTTTTTAAAATAAATTATTATTACTTTTATTATTTTTTTTTTTTGATTTATTTTTTTTCTTGTTATTCGTATTTTTAATATTATCAATTTCATTTTGTAAATTAAAATTATTTTTAAAACCTTCTTGATTGCATATTCTAATTAATTCATTAAATTCTCTTTTTAAAGAATTAATAACAAGATTTTGTTGTTTTCTAATTTCTTCACTTTCTAATATTTTTTTTTCAAGAATTTCATTTTCTTTTAAAATATAATTATTTTCTTTAAATACATCATCATACATTTTTTCTTTTTTTGAAACTTTATTAAATTCTTTTGATAATAAAGTTCCTTTCATTCTTTCTTGTACAATATCTCCTTTAATTTTATCAATATTATTTTTTATAGTTTCATATTTTTTTTGATAGTTTATTCTTTTAATTTGTTTTATTGGAGTTTTTTTTAAATAAGATGATTTAACTCTTTGTCTTGAAGGAGTTGAATTTAAAATTTTTTTATTTGGTTGCTTATTTAATGGAATATTATCAATTGATTTATTTATTTCATATGTATGATTAAATTGAGTATTATTACTTGCAAAATTTTGATTATAATTATTTGTAAATGCTGAGTACATTTTTTTCTTAAAAAAAATTAAAGTTTTATTTAAACCAAATAAATTTAATATACTTTTAAAAACATTAATTTACTTTTTTATGAAATATACTAAAATTATTTAAGCTTATATAGATTTAATTCATATAATGAAGAAAATCTTTTTTGAATGTTTTAAATTAGGTTTTAAGATTTTTATTTATAAGATTATTTGTAATTAATTTCTTATTTCATAAATAATTAATTTAAAATTTAAATATTCTTTTTCTGATTATTTAAATCTTTTTTTCTAAATTTTACTTTTTTTTTCTTGATCACTTACTCAGTGAAATAGATTTTATAAAATCAATATTTTGATTAATTACAACATATTTATTTTCCTATTGTCATTCTCATTAATTTCTATTTTTTATCTTATCATAATCACTTTTATTAATTAATATCCTGGAAAAATTAATACCTTTTAATAAGTTTTTTGTCTTCAATTTTTGTTATTTTAATTTAAATAATGAATTTTCAAATGAATTGTTTTGTGATTTCAAAACTGTTTAAATCCAAATATTTCATCAAATTTAATTTATTTTTTATGTATTTGATTAAAAAGATTTATTTTATTAATTTATTAAATGACCATTAAATAATATTTAGAATGTTTATTTAATTTTCTAAAAAATAAAATATTTAAAATTACTTCGTGTGCTTACTTTAAATTACTATTCATTAATTTATTGTTTTTATCTCGAAGAACAACAATTTTAAATTAATATATCTAGGAATATTTAATGATTATTATTCCTAATAAATAATTTAGTACATTAAAAATATAATAAATAAATTATAAAAATATAGTATGAAACTTAAATATATAAATCATAAAAAATCATTTAGTAAAAAATAAGAAATATCTAAGCTAATAATTATATTAAATAAATTATTTTAATCTCCTTTTAAATTAAATTGAATATCCCAAATATCTTCACTCTCATTAATATCAAATTTAAAATCATCAATTATTTTTTTTTCAGATTCTGATAAATTATTCAGTAATTTATCATCTCTTTTAGATAGTCTAGAAATCACAATTCTACTTATGATTTTAATTTCTTGACTCCAATGTTTTTCAATATTTTCAACTAATTTAGAAAGAAAACTTAATTGTAAATTACTTTTATATAATTCTAAAATGAAATTTTCATTTTTAAAGAATATTAAACTTCTATCAGCAATTAAAAAACTTAAATCACTAAAACAAATTTTAATTTTTCTAAAAACTTTATTCAACAAATCTTCATCTAAATTACTAGTTAAATTATTATTAAAAATATTTTCTAAAATATCTAAATAAGTAATAATTCTATCAGGATATCTAACAGGCCAAGTTTTAATTAAATATTTTAAAATTTCTTGTAAAACATTTTTATCAAAAGACATTAGTTTATAAATCATTTCTTTAAGAATACTTTGTTTATAAATATTTTTACATTTTAACAAAGGACATATTATATCTCTTATAATACTCATATATTTTTCATTTATTGGTTTTTTTGCACCTAAAATAATACATTTTAATAAATCTAAACATTCACCTAAACACAGTAAATTTGTGTTTTCATCTCTTGTAATATCAATTAAAATATTTGATATATTTTTTAAAATAAATTTCCTATAAGTAAGAGAAGAAATATAAATTTTATATATTATTAATTTAATAATTATTCTTTCTTCATTATCAAGTGTTTGTAAAGCAAAAACAAGATCAGAAATAAATTTTAAAGGAATCTTAGAAATTAATAAAGATTCAGTAGGAATATTATTTAATAAAACAATAAAAATATCATATAAATTTAATATATCTTGCCAATTTTCATTTTTAATTCTAATCATAGAAGGAACATTACCATTATTATTATCATTTTCATTCATAGCAAATTCTTCAATAATTTGTTTTGATAAATTAGCTTCAATAATATTATAATTTGAATCAGTGACTTTATATTTTGGATATGCTCTTACATGTGAAAAATTAACAATTGAAATCATTTCCATAATTTGATTAATAAATTGTTCATTATCAAAAATGATGTTGCTTAAATCTTTTTCTTGTTTTACAAATTTTAATATTTCAATAAATAAACCACTTCTTCTTACTTTATCAGAAGGAGATAAATTTTTATTAGAGTTATTCATTTCTATAAATTCTTCTAATATTTTTGAAAAATCTGAAATTTTTGGATTTGTTGAATTCCCTATGTTATTACTTACTATAGATATACTTTGTGGCTCATTTATACTACTTGTGTCACTTTTACTTTGATTTGTTTTACTTTTGGTATGATAATGTTTTGAAATCTTAAATGATTTTATATCATTATTCTCTTTATTTAGAGAATAATTTTGTTTTGTTATTTTTTCTGAATTTGAATTTAAATTATTGTTGTTATTATTATATACATGTTGATTAAATGCATGTAATTGAGTTATACGAAATGTATTTTTCTTACTTTTAATTATCTTTTCTATTAAACTATTTATTTCTTTAGTATATAATTTGTTAGGTGCTTTCTTTGAAGAAGATGAATTTGATGAATTAGAAGAATTGGAAGAAGAATATTTCTTTGAAGTATTAAATGTTGACATTTAAAATATATTTTAAAATAAAAAATAAATTTAATTAAAAAAATTTAAAAAACAATTTAAAAAGTTCATAAATAAAAGTCTATTAAGAGTTGAAAAAATATTTCAATAAAAATAAGATTTATAATTTTCAATCCCAAAAAAAAGTTCAAAAAAATGATAAATAGAAAAATTGACCAGACTCAAAATAAAAAATCTATTAATATTGAAAGTATTTTTCTTAGGAAATACTATAGTAGGAAATATATAAATAATAATAAGAATATAATTAATAATTTATAAAACATATGAAAACTACAATGACGGAGCATTT
>JAEEGL010591394.1_pt1 | contig 12706 bp, 13 predicted proteins | sample 9134231 | NCBI WGS metagenome assembly JAEEGL01 (sample SAMN16246548, study PRJNA631951) | gut metagenome | biome: gut microbiome; feature: rumen; material: fiber-attached | host: Bos | place: Iran: Karaj | collected 2018-10 | reverse complement strand
TGCTGTTAGATTCTCTCCACAGAGCCTTCCCAAGTGGACATTTCCTTGTTGCGGAAATGCTCGTCGAACCAGCGGGTCGTGATGGTCTTGGCATGCGTGTAGAACAGGATGCCGTCGCGGCCGAGCACGTGCAGGTCGCCGAAGAAGGAGTCCTTGTTGCCGGAGAACGGGAAGTAGGCCGACGGTACGGGGATACCGACGTTGATGCCGACCATGCCGCCATGCGTGTTGAAGCTGAACTCACGCGCATAGTAACCGCTCTGCGTGAAGATGGCGGAACCGTTGGCGAACGGGTTCTTGTTCATGAGCGCCAGGCCTTCTTCGAAGTTCTTGACACGCTTGATGACCGTGACCGGCCCGAAGATCTCGTAATCGCCGACCGTCATTTCGGGAGTGACGTTGTCGAGGATGGTCGGCCCAACAAAGAAGCCCTTCTCGAAGCCCGGAACGACGACGTCGCGGCCGTCCAGAACCAGCGTGGCGCCTTCGTCGATGCCCTTCTGGATCCAGTTGCAGACGAATTCCTTGTGCTCCTGAGATACCACAGGACCGAGCTTGGTCTCGGGGTCATACGCACAACCGATCTTGAGTTCCATAGCCTTCTTCTTGAGGAGCGCTACGAAATCGTCGGCGATGCTTTCCTGTACGCAGATTACGGGCAGAGCCATGCAGCGCATGCCGGCGCAGCCGTAAGTGGAGTTGATGATAACCTTGACGGTGCTCTCGAGGTCGCAGTCTTCCAGAACCAGAGCGTGGTTCTTGGCTTCCGTGTGCGCCTGGACGCGCTTGCCGTGCGCAGAAGCAACAGAGTAGATGTGCTTGCCGATCGAGGTCGATCCAACGAACGTGATGGCCTTGATGCGCGGGTCAGTCAGGAACAGCTCGGACTCGTTGCGGCTGCAGGTGACCAGGTTGACAACGCCCTTGGGGAAGCCGGCTTCCTCATAGAAGATCTCCAGAATGCGCATGGCAGTCAACGGAGTCATGCTGGCGGCCTTCATGACGAAGGTGTTGCCCGTGGCGATCGCCATGGGGATCATCCAGCCCCAGGGGATCATGGCGGGGAAGTTGAACGGTACGATACCGGCTACGACGCCCAGAGGCTCACGATAGCAGGCAGTGTCGAAACCGCGGGTAACCTGCATGGAGGCATAGCCCTGAGACAGGCTGGGCAGAGCGCAGGCCAGCTCGGTGGGTTCGATCGCTTTGAGTACGTCGCCGCGCGCTTCGTCCAGGTTCTTACCGAGCTCCTTAGCGCACAGATACGTCAGCTCTTCGAGGTGGTCGTTCAGTATATTGCGCCACTTGAACATCATCTGCGCACGAACGCCCAGCGGGGTCTTGGACCATTCGGGGAACGCAGCCTGTGCTGCGGAAATCGCTTCTTCAACTTCTTCCTTCGTGCAGCAAGGTACTTCAGCAATCACTTCACCGGTGCTGGAGTCCGTTACCGGCATGTACTTGGTGGTCTTAGACTCTTTCCACTCGCCGCCGACGCAATACTTCTTCCTAATAACTCCCATTTGTAATTCGCCCTCCATAGATTTTTTTTTGGAAACTACCGTGGCGTGCACCACATTGTTTACTGTTATCATAACGCCTGGGTAGGCACTTTCCCGGATGTTCGCCTTTCTATTATATCATAACAAAAAATATATACAATCCTTTGTGACGCTTAGAGGTCGTCGTTTAGTTATGCGTTTTTTTTATGACTGCACCGCATTTTCTCCGTATGTGTCGCGGGGGCAATCCGCATTGGTTATACCGCTCCGAAACCGCGCGCCGCGCGGGAAAAACACGCGCTCATTTCTTGCGCGTTCTGCGCGCGGAATAGCCGAGCGCCACGCCCACAACCAAAAGCCCCAGCCCGATGTACATGGGGACCATGGATATCTGCTGTTGCTGCGGCTGTGCGTCCTGCTGCGGCTGCGCGTCCTGCGTCGGCGCCTGCGTAACGGCAGGAACGTCACTTGCCGCCGTTTCCGGCTCCGCAAAAGCAGTCACGGGCAGCATCACGATCGTCAATACCAATACAAGCAGCGCGGCAGCGCGTAAGATCTTCATTTCGGGTATTCCTCCAAACCGTTTTATATGATTATATCATATCCTTTTTTAGCCGCGCCTGCAAACAGAAATGTTTTACCCGCCGCACAGATAAATTCAAACGGATTGTGACGTTTAGGCAACATCTCTTCCGCAGCGGTTGAAAAGCGAAAATTTCATGGTATAATATCGATCCTGACGAGAGAGGCGGGCCGCATTGTAAAATACGGCTTTCAAGGCTCTCGGTTTTATGGTATGATAACAAGGAGCGGGCATTGATGTTTCGGAGATTTTTTCAGGGACGGTATGGAGCGGATCAGCTCAGTCACGCGTTGATCATCTGCGCGTTCCTATTGTATATCCCCCTGATCTTTCTCGCCCGAGGCAGCGTCGCTTTCATCGTGGTATTCTGCGTGCTGCTCGCGCTGATCCTGTTGGCGCTCCTGCGCATGCTGTCGCGCAGATACGAAGCGCGCCAGCGCGAGAACGCAGCGTTCATGCGGGTCTGGTACCGCGTGAGCAGCCGGTTTTCCCACACCTGCCGCGCAGGCAGGACCGCGTGGAACGAGCGGCGCGTATACAAGCACCTCACCTGCCCGCAATGCGCGCAAAAGCTGCGCGTTCCCCGCGGCAAAGGACGCTTAAGAGTCACCTGCACGCGCTGCGGAAACCGCTTTGAAACGAAATCGTAAAGGCTGTGCCTTTAGAAAAATATAAGATAAATAACAGGAGGAATTTTCACATGCAGATCACCAAAGACATGACGATTGCACAGATCATTGAAGCGGATCAGGGTATTGCGAACATCCTGATGGCGTCCGGCATGCACTGCCTCGGCTGCGCGATGGCGCACGGCGAAGACCTCGGCCAGGCCTGCGCGGTCCATGGGATCGACGCGACCGAGCTGACCAAGCGCATCAATCAGTATCTGGCTTCCAAGCAGGCCTGAAACGCGCGATAAGAAACACATAAAAAGGCCCGAAGCGGAAAAACCGCTTCGGGCTTTTTTATGTGGATCAAAGTCCTTTTTATCGTACACTTCCTCTACTATCATCATATCTGTAAACAGTTCACACGCAAAGGGGGTTATGCTCATGGAATTGCTGGCATTTGTTCTGGCCGCCGCCGTCAAGCTCACCGCTGACAGGATCAGGCGGAACCGCAGGCAGCGCCAACGCGCGCAGGCGGCATCGGCCGCGCGCGATCTCCCGCAGATAAAGCGAAGCCAAAGTCCCGTAAGGCGAGACCTTCCGGCGCAGGAGCTCGAACTCTTCCCGGTCAGGTACCGCCGCGCCGGTTAACCGGCAGGCCCCGCGCCGGACCCGAAATCGTCCCGCATCGCGTCCGGCCGCACTTAACCGTTCATCCGCATCTGCCAGGCGCCGCATCCCGGTGCCGTCATCCGGAAAAGCGGCTGTTTGCACGCTCCAACGCAAGCAGCCGCTCTTTTTTGTCCAATCCGCCGGCATAGCCCGTAAGGCTGCCGTCCGCGCCGATCACCCGATGGCACGGGATAAATATCGCGATCGGGTTGTTGTGGTTCGCCATCCCGACCGCGCGCGCCGCGCGCGGATTGCCCACCGCTGCGGCGATCTGTCCGTACGTGCGCGTGCATCCGTAAGGGATAGCGCACAGCGCCCGATACACGCTTTTCTGAAAGGGAGTCCCTTTCGGCGCAAGCGGCAGCTCGAATGCCTTCCTCGCGCCCGAAAAATACGCTTCCAGCTGCTCGTGCGCCTGTAGTATCAGCGGCGTTTCCCGCAGCGCCGCGCCGCAGAGGTCTCTGCCGAACGTCAGCGCCGTGATCGCCTTCCCGTCGGTGCGGATGCACACGGGGCCTACCGGGGTTTCATAGACGAATGCGTATTCCACCGTTTCCCCTCCCCCCTGCGGCTCACAGCTCCAGCACGCTGTCGCTCATCGCGTCGAACGTGTCGTCGTGGCTGATGACGAACACCTGTGAAAAGTCGCCCGTCACGCTGCGCAGCATCTGCGCGAGCCCTTCGCGCCGCTGCGCGTCGAGGTTCGCCGTCGGCTCGTCGAAAACGGCCAGCCCCAGCGTGCTCAATTCCTTCAGAAGCGCCAGCCGGATCGCCAGCGCCGCGCTCATCTGCTCGCCGCCGGAAAGCTGCCGGAACGTGCGCACACGCTCCCGACCGAGAAAGACGTCGTTTAAGACGATGTCGTAGTCCTCCATCCAGATAAGCTGCGCGTTTTCGCCGGTCATGGCGCGGTGTATGCGGTTCGCCTCCCGCCCGAGTTTCTCGCGGTATACCGCGGCCACGCGCTCGCCCGCGCCGCGCAGCATGGCGCCGAACGTTTCGCTCATCGTCCCGACGCGCTGCACGCCCGCTCTCTCGGCCTCCAAGCGCACGATCTCTTCAGCCAATTTCTCTTTTCGGACGATCTCCTTTTCCAGCCGCTCGCATTCCGCGCGCGCGGCCTCCAGCTGCACCTGCACCACGCCCGCTTCTTCGTGCGTCCTGAGCTGCGCCGCCCGCAGATTCGAAAGCATTTCTTCGCCGCCGTCCGTTTCCATCCGCGCAAGCTGCAGTTCCTTTTCGCGGAGCTTCTCCGTCCGCGCGTTCAGGGCGAGCCGTTCGTCCTGCGCCGCCGCGATCGTCTGTTCCTTCTCCGCGATAGCCGCTCTCAGGGCGTGCAGGCGCGCGTCGATCTTCATCTTCCGCGCTTTTACCGCGTCCAGCGCCGCCGCGCATTCCCTTTCACGCGCCGTCAGCGCGCCGCGCCGCTCCGCGTCCTCGCGCATCAAAGCGCGTACCTTTTCGCGTAATTCCGCGGTCCGCGCCGTCAGCGCCGCGTCCTCCCGCGTCAGGTCGTCCGCCTGCGCTTTCAGGATGTCGGGGCCGATCTTCTCGCAGGGCGCCTCCAGCAGCGGGCAGATGCCCACCGCCGTCCTCGTGAGCTGCTCCATGCGCTGCGCGAGCACGGCGCGTCCGGCTTCGCACGCGGCGATCTCCTTGCCGTACTGCTCGATCAGCGCGTTTGCCGAAAACTCCGCCGACGCCTGCGCCGCCTGCTGCGCGCTTGCCTGCGCCGCAATGAGTTCCTTCTCCGTCAGGGCGAAATCGTTCTCCAGCCGCATAAGTTCCGCAGCCGCGGCGTCCCTCTCGCTCCGCGCGCGCTGCAGGCGCTGTTCATGCGCCTTCTCGTCCGCCGTCAGGCCCGCCTGTTCCTTCAATACTTCATTCCGCAATTCTTCCCGCGCCGCCGCGGACTGCGCCACTTTTTCGAGCGCCGCGTCGGCCTCCGCGCATGCGTGCCGGAGCTGCTGCGCGCGAACGCCGAGCTGCTGTGCGCAGGCGCGGACGTCCGCCAGCGCCGCGCGCACCGCTTCCGCATCCTGCGTGTGCGATATGCGCACTTGAATATCCGTGTTCAGGACGGCGTCGCGCTCGCGGATATACTGGCTGAGCGCGGGCATCCGCGCGGCCGCCTGCTTGTACCGGTCGACGCCGAGCATGGCGTTGAATATGCGTTTTCTTTCGGACGCAGCTTCGTGGAACACGGACGTGAGCGTCCCCTGACGCACGCCGATCACCTCGTTGAAGAGCCGCGGCAGGTTCGCGCGCGGGTCCAAACGCAAAAACTGCTTGAGAAAATCGTTCACGTCGCGTTCGCCGTGCAGGGAAAGCTCATCCCCGTTCGCGTCGAACACCCGCCGCGGCGCTGCCGCGCTGCGGCGCAATACCCGGCTGATCGTGTAGCTTTCTCCCGCGTGCGAGAACGTCACGCGCATTTCGCCCTTATCCGTGCCGTGGCGCAGGAAATAATCGATAAACCGCCCCTGCGCGTCCGCCCCGAAGAGCGCGTGCCCGATGGTCTCCACCAGCGTGGTCTTCCCCGCGCCGTTGCGGCCGGAAATGAAATTGATGCCCGCGCCGAAATGCGCGTCAAACGAATCGAAGCATTTGATGTTTTTCAGCTGTACACGCTCGATCTTCACACGCTTTCCTCCTCCGGCAGGTTTTCCTCGATCATGGCGTACAGCGCCGGCGGTTCCACTTCCTCCAAAAGCGCGTCGCACACCATCAGCGCGACGTCGCCCGCGTTCGGGAACAGTCCCCTTTCCTGCGCCATCTGCCGAAACACTTCCCGTTCCAGCTGCGCCGCCTGCGCCGATTCCGGCAGGTCCGCCGCATCGGGCGCATCCGTCAGATCGAGCACCTCGCAGTACAGCGGCGCGTACGCGTCTTCCAGCGCTTCCTTGATCGCCGCGACGTTCACGAACGCGCCCTGCGCGTTCCCGAGGACGCGCACCTGAAGCATGTCCTCTCCGCGAACGCCCGCGCAGGCGTCCCTGATCCGTTCGATCGTATCCTGCGGCGACACATGCACGCAATGCACCTTCCGGTGCGCCGTCGGAACGAACTCCGTCCGGAACGCTTTCCCCTGCGTTTCGATCCAGTAATATCCCTTTTCGCCGCGCATCGCCTCGTTGATATGGACGACCTCCGGCGCGCCGGGATTGAAATAAAACCCGTTTTCGTAGCGGGCGTGGACATGCCCCAGCGCAACGTAATCCACCGTCCCGCGAAAAGCCTCGAGGTCCGTGCCGAGCATCGCGCCCATGTCGAGCCCGCGCAGCCGGTCCACGCCCGTATGCAGTATGGCGGCGGTCAGGCCGTCAAAGGGCGGCAGGGCGTTCAGAAGCGCCTGCACGCGCGTGCGCGTGGTCCCGCCGAGATACCCAAGGCCCACGAAGCGCACGTCGCCGATCGTGAGCACGCAGCCCGCGCCCGCGCGGTACTCCGAAAGCACCGGCTCCGCGCCGTCGAACACGGGCTTCAGGAGCGTGATCAGCCCCGCCCAATCCAAATACTCCAGCCACGACTGCTTGTGGCTGTAAAGCGCCTTGTCGTGGTTGCCTTCCACCGCAATGACGCGCACGCCGCCGGCCTTTAACAGCGCCAGCTGTTCCTGCGCGCGGCGCAGCGTCAAAGAATCGATGCTGCGCTGGTGAAACAGATCCCCCGCGATCAGCATCACGTCCGCCCGCCCTTCCAGCGCGGCGCGCGCCAGCTCGTTAAAGCGCAGGAAGAAATCTTCCCGCCTCTCTTCCAGACCGTTGGGCACACAGCCCAAATGGATATCCGCGCAATGGAGTATCTTCAAAGCGCTCCGCTCCTTCTTCTTAAAAATACGAACGCCGCGGCGCACACGGCGTCACGGCGTCTAAAGCGAAATAAAATGCGAGCAAGCCATAAGCCGAGTTCTGTCTGAGGGTGATCATCTATCTAGGCTTGCAGTTGCCAGCAAGCTCAAGCGATTACCGGGAGCGTGACGGGCAGCCATTGAATGCTCCCATTCCAATCTTGCACCGGATGGGGTTTACAGAGCGGACAAGTCGCCATGCCGCTGGTGAGCTCTTACCTCGCCTTTCCATCCTTACACCGAAAACATCGATGCGGTTTATTTCTGTTGCACTTTCCTTGAAGTCGCCTTCACCGGGTATTACCCGGCACCCTGCCCTGTGGTGCTCGGACTTTCCTCATCCGCAGTCAACGGATGCGATCACCTGTCTTACTCGCATATTTCCTATTGTACGATGTATAATATCCTGCCGCAGTTCTCGCATTCCACGATCGTGTCGTTGCCGACCACGCTCTTTGCGACAGCCGTCGCCAGCGCCATGTTGCAGCCGCCGCATTTCTGGTCGATCAGCTCCGCCATGGGCGCCGGATAATTGCGCTTGATCTTCCTGTATTTCTCCATCAGCGCCGGATCGACGCGCTTTTCGTAATCCTTGAGTATCGCGTCGCTCTCCCTCAGCGCTTCTCCGCGCTCGGCGACTTCCTGTTCGCACACGAGCCGCAGCGCGTCGTATTCCTTTTTCGCTTTGCCCGCCTTGTTGCGCGTATCCTTATAGCGTTCACCGGATTTCTCCAGGAACTGTATCATGGCGTTGAGTTCTCTGCTCATGGCGTTGCTCTCGTCCAGCAGCGCCTGAAGATCGCGCTTCAATTCCGCGGCTTCCTCGCTCGTCGCTTCCGCGTCCTTTTCCAGCTCCGTCAGCGCCGACATCTCCAATTCGCGCCGCGCGCGCAGCTTTTCAAACTGTTCCGCAAGCTTTGCAAGTTGCGCGGAACGCTGTTCCATATCCTTTTGCATCGCGGCGATCGCCGCCTGCTGTTCGGAAAGAAAGCCGTGCAGTTTCTTCAGCTTCACCCGCGCAGGCGTATTGAGGATCTCCTCTTCGATTCGTTCTTTATTCAACTCGGCCTGCTGGTACTGCCACAACGCATCCAGTTTTCCCATCGGTACCTCCTTGTCTTCCTGTCCGTACAGGAGCGCGTTTCCTTATAACGGCCGCAAAGGCGCGCCGTCAGCATTACTGCGCACTATCTCAAATTTTAATTGTATACCTTTTGTTTTGCAAAGTAAACCATCAATCAATCTCGAAACGACGGGAGCCTCCGTCTCATAATGTCCGGCGGCAATGGCGCACAGTCCCAGCACATCCGCTTCGAGCGCCTGATCGTGTTTGATCTCCCCCGTCAGCAGCACGTCCGCGCCCGCAGCCGCGGCGTCCCCAATGAGAGAACCTCCCGCGCCGCCCACGACCGCCACGCGCCGGATCGTTCTGTTGGGGTCGCCCGCCATGCGCACGCGCGTCCCCAGCACGCGCTCCGTCAGCGCGCCCAGTTCGCCGAGCGTGAGCGGCGTTTTCAGCACGCCTGCGCGCCCCATGCCGTTTTCTTCGGGAAACGGCCGCACGTCATCCAGTTCCAGCAGCTCGCTCAACACGTCGTTCACGCCGCCGGCCGCGCTGTCCAAATTCGTATGCGCGGCAAACAGTCCGATACCGTGGCGGATCAGCATCCACGCCGCAGCCGTATCGGGCGCGTCGCGCAAAATCCTCTTTACGGGCGAGAAAAACAGCGGATGATGCGTCAGCACCATGTCGCACCCGAGCGCCGCCGCCTCTTCCGCCACGGCGGGCGTGCAGTCCAGCGCCACGAGGATCTTCCCCAGTTCTTCCCTTTCCGGTGAAATCAAAAGCCCCGGATTGTCCCACGGCTCCGCGAGCGCCGCGGGCGCGATCTGTTCCATGTACGCAAGAAATTCGTTCAGCCGCATCGTCTTTTCCCGTCCCTTTCGTCTTTCTGTCAGCGTTCGCCCAGCAGTTCCAGTATCGCGCGCATATCCCGCGCGCGCTTCTCGAGGAGCGCCGCGCCCCGCGTGCCCTTCGCCGTCAGCAGGCGCTTTTCGTGCTGCGCGAGCATCTTCTTTACGAGCGCCGGCAGCAGCGGCTCCCCGAGCGCGGCATATCCGACATCGAAACAGTCCTCCGGCCAGCCCTCCGGCAGCGTCTGCCGCGCGCCCTGCGGCGCGCCCGCGGAGAACACCTGGTACAGTCTGCCGTCGTCCAGTACGACGCGCTCGGCCAGTACCGGGTACCCGCGTTCATAGAGGTACCGCCGGATATCGGCATACGCGCGCATGGGCTGGAATACGGCTCTTTTCGCCCCTTTTAAGGGCGTTTCGCACTTTTCCAGCAGCCGCGCCATCAGCGTGCCGCCCATGCCCGCCAGCACCACCGCGTCCGCTTCGCCTTCTTCCAGTACGCTCAGGCCATCGCCCAGACGCACCTGCATCCGTTCCTCCGCCGCGTGCGCCGCGGCGAGCCTTCGCGCCTTATTCACGGAACTCGGGCTCACATCCGAAGCGATCACGCGCCGCGCGCAGCCGCTCTCCAAAAGCGCGAGCGCAAGCTTTCCGTGGTCGCATCCGATGTCCGCCGCCGTATCCTGCGTGCCGATCAGTTCCAGCACGGCCTTTAATCGCGGCCGCAGCGTCAAAACCGCCATAGCGCATATCCCCCGCCCTTTCTATCCCGATTATACCATAACCACCGCCTGCTAAAAGAGCAGGTTCAGTCCGGGCTTGAGCGTAAAGCGGGAGATTTCGTTTCCTTCCTGCAATGTGCCCTCGAACAGCAGGCCGTCCGCTTCGTCGCCGCTTTCGACCGTTCCGCCGACATAAAGCGTATAGGAATTGCCCTCGCTCAGCAGCGGCAGTGAGATCAGCGCCGCTTCAAAGCGCTTCCCCGGATTGAAGGACATCAGTATTCCTCCGCTCGCATCGTCCACGATGCTGATGCGCGTACCGGCCTGCTGCGCGTCAAAGCGCGCCACGACAAGCGGCTGCTGCGGGGCCTCCGGATACTGGAGCCGCTCCGCGCTGCCCGCAACGATCAGCGTGCCGCCGGTCAGCGTGCAGTTCCCGTCGTAATCTATAGAGCCGTTGTCGTTCTTTTCGGGCCCGCTTACGAGCACCACGCCGCCGCTGATGTACAGGTCGCCGTTGCTGTCTATCCCGTCCCCGTCGGCCGCGACGGAAACGAATCCGCCGCCAATGGAGATCTCGCCTCCACTGCTTTTCACCGCATCGCCTTTGGTGCCCGATCCGTCGTTGCCTCCGGCCGCATTGATGCCGTCGTTTGCGGCCTGGATATGCACCACCCCGTCCACAATGGACACCTTTTGCGCCTCAATGCCTTCGTAGCACTGCGCGATCCGCACTTCGCCGCCGCTGATCTCAACGCGCCCGTCGGCATGTATCCCGTCGTCGCCCGCCGCGATCGACAGCGCGCCGCCGCTGACCGCCGCGGAATTGACCGCGTTGATGCCGTCGCCGCCGGAACGGATCGCGATCGAACCGCCCTGGATGTCGATGAAGCCCTTGTCCTCTTTATCGTTCGTGGATTTTAACCCCTGGCCGCCGCACGCGACGGCAATCTCTCCGCCCGTGACGAGCACGCTGTCTCTGCCCATCACCCCGTCGTCGGCCGCATTGACCCGTATCGTACCGCCCGCGATCACCAGCGCGTCGCGGCTCGTGATGCCGTCCTTGTATTTTCCGGTAACGGTCAGTTCGCCCGATCCGTTAAGCGTCAGATCACTCATGCTGAACACCGTCGCCGTGGGCTGCTGCTTCGCGTCCGCCACGGATTCGAAGTCCCCGCCGTCGCTCAGAAAGTTCCGCGTGCCTGCCGCCACGACCAGCACGACCTTCCCCGCTTCTTTAACATACACGGCGGGCCCGTTCTTGCAATGCACGCTCACGCCGTTGAGCACCAGGCGCACGGTCTCGGCGGAATCGCATTCCACGATCAGCTGCCCGTCTGCGATCGCGCCCGAAAGCACGTATGTGCCGCCGCTGCGGAAGGTCGTAGTCTGCATCAGCTCCACGGGCATGCCGCCGTCCCACGTTTCGTCCACATCCTCCACGCTCACGCTCGCGTTCTGCACGTCGGGCACCGGGGTCTGTGCCGCAGGCTGCGCCGGCGCGGCCGTGCAGCCCGCCGCGAGCAGGATGCACGCGATGATGTATATGCAAACCGTCAAAAACCATTTTCTGTTCATATGCTTCTCCTTGGCTTTCATAAGTCCAGTTTAGCCGCCCATTTTGGCATGAGCATGTCCAAAATATGTTTTTACGTTTTCCCGAGCGCCGGCGCTCCGGCGTTGACCCGCCCCGTGAAGTGAGCTATACTGTTGCGAAAAGGCGAGGATTTTACGGGATGTTGAGCACGCACGAACATCGCGGTCGAAAGGCCGCGCAGCCGTATACGCACGTCGTACAGCCGTTCGCACCGGTGTACGACTTCCACGCGCGCGTGCTGATACTGGGGAGCTTCCCGTCCGAAAAGTCGCGTGAAAACGGCTTTTATTACGGGCATCCGCAAAACCGCTTCTGGAAAGTCCTCGCGGCGATCGGCGCGCAGCCGGTACCCGAAACGATACCGGAAAAAACAGCGCTCCTGAGGCGCATGCGGATCGCGCTTTACGACGTGATCGAAAGCTGCGATATCCGCGGTTCCGGCGACACGAGCATCCGCAACGCCGTTCCCGCCGATCTTTCGCCCATCCTCTCCGCCTGTCCGATCGGACACGTGTACCTGAACGGACAGACGGCGTTCCGGCTGTACCGCAAATACCACATTGGCGGGCCGCCCTGTACCTGTTTGCCGTCCACCAGTCCCGCAAACGCCGCGTTTTCGCTGGAAAAGCTCGTCGCGGCGTGGCGCTGCATCGACGCGGCGGCAGAATTGCAATAGAGCCATGGAAAGTACTTGGACCTGCGCCGACGGCACGATACGGCCGGGCGGCGTCGAATTAACCGAACGCGCGCTGCGTCTCGCCGGCGCGGAGCCGGATATGCGCATCGCGGATATCGGCTGCGGCACGGGCACAACGCTGCGCCACCTGAAAACGCTGGGGTTCCTGCACGCTGTCGGGCTGGAAAACAACCCGCAGCGCCATGCGCTCTGCCCCGAAAACGCGATTCTGGGCGATGCGGCGCATATGCCTTTCCGCGACTCGTCGATGGACGTCCTGCTCTTTGAATGCAGCTTTTCCAAAATGGATTTCCCCGAACAGGTCGCGCGCGAATGCGCGCGCGTGCTGGTCCCCGGCGGCGCGCTCGTGCTGACCGATCTGTACGCGCGCGGCAAAGCCGCACGCCTGAACGGCATACTCGGCCGCGTAGACCAAAAGGAAACCCTGCTCTCTTATTTTACCACATCCGGCTTTACAATCGAGGTCTGGGAAGATCATACACAAAAACTTAACAATCTCTTCGCGCAAATGCTCTTTGACGGCGTGCCGCTCTGCGATCTCGGCGCCGACAGAGCGGAGCT
>JAEEGL010338612.1_pt1 | contig 12706 bp, 6 predicted proteins | sample 9134231 | NCBI WGS metagenome assembly JAEEGL01 (sample SAMN16246548, study PRJNA631951) | gut metagenome | biome: gut microbiome; feature: rumen; material: fiber-attached | host: Bos | place: Iran: Karaj | collected 2018-10 | reverse complement strand
TTCGTTCAGTTTGATACCGCCTACTACGTTGATGAACGCGTCGCAGTCGCTGAGCCGGTAACCGGCGCGTTTTTCCAGCACGGCAATAAGCAGCGACACGCGGTTGTAGTCCAGACCCGCGCACATGCGCCGCGGGATGTTCAGTGAAGATTTAGAGATCAGCGCCTGGAGTTCCAGCATCATGGGGCGGGTGCCCTCCATTGCCGCCGTGACCGCCGAGCCGCTGGCGTCTTCGGGCCGCCCTTCCAGCATCGCGGAGGACGGATTTTCCACCTCGGCCAGGCCGTTTTCGCGCATCTCAAACACACCTATCTCGTTGGTGGAGCCGAAACGGTTTTTGACCGCACGCAGAATGCGGTAGCTCAGATGCCGCTCACCTTCAAAATACAGCACCGTGTCCACCATGTGCTCCAGCACGCGCGGCCCGGCGATGGAGCCTTCTTTTGTGACGTGGCCGACGATGAACACTGTTATATTCAGCACTTTGGCGATGCGCAGGAAACGCCCGGTGATCTCGCGCACCTGACTTACGCTCCCGGGCGCGGAAGTGACGGAACTGTCCTCCAGCGTCTGGACCGAATCCAGCACGACGTACGCCGGCTTAAGCGCCTCGATCTGCGTTACGATGCTGTCAACGGACGTCTCCGAGTAGATGTACAGCTGCTCTCCCCGCACGTCGAGCCGTTCCGCGCGCATTTTGATCTGACTCTCCGATTCCTCTCCCGAAACATAAAGCACCGTGCCGCTGTTCTGCGCCAAATACCCGGATATCATCAGCATCAGCGTGGATTTGCCGATACCGGGATCGCCGGCCACCAGCACCAGGGATCCGCGGACAATGCCGCCCCCCATCACCCGATCCAGCTCCCCTATTCCGGAAGAGTCGCGCACGCCCTTCTCGTACGCAATATCGTCAATTCTCACCGGCTTCGCCGCGCGGGCGTCCGCACTGCCGGGAAAACCCGCGGAAAATCCGAACGAATTGCCGCCCGCGTTCTTGCGTTCGGCAGGTTCTTCCACGAAAGTGTTCCATTCCCCGCAGCCCGGGCATTTGCCCAGCCAGCCGCTGGATTCGTATCCGCACTGAGTGCAGAAAAAAACCGATTTTGTCTTTGCCATATTATTGTCCCCGCTTTGCGGCGATCCTGCCGTCCTCCACGATGATACGGATCTTAAGCGCGGTGCCGGGCCCGCCTGCCGCTTCACTGTTTCCGTTGCCGCCGTCCTTCGCATCGGCCAGCACCCGCAGCATTTCTTCCGCGAGAGTATCTTCGATCTCCTTGCGTATAAGCCGTTTAAGCGGCCGTGCGCCGAAGCGCGGATCGTAGCCGCGCGCCGCCAGCCATTCGGCGACCTCCGGCGCGAACTCGGTCCGGATGCCGGCTTCCAGACTGCGCTTCTCTATAAGTGCCAGCTGAAGTTTTGCGATCTCTCTGATCTGCTCCGGGGTGAGCGGCCGGAATATCACCGTTTCATCCACGCGGTTCAGGAACTCCGGTTTGAACGCTTTTTTCAGCTCGGATCTGACGGCGTCTGCAATCTGTTCGTATTTGTTTTCTTCCGTATCGTCGCTAAAACCCAGGTGACGCCGGTCGGTAATATCCCGGGCGCCGATATTGGAAGTCATTATGATAACAGTGTTTTTAAAGTCCGCGGTCCGCCCTTTCGAGTCGGTCAGAATGCCGTCCTCCAGCACCTGCAGAAGTATGTTGTAAACGTCCGGATGCGCTTTCTCGATCTCGTCGAACAATATCACGCTGTACGGCTGCATGCGTACGCGTTCGGTGAGCTGTCCGCCGTCATCGTGCCCGATATATCCGGGCGGCGAACCGACCATTTTGGATACGCTGTGCGCCTCCATATATTCTGACATATCCAGCCGTATAAGCGCTGTTTCGCTGCCGAACAGTTCTTCCGCCAGCGCCCGGGCCAGTTCCGTCTTGCCTACGCCGGTGGGCCCCAGAAACAGGAACGAACCGATCGGGCGCTTCGGGTCTTTCATGCCCGCGCGGCCGCGGCGCACCGCTTTGGAAACGGTATTGACCGCCTCGTCCTGCCCGACCACGCGGCGGTGCAGCGCTTTTTCGAGTTCCAGCAGCCGCTGCGAATCGGTCTTGCCCAGTTTCTCCACCGGCACGCCGCTCCACCGGGACACCACTTTTTCTATATCCTCAACGGTCACGCGCCTGACTTCCGCGGGTACATTCGTTCCCGTCTCGGCCGCCGCGCCGTTTTCCGCGCGCTCCGCGGCTTTCTGCCGTTCTCTAAGCTGTTTTTCTTCGAGTCCCGCTTTTCCGGCCAGTTCAAATTTGCCCTTTTTGATCAGTTCGATTTTTTCTTTATATTTGCTTCTGGCAAGTTCGGAGAGCGCGTCGGCGTTGTCCGCGCCCGATGCGGCGTCAATACCGTCCGTCCGTTCGAAATAACGTTCAAGACCGCCCGTGCGCACCCTGGCGGCCGCTTCGTCAATGACGTCGATCGCCTTGTCCGGCAGAAAACGGTCGGTAATGTACCGTTTGGCGAGCCGCACTGCTGCGTTCAGCGCGCCGGCGTCGTATTTCACGCCGTGGTAAGCTTCATATGCCGGGGCAATGCCTTTCAGTATCTCCGCGGTCTCCGCCTCGTCGGGCTCGCCTACGCTGACCGGCTGGAATCTGCGCGAAAGTGCGGCGTCACGCTCGAAATACTTCCTGTACTCCTGCTGCGTGGTGGCGCCGATAACCCGCATCAGGCCCCGGGACAGCGCGGGTTTGAGCAGCGCGGACGCGTCCATGCCGCCTTCCACCGAACCGCCGCCGACGATGGTATGTATTTCGTCAATAAACAGCACCACGCCCGGATCCGCGGTCGCTTCGTCGATTATCTGCTTCATGCGTTCCTCAAAATCGCCGCGGTAGCGTGTGCCGGCGACCACCGCCGTCATATCCAGCCGGATGATCCTGAGGCCGCGCACGTAGCCGGGCACATTTCCGGCGGCGATCCGCGCAGCCAATCCTTCCACGATGGCAGTCTTGCCTACGCCGGCTTCCCCCACCAGGCAGGGGTTGTTCTTGGTCTTTCTGAAGAGTATGTGTATCATACGCTCCATTTCTTTTTCCCGGCCGATCACCGGAAGAAATACGCCTTCCGCCGCCTGCGCCACCATGTCGCGGCCGAATGCGGCAAGCGCGCTTCCGGACGTGCGGGCGCCCTGCTGCAACTGGTCCGGCTGACTCTCGCCCTGCGCTTCCTGCCGCGCCGCCTCCTGGCGCTCCCGGAGTTCTTTTATAAGGGCTTCGTTTTCAGGCGTTGACAATTCCTCCGGCAGCTCAAGTCCGCCCAACTGGAAAAGGAGCCGTTTGCGCATTATTTCGTTGCCGTTAAGCAGTTCCGCCGCGGTATTGAACAGTTCCCGCTCGTTGATGCCCATTTCGCCGATCATATGGAGCGCCTGCGTATCTCCGTACACCAGGCTGTACAGTATATGCAGCGTGCCTACGGAGCCTTTTTTCTCCGCGGTGCCGCGGTTCATGACTCCCTCGTAGCAGTCTCTCAGCACCCGTCCCGCCGCGTAACTGTATCTCAGCGCGTAAAGCACATCTGCGGCTCCGCCTTCGGGCGCGGGCGCCGGTTCGGATGATCTTCCGCCCGCGGCATCGAGTTTGCTCGCGACAAGCTCCGGCGTCACGCCGTACCTGGCCAGCAATGCTCCTGCGGCGCTTTCTTTCGATCCGGCCAGGCCGTATAGGATATGCCCCGTGTTTACGACATGCTCCCGATTCATCATGCAGCAGCGCTCCGCCTCGGACAGCGCGCTCAGCGCCGCCGGCGTAAAGTGTTCGCGCCGCCGCATGACGTATTCACTGTACAGTTTGATCTCCATGGTGTTTCCTCCCGGCGCGATCGCTCCGCGCCGCTTTATATGAACGGCCCGCGGGACCGTCAGTCTTCAAAAAAGCATCTCATTGCCGCCAGCACCGCGATGCCCGCCGTCTCCGTCCTGAGTATCCGTCTGCCCAGCGAGAACGCGGTGAATCCGTACTGTTCCGCCATTGCCGCCTCGGCGCCGCTGAAACCGCCTTCCGCTCCGATGAGCACCGCGATGCTGCCGCTGAAATCCGGTCCGGCGCTGTTGAGCAGCTGTTTCAGCATAATATCCCGCTCGTTTTCGTACGCAAACCATTTCAGCGTCCCTTCCGGCAGCGCGCTCAGCGCGGCTTCCAGACCGGTCGGGATCCGGACTTCCGGAATCATGCCGCGGCCGCACTGTTTTGCGGCTTCCTTCGATATTTTCTGCCAGCGGAGCTGCTTTTTAGCGCGGTCTTTATCGTCCAGCCGCACCACGGTGAATTCGGTCAGTACCGGCACGATCCGGCTGACGCCCAGCTCCGTGTTTTTCTGGATGATCAGCTCCATTTTGTCGCCTTTGGGCACGCCCTGGATGAGCGTGACGTCGACGCGCGGTTCGGTGGTGTTGGCAATGATCTCATTGACCCTGACCCGCACCAGCTCCGGTCCGGTCTCCGCGATCTCCGTGAAGAAATCGCGCCCGTCCGCGGAGGTCAATACGAGTTTGTCCCCTTCGCGCATCCGCAGCACTCCCGTGATGTGCCTGACGTCGCTGCCGGCAATATCTATAAATCCTTCTCCGGTCCCCCGGGCAGCCTGCTCGCTGCTGATAAAGAAACGTCTCATTGTCTTCTCCGCCGCCGTTTCAGCCCGTCACGGCCAGTTCCAGCGCGACCGTGTCGGTAATATTTCCCATTTTGACCGCCTGATCCAGTTCCTGCACGTACTCCAGCTTGCGCCTGAGCTCCGACGCGGTAAAGCGCCGGCACTGCTCGCACTGTTTTTTCACCGCATACGGTTTCTGATTCGTCCGCCGCTGTATCTCGCTTTCTCCGATTTTTTCGTCCAGCATCAGCCGCGTGCGGTAAAGAATCTCCCAGTTTCTGGAGATCATGGTGAGGATCCCCAGCGGCGAAGCCTTGCGCTTTTCGTCTTTATCTTCCAGAAGAGCGTGCAGCAGGCGGAGCGCTCTGCCCGTATCCTTAACAGATATCGCATTCGTGAGTTCGAAGATGCCCGCGTTCTCGCTCAGGCAGCACACCTTGCGCACGTGGTCCGCCTCGATCCGGCCGCCGTCCGGCACGTACAGGATCAGCTTCTCCAACTCGCCGTTCAGCGTGCAGATATCGCTGCCTATGCCCTCCAGCATTAGCCGCGCCGCGTCCGGAGTCAATACTCTCCCCGCCGCTTTTGCCTCCGATGCCAGCAGACGGACAATATCCTGCTCCTCCGCCTGTTTGCACTCGAACACCGCGCCGCGCTTCAGGAACTCTTTGAACGTGCTGAGCCGCCGGTCGACGCCGTCCTCCACGAACAGCACAGAAGTGTCGCTGTCCTCGAGCCCGTCCAGGAACGTCAGCGGCACCGATTTCTTAAAAATGCCGCTGTAACGTATGAATACCAGCTTCTTTTCGCCGAACAGAGACAGCGTACCGATCTCCTCCGCCACTGCGGCAGGATCGAATTCTCCGTCGTACACCGTCACGTTCATCTCATCGCCGGCCAGCAGTTTTTTCAGTCTGCCGGTATACAGTTCTTTCAGGTATGCCTCTTCTCCAAACAGCAAATACGCTTTCGCCGGTATACCGGCGGCAATATGCTGCTTCATTTCCGCAACGCTCTTCAGTTCGCCTTTAAAAGTGTCTGCCATATCACTATACGCTCCCTGCGGTACAGGCGGGGCTTTCCTATCGTTATCCGGGTCCCGCCGCCGGTATCGGTGCGGTAGACCCGGGCGCCGGCAGCTTCGAGCCGTTCCAGCGTCTCTTTTGACGGATGTCCGTAGCTGTTCTTCTGCCCCACACTGATTATAGCATATTCGGGACGCGTTAGCGACAGCATTTTTGTCCCGCTGCCGGAGGCGGAGCCGTGGTGCGGAGCTATCAGCACGTCTATATCGCTGAATCTGCCCGCGTCTGCCAGCGCCTCCTCTCCTTCGCTCTGCAGGTCGCCCGTCACCGTAATACTGCCGTAGGCGCAGGAGTAGCTGACACATAGGGAAGCGTTGTTCTCATCCCCGTCGCTGCGCCCGCCGAAGAAGCGATCGGATACGGAAAAACGCATTGTCACCCGCCCGAGCTCCACCACGTCGCCGTCATTTGCCCGCACTACCTCCCAGCCCGCGTTTAACGCCTCTCTGACGGCCGCAGAGAGGCTCGGACTCGTATCGGCACTCACATATACCCTCCCCGGAGAAAACTCCTCCAGCACCCCTTCCAGGCCTCCTGCGTGGTCCGTATGGCCGTGGGTCAGCACGATATAGTCCAGACGCTCGATCCCGCCGGCGCGCACCACCCGGGCGACGTCCGTCTTTCCGCTGCCCACGTCCACCAGGCCGCAGTATCCGTCCGCGCGCACCAGCATCGAACTGCCCTGCCCCACGTCGATCACAAGCGCATCTATCAGCGGCCTGCCTCTGTATACGTACACCGCGGTCAACACCGCCGCTGTTGCCGTCAGCGCCGCGGCAGCCCTGTATATGCGCCGCGTCCGGAGTTTTTCCGCGAGCGTACGGACAATCGCTTTTACCTTAGCCACCGCGCCCGTAAAACATATAAGTATCAGGCAATATAGCAACGCCAGCGCAGCCATCGACGGTCGCCGCACCGCGAAATGACCGAACGGCGGCGGTATCCTGCTTCCGAGTCCGGCGATGCCGGTCATCAGCAGACACACCCCTTTCAGGAAATACTTCAGCAGCCACGCCGCCGGGCGCAAAATGTATAAAAAATCCAGTTTTTCCAGTATCCACAGCCCGTAGCCGCCGGTGCAGAGCGCGGCCGCCAGCGGCGAGGCGTACAGCGTCGTTATAAGCCCCACCGGCGATATGCTGCCGAACATCCGGGCGTTTGCGGGAAGCAGACACAGGTTCACGGCAATACCCGCCGCCAGCGCCCCGTGGTCAGCCAGCCGCGCGTTCTTCACACCCGGACGTTCCCGGTATCTGATGCGCGAAAACAGCGCTGCCACCCGGGGAGCAACAAATATCAGCGCCAGCACGGAAATATAGCTCATAATAAAGCCGCTTCCGAACAGCACGTACGGGTTCACGAACAACTGTATTGCCGCCGAGAGACACAGCGCGTTCAACCGGTCGCCGGGACGTCCCAGCGCGGCGGAGACTGCCGCAAACAGGGCGCTTACCGTTGCCCGCACCACCGAACTGCTGAAATCCGCGATCATCATAAATGCCAGCAGCGGAGGCATCAGCAAGAGCTGACGCGCCGTGAATCCCGTTCTCCGGTTCCGGGACAGCACCCTCACCGGCAAAAGTACAAACAGCACATGCATGCCCGATACCGCCATCAGGTGCGATACGCCGCCGTTTCGGAAACCGGCTTTCAGATCCTCATCAAGGGCTCCGGTCTCGCCGGTCATGACCGCGCCGGCCAGCACTCCGGTGTCTTCCCCGAGCTCGCGCGTCAGCATCCTCCCAATGTCGCCGCGTATCCGGGCGCCGGCAAAATGCAGTATTCCCGGAAACGCGTTTTCCGGAGCGATCCCGCTGAACCGGACGCCGTCTTTAAATACTTTTATGCAATATTTCACGCCGCGCGAAAGCAGGTATCGCCGGTAATCGAACACTCCGGGATTGCGCGGTCCGTCCGCTTCGTAGATATAATAATGCGTCAGTTCCGCAAACTCTCCTCTGCACAGCCTTGCCGCCGTATCTTCATCCAGCTCCGATATGTCCAGCAGTGCTTTGAACTTGCTGTTTGCCAGCACCAGACGGTCTTCTTTGTTCCAGGGCGCCTTATATATGAACCCGCAGAGCGCGCCTTTCCGCTTCAGGGAGGCAAGCAGCTCCGGATCCTGTTTCCCGAGACCCAGTAAATGCACTCTGAAACCGCCCGTCAGCACCGCGATCAGCAGCAATACGACGCAGAACCTGCCTGCCGGCAGCCCTAACTTTCTTGCACCGAGCAGGCGTTTCGGTGCGTTGACCGTTTCCCCGGACATCCGCTTTCACCCCGTTTCGGCGTCAACTCTACGCCGTTTTCGGGGCAGCCGGCAACATATTTCCCGGGAAATAATCTCCCGCCGGTAGATTCTACTGCCGGTTTACCGCTCTACGCGCAGTCAAGTTCGGGAAATAACGGGAAATGATGCCGGGCAACGGTTTAAGTACCTTAGCAGTTGCCGGCTTCAGCGCTGCATCTCTTTGAAAAGCTTTTCGATCCTGGCGAAGCGGTGCGCGGCGCCGGCTTTGCTGACCGGAGGGACGCAGAGCTCGCCCAGTTCGGATAGGGAAAGTTCGGGATTGTCCAGGCGGAGGCGCGCGATCTCCCTGACGCCTTCGGGGAGCGCGCGGAACGCGTCAGTGTCGGCGACGCACTCGATCATTGACACCTGACGTGCACCGGCGGTGAGCGCTTTGTTGATGTTGGCGTCGTCGCAGTTGATGACGCGGTTGCTGTTGCGGCGTCCCTCGCGGGTGATGCGCACGTTCTCGTACTCCAGCATCCCGCGGATGGCGCCGATCGTCACCAGGAAAGCGGAGATCTGTTCGGCGTCCTTAAGATACAGAACGTAGTGATTGCCCTTGATGGTCCCTTTGGGCGCGATGCCGCACAGTTCAAAGGCGGCCATGGCCAGCTCGTACGCGGTAACGCTGCGGAAACTGATCTCCAGGTGCGCAGGGCTGTCCGGCTCATGGATGTAGCCGCCCACCAGGAAGCAGCCGCGCAGAAACGCCGCGGCGGCATCCGGATGATCCAGATTGAAACTGCCGCTCCAGCGCATGTCCAGGCCGTAAACTTCTTTGACTCCGGCGCGGTAGAAGCGGCGCGAGATGATCCCGCCGGCGCGCAGACACATTTTTTCGGCGCGTTTGGCCACCGCGGCGGAACGGGTGCGCAGCGACTCCTCCGTGCACACAAAGATCCCGTAGAACTCGGCGCGGCGCTGTATCGCCTTCTTATTGTCCAGCTCCGTCAGCTGGTTTTTTATGTCCGCCGTAAAAGACATTGCCTGCAAAACCTCTCAGTCAGGCCTTCCCGATGAGGACCAGCCGGTGCAGCGCACGGGTACACGCCGTGTACAGCGCCAGCCTGCCGGCCTCGCTGCCGTAGTATTCGTCATCCGCGCCGTATACCGCCACCGCGTCGAATTCGAGGCCTTTGGCCAGATATACCGGCAGGAAGAACGTGCGCAGCTCCGCCGGAACGATGCCGGTGGCGCCGCATAGTTTTTTCAGGCGGTCCGCCGCGGCACGGGTGCGGGTGATCACCGCAAAACTCTCGTAGCCGGCGGCTTTGGCATCCGCAAACAGGCCGGCAAAAAAGCGGCCGGTATCGTTCGCGTCCGCGCTGAAGTCCGCGGTGACGCGGATAGGCGCCTCGCCGTCCCTGACAGAACGAATAGAACCCGGGGCGCGGCCCAGCACCGCCGCGGAATAATCCACGATCTGCGCCGTGGAGCGGTAGTTGGTCTCCAGCACGTACCTTTTGAACGGGCGGCGCGGAAGTATAGACTTTATACGTTCGACGAAATCTCCGGTGTTGCCGAATACCGCCTGATCGCTGTCGCCTACGAAAAGCATATTGCAGCCCGGAAAGCGCCGGTGCAGCAGCTCCAGGAAAATACAGCTGAGGTCCTGAGCCTCGTCGCAGATCAGGTAAAAAACGCCGCCCAGGTCCGGTTCCGCCAGGATCAGGTGCAGAACGCCGACGGCGCATGCATCCTCGAACATATTGCGGAACAGCAGGAACGGTGCGACGTCGATCCCGCACTCCTCCAGAAATTCGTCATTCTCATACATCTGACGGTAAAGTTCGGCAGCGCTCCGGCCACGCAGCATGGAATCCAGCGCGGCCAATATATACGCCTTGTTGGTGTCTTTGTGAATGTTATACTTGCGGCAAAGTTCGTCGCGCACCAGCGCGGTGCGCTTGAACAGGGGCACGTCCTCAAACAGGTTATAGAACATATAGCCCAGCGTCTCCGCGGAAACGGAGCCTTCCTGCTCTTCGGTGAGCGCCATTGACTGCGGCACAAAAATATGCTCCCGCAGATAATCCACATACTTCAGTATCAGTTTGCGGAACGAATCCGACGATTTGTGCGCGCGGCAGATCTCCAGCGCCTCCGCCTCCTCGTCGTTGTCCGATTCGAGCCCGAATTCGCCGACTTTCTCCGCTTCATCGAGACGGCTCATGAAATTGACGCCGCCCGCGTCCTCCAGCACTTCCGCCAGCAGATCCTCCTGAAGGTAGGGCTTTATATTGTCCTCGCCCAGATCCGGCAGTACGGTGGAAATATACTCCGAAAAGATGTCGTTGGGGGAAATGATCGCCAGGCCGCTGTCCTTCATGCGCTCGCGGAAACCGTACAGAATGTACGCGGCTTTGTGGAGCGCCACGGATGTCTTGCCGCTGCCCGCGCAGCCGGATATCACGGTAATGCCTTCGATGTAGTCGCGCACGATGCGGTGCTGCTCCTTCTGCAGCGATTCCACGATAATGCGCATGTGTTCGCCCGCGTTACGCGAGAGTGCTTCGGTCAATATCTCGTCGTCCGACGGCATGCTGATCCGGCTCACCTTCTGGAGCTTTCCGTGTTTGAACCGGTAACGCCGCTTTTCCAAGAGGTCAACGTTCACCCTCCCCGCGGGCGCGTCAAAATACGCCGGGCCGGGCTCGCACTCGTAATACATCGAGCAGATCGGCGCCCGCCAGTCGTAAGTTATGATCTCATACGTATCCGGATCCCGCAGCGTTTCCAGCGAGATATACACCCGGTTCCGTTCTTCGGGGTCAATATCGTCCACGTAGTCGAAGCCGGCAAAATACGGCTCCTGCTCCTGCCGCGCCAGTTTGCGCAGATGCTCCATGCTGCTGAGATACGAGCGCGTATCCAGCGCCTCGTTGCTGAGCAGATCGCGTTTCTCATCGTCCTTCAGTTCGGAAAAATAGTCGCTGAAATACTTGCGCTGCTCCAGGATCTGGCTCTTGCGGTGTCCCGAAGCGGCCAGTTCCGCGGTCATTTCCGCTTTTATTGCTTTGTGGGTCCGTTCCGCGTACTCCAGTTCGGCCGGATCGAGTTCCCCTATATCGTTTTTGAATTTCATACGGATCTCCCGTCTGCGGCGTTATTGCCGCACTTTCAGAAAATCTAAGCCGCGCTTTCGCCCGCTGGCGTTCACGCTTTATGCACGCAGAGTTTGCCCCCGGACACTTCCACCACGGCGGTATCGCCGGAACCGATCGTGCCGTTCAGGTAAAGCTCCGCCAGTTCGTCCTCGATGTGTTCCTGTATATACCTGCGCATCGGACGGGCGCCGTATTTCTCGTCGTAGCCTTCTCTGGCCAGCAGCGGATACACGTCTTCGCTGACTTTCAGCGAGAGGCCCTTGTCCCTGCTCTCATCCACGATCTCGCCCACCATCAGCCGGGCAATTCCCGCCAGACTCTCGGCGTCAAGGCTGTTGAACACTACGATCTCGTCGACGCGGTTCAGAAATTCGGGGCGGAATATGGTCTTGAGCGCTTCCCGGGACGCGTCGGCGGCGGCAACTTTCTCATCTGCGGAAAAGCCGATGCTCTTGCTCTTGAGCGAGTTGCCCGCGTTGGACGTCATTATGATGATGGTATTGGAGAAATCCACCACCCTGCCCTGGCTGTCCGTGAGACGGCCGTCGTCCAGGATCTGCAGCAGCATATTGAACACGTCCGGATGCGCTTTTTCGATCTCGTCCAGCAAAATGACGGAATACGGACGGCGGCGGATCTTTTCCGTAAGCTGCCCGGCTTCATCGAAGCCGACGTACCCCGGAGGCGATCCGATCAGTTTGGACACCGTGTGTTTTTCCATGTATTCGGACATATCCAGCCGCACCAGCGCCTCCTGGGTGCCGAACAGCTCGATCGCCAGCTGCCTGACAAGTTCGGTCTTGCCCACGCCCGTGGGACCCACCAGAATGAACGACGCGGGTTTGGTACGTTTGCGGAAGCCTGAACGGTTGCGGCGGATGGCGCGGGACACGGCTTCCACGGCCTTGTCCTGCCCGATGATGTGTTCTTTCAGCCGCTTTTCCAGCTCCAGCAGGCGGTGCGCTTCGTCTTCCGAAACGGTATGGATCGGAATGCCGGTCCATGTCTCGATGACGCCGGTGATATCGTCGTACGTTACGGTATTGTATTCGTGTTCTTTCAGCTCCGCCAGCTGCTCGTTCAGCCGGGCCAGTTTTTCTTTGTTTTCGGCGATGCTCTTGAACTTTTCAAGCTGCGCCTGCTCGTCGTCCGCGGCTTTGCCTTCCAGCGCCTCGGTCTCGGCGTTCAGGGCGTCGATCTCTTTTGACAGCGCGTCGATCCTGCCGGGCACTTCGTTGCGCAGATTGGCGCGGGACGCGGCTTCGTCGAGGACGTCAATAGCCTTGTCCGGCAGATACCGATCCGTGATGTAGCGCTCGGACAATTTCACCGCTTCCTCGATGAGCCGGTCGCTCACGCGGGTCTTATGGAATTCCTCGTAATGCGTCTTGACGCCCTTCAGGATGTCAATAGTCTCGCTCACGGAAGGCTCGTTGACCATTACCGGCTGGAAGCGGCGCTCCAGGGCGCTGTCTTTTTCGATGTACTTGCGGTACTCCTTGAGCGTTGTGGCGCCGATCACCTGGATCTCGCCGCGGGACAACGCGGGCTTGAGGATATTGGCCGCG
>JAEEGL015825953.1_pt1 | contig 12707 bp, 10 predicted proteins | sample 9134231 | NCBI WGS metagenome assembly JAEEGL01 (sample SAMN16246548, study PRJNA631951) | gut metagenome | biome: gut microbiome; feature: rumen; material: fiber-attached | host: Bos | place: Iran: Karaj | collected 2018-10 | reverse complement strand
GTGGCACTCATGCAAAGGTTGTCCAGCTGGGACTTGAAGATGTCCGTGAAGGAAACGTAGTTGTCCATGATATCCCCGGTGGAGCGGTACATGTGGGCGCCCACGCTCCGCATCCATTTCCAGGGGTCGTGCCTGCCCCAGTTGCAGGCGGAGAAAAGGATATCCCGCCCGGACGCCTTCAGGGCCATGGCCATGGTCTGGTAGCGGTTGCGGCAGTCTCCGGATTCCGGGAAATTGCAGAAGTCGTATTTCAGGAAGTCCACGCCCCAGGAGGCGAAGGTCTTCGCGTCCACGAACTCGTGGTCGTAGCTGGATGGATAACCGGCGCAGGTCATGACGCCGGCGCAGGAATACATGCCGAACTTCAGGCCTTTGCTGTGGACGTAGTCCGCCAGGTCCTTCATGCCATGGGGAAACTTTTCCGGATCCGGCACCAGCAGGCCGTTCTCGTCCCGGTCCCGCAGGGACCAGCAGTCGTCGATGACCAGGTACTCATAGCCGGCGTCCAGCCAGCCCTTTTCCGCCATGAAATCCGCCATCTCGCGGATCAGCGCGTCGCTGATATGTTCACCGAAGGTGTTCCAGGAATTCCAGCCGAGGGGGGGACGGTTTGCCAGCATACAGGTTGCTCCTTTCAGATCGGTCGTGTATCGGTCAGCTGCCCAGCAGCGTTTCCGCGTTCAGGCAGAGGATCTTTTCTTCCTCTTCATCGGTCAGTTTCAGGTTCCGGAACCTTTCCAGTTCCTCCCTCGGCCGCCACATGGGATAATCCGTGCCGAAGAGCACCCGGTCCCGGCTGTAGTGCCGGACGATTTTCCGGCCCTCCTCCGGGCTCAGCGCGTAGAGGGAGCTGGAAGTGTCCACATAGACGTTCTCGCAGCCGGAAAGCACCTTCCACGCGTCATCCCACTCGCTCCAGCCGCCCAGATGGGCACAGACGCACACGAGATCCGGAAAGGCGTCCAGGACCTTCTTCATCTGCCGGGGATGGGAATACTCAAAGCGGGGATCCCCCATGTGTACGATGACGGGCAGTTTTCCCTCAACCGCCGCGAACATTTCCATGGCCTGCGGGCTGTCCAGCGCGAAGCGCTGCATGTCCGGATGGATCTTGAAGCCCTTCAGTCCCAGGCGCTTCACTTCTTCCGCCAGGCCGGCGATGTCCTCCCTGTCCGGATGGAGCGCCCCGAAACCGTCCAGCCGGTCCGGCTGCTGTTTCACAGCTTCTGAAATGAAGCGGTTGATGGAATCGATGGAATGCGGGGTGATGGCTACGGAATGGATGCAGCCGCGACTGATCCTGGTCTCCCCGTACAGCTCCAGCAGCTGGCCGACGGTGCCGTCCTGCCCATCGGCAATGGGCATGCCGTAGAACAGGCCGATGCTGTTTGTCGCTTTCAGGGCAATGGGATCCGGAAATACATGGGCATGGATATCGATCACGTGCATGACGCTGGTTTTCCCCTCAGAGTGTGATTATTTCGGCCTGTACCGGTAGTCCACGGCGGTGACCGTGCCTGCCGCGTTTACATAGTACTCCAGCTGGTACCAGTGACCGTCGTTGCGGATGCGGTACCGGAGGAGTTTGGACTGCTTGTCGTCCTGCAGGAAAATCTTGCCGTCGGAACCGTCTTCCAGTGCGTAGAGCCCGCGGTTCCCGCTGGGGCTCTCGATCTGCCCGAGGTCCTTGAACTTGCCGACCACGAAGTCGATCGGATCGCCGACCCCCGTTCCGCGCGGTGCCTTGAAGGTCGTCTTGTCCTTAAAATACACTTCGACCAGCACCCAGTTTTTCCGGGCCAGGTTCATGACCGCGTATCCCCAGGGATATTCATACTTACGGCATTCCGACTCAAATTCCCCGTTCGGTTCCATTTCAACCTGGGTTCCCTCGCCGTAGGTTTTCACGAATTCCTGCATGGTCGTTTTGTTCAGTTCCAGCCCGGCGATGGTTTCCTTCATGTCCCAGGCTGTCAGCGGATAGGGCTTGGCTTCGATCTTGAAGCTGACCTCCAGGATACTGGAAAGCTTATCGTACTTGTTCACCGCCACCGCCTTGATGGTCACCTTATGGCCGCTGGGCAGCTGAACCGGTTCCCCGGTATAGATGGGATTGTCGCCGTTGGAGGGATCGGAGCCATCCACGCTGTAATAGATCACGATGTCGTCGTCGTTCTCGTTGTCCTTGCCGGGCCTGAGGCGCACCTTCTGGCGGGTCTTGTAGGCACCGGGCGCCAGGTTGCACTGGGGCATCCGGGGTGAAGGCATGATGATCTTGTAGGTACCCTTCAGCTCGTCCGAGACCAGTTTTCCGTTCACGGCCACGGCGCGCAGGTTCCAGGTTCCCTCGTCCAGGAACACCGGCTCCGTCCAGAGCTTGCCGCCCCCGGGAAGCACCGCGTTTTCGTCGAAAGTATACCATACGTCGTATCCCTGGTAGGAATCGATGGTGAGATACAGTTTCGTCTCATAAAAGCCGGCGATCTTGCTTACCCGCGGCGGGGCGGGCAGCAGGTCGTCCCGCTGCGTCTGGAAACTGGCCTCTCCGGTCATTTCATACGCCTTCTTCATCAGCTCGCCGGCCTTGGCCAGATCCGTGTCCACACCGCTGTTGCGGAGGATACGGATATGGTTGACGTAGGCCTCCGTACGGGAGGGCGTATCCGTATAGATCTGTTCATAGAGGGCGGCGGCTTTGTCCGTCATTTCAGCCGCCTCATACGCGCTGGCCAGCATCAGCAGGCCGTCCACGTCGACCAGTTTCTCCTCCTCGTCCTGTTTCCTTGCCTTTTCAAAGTTGGCGATGGCGCCTTCCATATCGCCGGTGTTCATCAGTTCCTCGCCCACCGACCAGAGCGCGGACGAGGTCGCTTCCCGGCCCATCCTGGCCATCAGCTTCTGTCCTGCGTCGGTATTCTTGAGGAAGAGCCACGTTCCCACCGCGGCGAGGATCACCACACCGATCATGATCAGGGTGATCTTCATCCAGTTGACCATCTTCAGGCGGCGGTGTCCGCCCTTCTCAATCCACTCGGTATACGCCCTGGCCTGTTCTTCCAGGGCTTCGCGCTCGTCATACACGGACCGGCGGCGCCGTTCAAACACAGGGCCTTCCTCGTCCTCCCCGTCCGGCTCCTCCGGCACTGAAAAGGAGGGATACTCCTCTTCCCCGAAGCGCTCATCCTTTACGACCGGGACCTCCACCGTCGCGCGGCTGGCGCCGTTGCGGCGTCGTCTTTTGTTTTCGGCTTCCTTCTGTTTCTCGGCAGCGTCATGGATGGCCTGCCTTGCTCTTTTCCCCTGGCGGATGGCTTCAGCTCCGCCTTCCGGCGCAGCGGCGCCGGCGTTCAGAATTTCACCGCATTCAGGGCAGACGGAGTCTTCCTTTTCCGCGTAATATCCGCATCTGGGACACAGCATGGCCGTCCGCCTCCTTTCAGGTCGTCTTTCTGTCAGGTCAGGTCCAGGTCCCTGAGCGCTTCATACTCGGGATCGTCGTCATAGTTCCTCTCGGGGCAGGTGCCGCCCAGCGTTTCGATTGCGTTGCGGATTTCAATGAAGGTCAGGTAAGGAACCTTCTCCTCCTCCGCAGCGGCCATCAGGTCCGGCAGGGCCCGGTCGTCGCCCAGTTTCGCCAGGTATCCGGCAAACAGTGCCCGGCGCTCCTTCCGTTCCCGGAACAGCTTCAGCGCCAGTTTAAAGACCAGCTCGTTGCCCGGGAAATGGGACAGCACCTCCAGCAGCGCCTCCTCGCCGGCGGCACCGGCTTTGGGCAGTTCCTGCAGGATCGGCTGGACAACACACTCACCCATCTCCGTCAGGCTCTCCAGCGCGTTGTCCTTCAGCTCGTCCCGGTCCTCACGGTCCAGCTGCCAGTGGATATACAGCATCTTCGGCAGGACGCTTTCCATCTCCCGCAGCAGGTTCACGGCAATCATCCGGGCCTCCTCCGGGCTCTCCCCGTCCTTCAGCAGTTCCAGGAGCCTCTTCTCGCAGGGGCGCCCGACGGTCGTGATCTGCTCCATCAGCAGGTCCGGCACCGGTGCGCCTTCCTCGCAGTACTGCGCCAGCCAGTCCACCAGCACCTTCGGATCCTCGAACTGGGTGAAATAAGCACCCGGCGTCACGTTGCCGAGCCATTTTGCCCGGGTGTTCAGGAACGCCATATAGATCCGGGGCATATCCTCTTCCATCTCGTCGAAGTTCTGGTACTGGTCCTGGTGGGTCTCCATCCATCCGGACATGAAATCCGCGAAATGCTCGTCAAAGTTGATGATCGGCATCTTCATCTTTTTGCCTCCTTCAGCAGGGCCCGCAGCTGTTCCGTGGTGAAAAAATACTTGCCGTGGCAGAAATGGCAGACCAGTTCCGCGCCTTCGTCGTCGTCAATCAGGGACTGCAGGTCCTTCGCCCCCATGGAGATCAGGGCCTTTTCCATGCGTTCCCGGCTGCAGGTGCAGGTATAGGAAATCGGGGTGGTTTCGAGGACCTTCGGCTCCAGGCCCCGGAACCAGTCCTCACACAGCTGCTCGATCGGCGCGAAGGTCATCTCCCGGCTGATGTCCGCGAACATCGGGCTCCGAAGTTCCAGCTGGTCGATGATCTCATCCGGGCATCCCGGCAGCGGCTGGATCAGCAGGCCGCCGGCCTTCAGCACTGTGTTCCCGCTGACCAGCACGCCCAGAGCCACCAGCGATGGCTGCTGCTCCGAGGTGGTGAAATACTGCGCGAAGTCCATGGCGATCTCGCCGCTGACCAGTTCGCTCTGGCCGATATAGTTCTTCCGCAGCGCCAGGTCCTTGATGACGCTCATGCGCCCGTTATGGCCCACCGCGCCGCCGACGTCCAGCTTGCCGTCCTCCCGGGGCGGCAGGTCCACCTTCGGGTCGTCGGCACAGGCGCGGATTTTTCCGTGGTCCGCCACCGCCACCAGTGTGCCCATGGGACCGTCGCCCTTGATTGTTACGGTAACGGATTCCTTTTCGCCCTTCATCATAATGCCCAGCATGGCGGTGCCGGTCATCAGCCGGCCCAGCGCAGCCGTGCACACAGGGGTGGATCCGTGGATATCCGCGCAGCGCTGCACGGTTTCCGTGGTATCGCACAGCATGACCCGGACCTGTCCGTTGCACAGGTCGATCTGCAGCATTCTGTCTTTTTCAGCCATTTATCTCCTGACTCTCCAGTCTTCTCAGTTATTTCTGCACAGGGTTCGTGGCCGCGATGTGCCACCGCTGGTCCCTCTCCTGCGCCGCGTTCAGCGTTCCCTCGGAATAGAGGCACACGGCCCGGAAGCCGGCCTTCCAGAGGGTTTCCTTCAGCGTGTTCATGTCCCAGGCCCGCTGCTTCTGGTGTTCCTCCATGCGACGGTATCTGCCGTCCGCCTCCCGGATAAAGAAGCACAGGTCCAGGCTGACCGTCTTCGTCCTCTCGCTCCAGGTGTTCTGCCACAGGTAGGTGACGTCCTCCCGGTCCTCGCACATCAGTCCGGCGCAAAGCACGTTCTTCAGCTTATAGGGCGTGGATACGTCAAACACCAGGGCGCCGCCCGGCAGGATGGACCGTTTCGCCGCGCGGAAGAAGCTCAGCAGGTCCTCCTCCGTCAGCAGGTAATTGACGCCGTCGCAGGTGGCCAGCACGGCGTCCACGGGCTTATGCAGGTTCAGGGCCCTCATGTCCTGCTGGACAAAAGGAATGGCGATCCCGCTCTTCCGGGCTTTCTGGGCCGCCTGCCACAGCATTTCCCGGCTCAGGTCCACGCCCGTCATCTGGAAACCGCGGCGCTGCAGCGGCAGCGTCAGGCTCCCGGTTCCGCAGGCGCACTCGCATACCTTGCCGCCCCTGACCCCGTAAATCGAAAGCAGGCGGGAATAATGATCCGCCCAGCTTTCATAATCGACGTCGTTCATCAGTCCGTCGTAGAGTTCAGCAAATCCCTGATACATTGTCAGTCGTCCGTTTCCCCTTCCGCAGCCTCTTCGTCGTCTTCTTCCGGCTTGTAGATTCCCTGGTTGACCTTCGCGCCTTCGATCCTGGGATTGATGTAACGGTCGAACACCGCGTTGGTATAGCTGGCGGTGACGAAGCGGCTGAGGGCAAACCCGATCAGCGCGTAATACCCGAAGAGGATCAGCATACCGATCATCGGGTTCCAGAGCCAGATCAGCGCCGCGCCGATCAGTGCCGGCACGCAGTGGAGCAGGCGGATGCCCACACTCATGGGCAGCCGTGCGACGCCCAGCAGCAGGCCGTTGCGGATCAGGTCCTTCATCTTCAGCTCATAGGTCACGGCCAGCGGATGCATATAGGTGATGCTGATGGCCCAGATGATCGCCACCAGGACGATCAGGACCTGCGGGACCACCATGATGACATTCTGCTGGGCCATCTGCCCGTAGAATTTCCAGCCGATGTAGACGATGAGCGGCAGCACCGAGGTGATCACGGACAGAATCAGGGACTGCCGCCAGTTCGCCTTCACCGCGTCCTTGAAGTCCGTCCAGATGAAGGCGTGCTCGTCCCGCGCCCAGTTCCGGGTCACGTAGCTGAGACCCGCGGTAAAGGGCCCCGTGATCGCCAGGCAGGGGATCAGCCAGATCAGCAGGCGGGTCAGTACGCTGTCCATCAGGCCGCCGTAGTCGATGTCCGAGTTTTTCAGTTCGTTGTACTGTTCCTCGGTCAGGCCCGCCTCCTGCTCCGACTCCTTCATCTTCTCCACATAGGAAGCGTAGTCGTTCTGCTCCACCAGCATCAGGTTGGACGAGATGGAGAGCAGGTTCGTGAAGAAATACATGGTCACGATCATCGCCGGCAGAAAGATCAGCATATACAGCAGGTTGATCCGGCACAGCGCGCTCAGCCGCGTTTTCAGCGTATCGGTAAAAAGCTGGCGCCGGTTCTGCGGCAGGTCTTCCTTGCGGAAATCCCCCTTCCCGCTCTTGCCGTAATAGTAGTTGTTCATCATTCTGCCAAACATGTTTTATTCTCCCTCTTGTGCCTGATGTCCGTGACTCCCGGTCCGGCACAGGCATCTCAATTAATAATGATTCCCGGGTTATGGATGGTCCTTACGCCATCAGTGCCTTGCTGGCTTCGCCCAGGGCCTTGTTCAGCGCTTCCGCCTCCGCCCTGTCCGCCGCGTTGCTGTTGACGTAAAGCTTGATCTTCGGTTCCGTACCGGAAGGCCGGACGCAGACCCAGCAGCCCCTCTCCAGCTCGAAATACAGCACGTCGGACTTCGGCAGGCCGGTGGGCTCCTCCGTTCCGTTCTCCGTGCGGACACCCTTCAGGTAATCGCGTACGGCGGTCACCTTCAGGCCGGCGATCTCCTTCGGCGGCTGCTCGCGCAGGCTGCTCATGATCTCCTTCATCCGGGTCAGTCCGTCCTTGCCGGGGAGCGTGGTGGAGACCACGTTCTCGACGTAGTAGCCGTATTCCCTGAAGATCTGCTGCATCCTGTCGTAGAAGGTGATGCCCTCCGCCATGCAGGCGCAGGCGACCTCGCTGACCAGCAGGCTCGCGTTCACGCCGTCCTTGTCCCGCACGAAGGTGCTGGACAGGAAGCCGTAGCTCTCCTCAAAGCCGAACAGGAAGGTATGGTCTCCCTTGTCCATGAACTGCTGGATCTTCTCACCGATGAACTTGAAACCGGTCAGGGTTTCGAAGATCGAAACGCCGAAGCTTTCGCAGATCCGGTTGGCCAGACTGGTGGAAACGATGCTCTTGACCGCGGCGCCGTCCTTCGGCAGCTTCCCGGCCTTCTTCAGGCTGGACAGGATGTAGTGCAGCAGCACACAGCCGATCTGGTTGCCGCTGAGCAGATGCCATTCGCCCTGCCCGTCCTTGACCGCCACGCCCAGCCGGTCGCAGTCCGGGTCTGTGGCGAAAATGACGTTCGCACCGACCTCGGCGGCCAGTCTGAAGGCCAGCTCATAGGCGCCGGGATCCTCCGGATTCGGCACCTTGATGGTGCTGAAATTGGGATCCGGCAGTTCCTGCTCCTTCACCACGGCGACGTTGGTCAGGCCGATCTCCTTCAGCAGGCGGCGGACCGGCACGTTGCCGCTGCCGTGCAGGGGCGTATAGACGATGTTCAGTTTGGAGCCTTCCGTCCGGAGCAGTTCCGGATTGATGCTCAGGGTCTTGACCCGGGCGATGTAGTCGTCGTCCACTTCCTTATTTCCGATGATCTTCAGCAGGCCCTTGTCCAGGGCTTCCTGCTCGTCCATCAGGATACAGTCCGTGTATTTCAGGGAGCGGATCACACGGGTGATGCCTTCCGCGGCCTCCGGGCCCACCTGGGCGCCGTCCTCGCCGTAGACTTTGTAGCCGTTGTACTGCGGCGGATTGTGGCTGGCCGTGATGACCACGCCGGCGGCAGCGTTCAGGTGGCGGACGGCGAAGCTCAGCACCGGCACCGGACGCAGCGCGTCGAACAGGAAAGCCGGTACGCCTTCCGCGCAGAGCACCAGGGCGGTGTCCTTCGCGAACTCGGCGCTGCAGCGGCGGCTGTCATAGGCGATCACGACGCCGCGCTTCGCGTTTTCCGGGTCTTCCAGCAGATACCCGGCCAGGCCCTTGGTAGCCCGCCGGACGTTGTATTTGTTCATCCGGTTCATGCCTGCGCCCAACACGCCGCGCATACCTGCGGTACCGAAGCTCAGTTCGGTATAGAAACGGTCTTCCATCTCTTTTTCGTCGTTCCGGATCGCTTCCAGTTCGCGGACCGTTTCCGCGTCCCCGGCAAAGTCCTTCAGCCACTGCTCGTAATTCTCGCGGATCGTCATGTTCATACCGCCTTTCTTTGTCAGTTCAAGTCACTTCCCCGTACTTTCCATGTACGGATTTTCTCATAATAATTATAGTTTTTTTCCGCTTTTTTGACAAGCAAAAACAAACGAACGGGAAGGAAAAAGCTCCCTCCCGGTCAGTCCCCGTTTTCCCGCACGCAGACTGCTGCGGCGGTTCCCCCGTCGTGGCTGACGGACAGCCAGAAGCGGTCCCCGCCGGCGATCCCGGCCGCGGTCCCGGAAAGAACGTATCCGGGCCTGCCTGCCCCGTCATGGACAACGGTGATCTCCTTCAGGTCAAAGGCAATGCCCGTTCCCAGCGCCTTGGCCAGTGCTTCTTTAGCTGCGTAGATCCCCGCCATGGTCTGGGCCGCGCCCTTCCCCTTCGAACGGATATATCCGATTTCGTCCCCGCTGAAATACCGGTTCAGGAACCGGTCGTCCGCCAGCAGCTTTTCCATCCTGGCGATTTCGCACAGGTCCAGGCCCAATCCTTTGACCATGTTCAGTCCTCCCGCATACTGCATTCCGTGGTTCCTCTCTTCGCATCATACCACAGCTTGCGGTTTTCATCAAATAAAGGTATAATAAACTGATTGTCCGCGCGGCGGTAATGCCGGTCCGGACGACCCGTCATTCACGATTATTCGTTCATTATTCATTGTTATTTGGAGGTTGCCATGATCAATCCCGGCAGAATGATCCTTGCCCTGCAGCAGAACATCAGCAAAGCCGTCGTCGGCAAGGAGGAAGCCATCGAATACGCCCTCATCGCCCTGCTCTGCAAAGGCCATGTGCTGATCGAGGACGTGCCCGGCGTGGGCAAGACCACGCTGGCCAGCGCGCTGGCAAAGTCGCTGGACTGTTCCTTCCGCCGGATCCAGTTCACCCCGGACCTGATGCCCTCCGACGTGACCGGTTTCACCCTGGTCAATTTCAAGACAGGTGAAATGGAATACAAGGAAGGCTCCGTCATGAGCCAGATCGTGCTGGCGGACGAAATCAACCGCACCAGCCCCAAGACCCAGTCCGCCCTGCTGGAAGTCATGGAGGAGCACCAGGTGACCGTGGACGGCATCACCCATCCGGTTCCCCAGCCCTTCATCGTCCTCGCCACCCAGAACCCAAGTGAATTCGTCGGTACCTACCCGCTGCCGGAGGCGCAGGTGGACCGCTTCTTCCTGCGGATCTCCATCGGCTATCCCACCATTGAGCAGGAGATGGACGTGCTGGAGCGCTACAGCGGCACCGTGACGCCCATGGCCACCATCGAGCCCATCTGTTCCGCCCAGGACGTCCTGGCCATGCAGGAACAGGTCACCACGGTCTACTGCTCCCCCGAAGTCCGGAACTACGTGGCTTCCCTGGCTGCTGCCACCCGGAACGACGCGGCCTTCGCCCTGGGTGCTTCCACCCGTGCCGCCATCGCCCTGATCCGCGGCGCGCAGGCCTGTGCCATGCTGGACGACCGTGATTTCGTCCTGCCTGAAGACGTGCAGCACATGTTCCTGCCGGTCATGGCCCACAGGATGATCCTTTCCCCTGAAGCGAAGATGAAGGGCATCCCCGTCGAGCAGTTCCTGCTGACGATCCTGCAGAATACCACCGTGCCCGTGAAACTATGAAACTGAAGCTGACGATTCCCCTCGCCGTTTTTCTGATGCTGCTGACGGTGGCGCTGTGCACCGGCAGTCAGCTTTTTTTACTGCTTTCCATCCTGACCCTGCTGATCTGTGCCGGCGCGGTCCTGGCCGTGATCTGGGCCTCCGCCACCCTGGAGGCGGAGGGACAGCTTTCCGGGGAGACCGTCCGCCGGGGAGAGGATCTGGTGCTTTCGCTGCGTATGCGCCACCGGGGGCTGATTCCCATCGCGCCGCTGCTGTTGGAGGTTACCGACCCCACGGGGAAAAGGGACCGGGAGATCCGCCTGAAGAACATGCCCGGACGAGTCCAGAGCATGCGCCTGCCCATCCACGCCTCCCATGTGGGCGTCTTTTCGGTCGGCCTGCACGCCTGCACCGTGGAGGACCTGCTCGGCCTGGTCCGAAAGCGGATCCCGCTACGGCAGACCTCCTATGAACTGGTCGTCCTTCCCCGGACCTTCGACGTGGAGCCGCTGAAGCTGGCTCCCGGAGATCCCGGCAGCGAGCTGATGGCCCGCGCCACGGAGGACCTGAGCGCTCCCTCCGACAGCCGGTCCTACCAGCCCGGGGACGCGATGAAGAAGATCCACTGGAAGCTTTCCCTGCGGAAGGGTGAGCTGATGGTCCGCAAGTTTGACGAGCCGATCCTGCAGGACGTCCTGATCCTGATGGACTGCTCCCGTCCCCCTTCCTGGGGTCATCCGCAGGCGGAAGCCGATCTCCGGGACGCGCTGCTGGAAACTGCCGCTTCCGTCCTGACCGCCCAGCTCAGCACCGACCACCAGGTCCGCCTGCCGCTGCTGGGCAGTCGGCCGGTGGACGTGGTCAAAAGCATGGGACTCCCGATCGCCCTGGACTACCTGTCCCGGGTGGACTTTTCCGAAACCGACCGGTTTGAGCGCGTGCTGTCCATGGAGAGCCGCCGGCTCCGCAAGGTCGGCTGCGTTGTGGTCGTTGCCGCCCGCCTGAACATCCCCATGGTGGATATCATGACCCGGATGCACCGCTCCGGCCCGAACATCCGCCTCTACCTGGTCACCTTCGCCCCGGAGGACGCCAACATCCTCCCGCTCATTGCCCGCCTCCGCCAGGCCGGCATCGAGGTGTCCTACGTCACCCCTGAACTGGAATAATCTTTTTCCCTTAATTATTTACCAACGAAAGGAGGCCGATGCCGTGAGCGAGAAGATCCGGGCCCGCCTGGTCCACGCCCTGCTCTCTTTCATGCTGACTGCCGGCCTTCTGATGCCGCTGCTGGGTATCCTGGAGCCTTCTCTCCTGTCCCCCGCGCTCCTGGCCTGGTCCGCACTGATCATCCTGCTGTTCGAGGCGGCCGCCTTCAACCGGATCGCCGCTTTTGTTTCCGCAGGTGCCGGCGCTGTCTTCCTGCTGATCTGGCTTTTCGCGATGAACGGGCTGCTCGCCGTATCGGATGTGACGCTGGCCCTCGTTCTCCGCTTCACAGGGATCCGGACCGCGCTTCCGCTGACGGGTTCTGCCGCCCTGGTCCTGCTGACCGTTGGAATCACGCTGATCAGCTGTTTCTCCTGTCTGCGGCGTGTCTCAATCCTGCCTGCCGGCATCCTCTGCTTCACGATGATCCTGCTGATCTACCTGTCCGGCAGCAATGAGATGATCCCCTGGTTCCTGCCGGCCCTGGTGGCCCTGCTGCTGATACTCATGACCGACCGTTTTCCGGAAACGCCGGTGCTGCCGCTGGTTCCCTTCGCGGCGCTGCTTGTGGCGGCTGCCTTCCTGCTTGCCGGAAACGGCACCGGCTCCAACCCGCTCCGTGAGAAGGCGGACGAACTGCGCCAGGCGGTGCTGGACCGGCTGTTCTTTACTGAACCCCGGGACGTTTTCTCCCTTTCCACGGAGGGCTTCTATCCCGAAGGCCAGGACCAGCTGGGCGGCAAACCGGAGCCTTCGGACCACGTCGTCATGCAGGTTTCCACGCCCCGGACCGTATATCTCCGCGGCGTGATCCTCAATCAGTATACCGGCCGGAACTGGATTAACACCACCGGCGGCCGGCGTTACCTGCGCCAGTCCCCGCGTCTGGCCCGGGAACGCGCCGCCCTGTTCGACGAGGATCTTCCGCCCCGGACCGTCCGGAACGCCCTGTGTGATCCCTCCACGGTGTCCGTGCGCATGCTCTGTGACAGCGCTTCCACGCTTTTCGTTCCCCAGCGGGTCCGGGACCTGGTTCCGGGCGGGGACCTGGTACCCTACTTTTCCAACTCCTCAGAGCTGTTCGTTACTCGCAACCTGAAGG
>JAEEGL015066252.1_pt1 | contig 12707 bp, 12 predicted proteins | sample 9134231 | NCBI WGS metagenome assembly JAEEGL01 (sample SAMN16246548, study PRJNA631951) | gut metagenome | biome: gut microbiome; feature: rumen; material: fiber-attached | host: Bos | place: Iran: Karaj | collected 2018-10 | reverse complement strand
CTTTCAGAAAAAAATAAACTTGTGGTTTAGTCTCAATCATTATGAAAAGACCATACCGGTCCATCTTCAGATATGCTTATCAATTTGTATCTATCTTCAAAAAATGTTTCACTATTGGACTACTTTAATGAGTCATTTATAGCTTCCATTATGGTTTACTTTGTATCCCAACCGACAAATTCTTTTTTTATTTTCTCAATCTCTTTTTCCCACATTTTATTGTCCATTGGCTTTTTAGCCTTATCTCCTATTCTTTCTTACATTTCATCAACTTTTATATGGTTAACAGAACACGATACTTTAGTCTTAGTTTAGAAAAAATTCATGTAAGCACAGCAATAACTCCGCCAATGATCAAGGCAGGTATAGCCAGCATCAATACAAGACTTGTAAGACAGCCTCCTGAAGCTGTCTTATTCCCTCCTACATTGCCGGATTTCTTGCTGTCTTCATGGATCTCATTTAATATAAAGAAATCCATCAGCTCATCATCGTCATCATCACCATCTGTGAAAATACCCATGATCACCCCTCTATGATTATATGCTGACTAATCTTCAATCTATCACGTTTGCAATACTTCATATTAACTTTGCAATACCAAAACTATATTTTCTATTACTTCAACAAATATTCAATACTTTCTTTTGAATCAAGTACTTCCTCCACTGGAACACCGCAGTATCTTGCCATCTCACAAGATCCCTCAAAAGCTTTCATATAATCAACTGAATATAGCTTCTCCAGAATCAAAATATAAGTCTCATGAGCTATTCTGGGAAGAATGAAAAGATAACATAAACATAGTATAAAGGCTACCACCCTTATGATACCTGTATATCAACTATACCAGGGTATCATATAGAGTCAGGCAGCCTTTTCTAATATCACTACTTAACAGGGGCCGTTTAACAGAACACGGATATCAATTCGAAAGTTCCAGGTCACAGACAAGCGTTCACATTCTGTTAACTTAACACGGTACATCATTTTTATGAGTCTCACGTTTGAGTTACATTTCACACGTTCGCAAGAGTGTGAGCATCAATTTTTTCTATATTCAGATTGAGAAAATCAACTATAAAAAAGTCCAAAAAAAGAAGCTCTGCTCACAATGAACATTGCTTCCTTTTCTTTTTTTCAGCCTATGCCATTATTTCCTTAAGTCTTCCTATCGTTTCTTCTTCAGCCTCATCGCAGAAAGGAATTCCACACAAAAAGATCCGCACATTAGCGGAAGATAGTGGTGTTTCAAAAAGCGTTTCATACTTTCTAAATTCCGCTGCTGGATAGAATAACACTCCCTTCTTATTATCAGTTGGCTCAAATGCACAATAAGCAACTATTTGATGAAGATCTGATCTAAATGTTTCCTTAAGCAATTCCGAATCACTATTGTATGAATATAAATGGGATTTATATTTAGCATCCGCAAATACAATTCCATTATTGATTACAGAAACCATATCAGGCTCAAGATACTTAAGCCCCCATCTCATTCTATCTCCACGCGCATAAATCTTTGGATTATTATACTCTCTACCTGCTAATTCTTCTGTGCTCTTCTTGAGCAGATATTGAGCGTATCTCTCAAATATCTTGGACATATCCATTCTCCATGCCGCGCAAGTTGTAGAATTTTTATGAAGTATTATCACAGCTTGTTTTTTGAGCCGCTTTATACAATCAGGATCTTTAGCATGAACACTAATCTCTTTTACCGGCTCTGGTTTTATATTTCTAGCGTTATATATTACAGTCTTATAATATCTTTGATAGCCCAATCTAATATCAACAGGCACAGCCTGATCATTTAATATCTCACAAGCAAGTTCTAAGACAAAAACAAGCTCCTGCCACTCTTTATGGTTGATCGAAAGAGCATTTCTTTTTGAAGGATACTCAAGACGTTTCTTAGGGTCATAAGAATTTCGAGCATACTCGTTCCAGTCTGTTCCGCCACTTGGAATGTTTAACATATTTTTAATGTTCTCAAATTTTCTCCAACGATATCTAGAAGCTTCTTCGAATAGCCTTATATACTCCATCGCCTCATTATAAATAGGTGGCTTAAGTTGAAATGGCAAATTCAAATACCTGTTATTCATGTATTCCAATTCATCGGAATAATCTATCTTATCCAGTATTTTAAATAATTCTGAATAGTTATCTTTTTGATTCTCAAATCTTGGAAAAATTTGAATATCCTTCCTAGAAACCCCATCGTACGGCATTCTGACAGGAACTGCGCCAACATACCCCCCGCTAATAAATTTTATCGATATACTCTTACCACTTCCATTAACCTCAGCATGAATTCCAGCAAAATCGAATACATCTTTATTTATATCTAAGAAAGTTTGGATGCTTGATTCCAAGTAGCGATAATCACTTTTTTTATCAAAGAGTTCTTCATGTATTTGTCGATCTGTATATATTTTTGATTCAGATAAACACGGCATTTGAAGGAATATTTTACCCACTTATTTATACATCTCCTCCTTAATCCATTTCCTAAAGTAACTTATAAAGCTATCTCTTGCTCTGATTAAAAAACCTTCAGACAAATATTCTTTTATTAACGGCATTACTTCGTACCGTAGCCTCTCTTCTAACTCAACGCTCTTATCAGCTATGATGTAATATGCCTGTCCCGGCATTAGATTTAACTCTTCATCTGATGCATACTTATAAAAAATGTCCTCCATATCAATAAAAGCTTCCTCGCAAAATTGATACCCTGCATCAGCTTTTACCACATGTGGCACCATAGTATACCAAGCAAACCTTCTCCTTAGCGCAAAGTCTATTCCTCCTAAACTTTTATCAGCAGTATTCATTGTTGCAATAACACGTAGATTGTCTGGTAACAGACTCAAGCTCAATCCTGGGCAAACCTCTATAGTTACTTCTGATTCATGCATTGTTGGCTCAAACAAATAAAAAATCGGTCCAAGTACATTAGAAAGATTAGCTCTGTTGATCTCGTCAATGATCAAATACACTTCATCCGGATTTTTATTTAACTCTTTGGCATTATCTTGTACTTTTTTTGCTTCTATAATCGCACGAACAAATACTCCCTTTACTTCCTCATACTCTAAATGATCCTGCTGGTCTTGTTTTTCTTTACTAACAATAGGTCTAATCCCATAAATAAAATCACTATATGCAGTCTCTGCGTGAAACTGTGTAAAGAAAACTTTTTTGCCCTCTGTAAGTTTTTTTGCCATACGAGTTTTTCCAGTACCTGGTGCTCCCTGCAACACTACATATTTCCTCACCTCAACTAATTGCCTAAGCTTTTCAATTTCACGCTCCTCATCTATCTCATCATTTTTAGAATTGTGAAGGAGCTCGTTAACCACTTTTCTCTGTTCTTTATTTGATGGCCAAGATCGCATATTAGCATATGCTGCAATAAACTTTCCTAACTTTTCCTTTGTTTCATCCTCATTATGTGGACAAAAAAGAGAGGCTACCATTATAACGTTTTCATACTTTTTGAATGAGTTTCGTAATGTCTCCGGGATTCTATCTACACCTTCAACATCTGCTTGACACGAATTATCATCTTTCGCTTCACAAAAATCTTTAAATCCATCCCTTGACTGAATATCTGTAAAATCATTTTTTATAAAAATATCGTTCAGACCAAGATTCATAAATAGTCGTTTTGTACCTGGCAAAGCTGCTATGTCATAGTCATCCCTATATCCGAGTGATCCAAACACCAAAGCAACCATGCATCTATCGTCGTTATCTTCTTGTTCATTACTTAAAAAAACAACAAGACTTAGATCATGATATCCACCAGAAGGTTCTTCACCTTCTTTAATTAATCCAAAATACGCGCCTTCCCTCGGAAAACCACTATTATCTTTTACATAATTCCTTCGAACATATTTTTTAATGTTCCTGGATTCTCCACCAACTTTATTTACAAAATCATCAAAAGTTTTTTGTATATCTTCATAATTTGCATACATAACTACTTATCTCCTTACATTTTCGAAGAACGTTCTATTTTTTCTGTCTCACTCATTAGTTCTGCTAAAGATATCCCAAATCCATCAGCTATCTTTTTTATATTCTGTATTGATATATTTCTTTTTCCTGCCTCAACTGATGCGTAATAAGTTCTATCCATGCCTATCGATAGTGCAAACTTCTCTTGACTAACCTGCATTTGTTCTCGCTGTTGTCTACATGCAATTCCAAAAAACACTTGAATCATCTTAGTAAACCTCCTATTTTGAGGTTAATATTGTGATGTATTTGTAACAACGGACTATGAGTCACAATGCACATAAATGCTCCTTCGCACTCACTTGTTGGTACATATTTCCAATCCACTCGCATCAGATTTTCGATCTGATTAAGCTCTCTTCGAGGGCTAAAGGCACAAAAAAGATGGGACATCACTATCATCTTTCTGATAGTAATGTCCCTCTTGGGAAATCGGTTATCTTCCTGAACTCTGGCATACGTATCTATAAATCTTTTCTGTAACATTGGTACCAGGTTCAATAAACTCAAGTTTTATTTGACCGCTATTTATGAAGTTCAATAAATGCGCTAATCCCAAGAGCTATTATCGAACTTGCCAGGATGCCTGCCATAATAAAAATATTAGGTCTCTTGTTTCCGTATTCGATTTTGTTTTTGAGAATGACTATAGCAACTAATAAAAAGAACAATACACAAAAGGCAATAATCATCATAAATATTTTTAAATTTGGGAACACTAGCCCATATACGAAAACCATTAATAATCCAGTCACCAAAGTAATCAGTGTCCATTTTATATATTTGCTGTGAATAGTACTCTTAATTTGCATATACATACAAAAGATAAAGTAAAAATCCAAGAACATCAGTCCTGTTGTATTAAATATAGACTGCTCATTACCCGAGAGTACATCATATAGTACAAAGGTAATTCCTAAGACACTAACTCCCAATAGTAAAGTCAAGCAGATAACTACTGCAATTAAAGGTTCTCGATATTTACTTATTCGCTTATTTTCAGCATCTATACGCTCTTGCTCATGATATCTTTGTATAGCCGATCTGTACTCATTTATCTTATTTTCAGTCAAAGCAATTAACTTTTGAGCTTTTTTATTATCAGGATCGATCTCTATTATTTTATTCAGTATCTCTATAACTTTTTTGTACTCAGCGTCAGTTACTGCTTTGTTAAATTCCATTACAGCTACGTTGTATAGTGATAGTATTACCTTTGGCTTCGTTGCTTCTAAAAGTTTTGCTTCCTGCTCACTGACCAGCTCCAGTATTTTTTCTTTTGATAGGTCGTCTGCATATCGTAGGAACTTATCAAAATTAGGGCTCATCCTCCATGGCTTACCAATATATGATCTTGCTTCTTCTATATTTCTGATATTACACTCTGCAAGTAATTTACACAGGTACGCATATGCAAACTTAGGGTCTATATCCAGAATTTTCTCACAGTACTCATCTGCCTTATCCCATTCGCCATCTTGTAGAAAGATATTCACCCTTTCGAGCAACGTATCTATTGATGACTTATTCGATATATGTGGCAAAGTCTGCATAGTATCGCAGTATTCACATTCTACGATTGTCTCTTTACCTTTTATCTGAAGCGGTGCACCGCACATCTTGCATTTGAATACAGGCATATTGGTATCCTCTGTCGTATCATCTGCTGGCGATAGATACGAAAAACTGCTATACGTCGTCTTATCGATATTATCGGAATGATAAGCTTCTTTTTTTATGCCTCATTAGGGCAACTAAAAACAGCCCTTTTCAGAGCTGTTTTCACATTTTTTATAACGCTGTTCCCATAAATTATCAAGCATCAATCCCCTATCTGTAATCAAGCTATCTGTAATCAAAAATCAAAATACTGCGGAAAATCCTCCCTAAAGAGCATTGTTAGCTAGTAACATAGAAATGATTTTTTTAGGCAATCCTTGCATATATTGCACTCCTTTTTGGGGGTTACTATTTTTGAGGCAATCCAGTTCTTATCGATATTATCGGATAGAATAGATTCTATATTTATGTATATTGGGCCACTAAAAAGCAGCTCCTTTCAGAGCTGCTTTACTAAAATGGATGCTTTTAGATTAATAATCTAATATGATCAGTTCCATAACTGATCTATATCATCATATAATCTTGCATTATGTTCTCTTGACCATCCTCCAAATGCTTCGTTAAAGCTTGTGTGTAGAACAGATTTATCACTACACTTTCTTTCAACTCTTAAGTAATCGATAAACATCCTAAGAATCTCAAGATAAACGTTTTTATCATCTATCACTTTGTCATAACATTTTAACTGCCAAGCTTGTTTGGAAGTCCACCCTGAATACACATCATTTAACTCTGGGACAATGAAATTCACTACGCCTCCAAATCCAACATCTGCCATCGGATTTTTTTCAGGTGATGGATATTTGCAAATAAGCACATGCAATAATAAGTGTTCAAGATAATCGCAATATACGATATTTTCCTTCAATTGCCACTCAAACGGACACATCTGGGCAACAGCCTTTGTAGAAAGCTGTATCATTTTGTCCTCAGCTTTATGATGTGCCACTAACCCTTCTGAAGTTCTCGAAACCTTCTTATTCTTATAAAATGACTTGGTCATATAGTCCGCCAAACCTATTCCATACTTTTTTTGAAGGTAATCACAATACTCCGTGTAAGTCATGTTCTTAACTTTTTCAAATTCTGCCATTTTCATCAGCTTATTTCTCCTTTTTCATAAGTATTTTCGCTGATTTGAAAATAACAGAATCCAGAAGAGCTTATTAAGAACGATTTTCGGGATTTAAATACTATCCATCGTAGTCATTTCAAATAATTTCCTCATATTCTGTATACGTTTCGGTGTCCACTCCTTCTTTTCCCAAATAGAGAAGATATCATACCACTTTAAAAATGATGCCCAATCAGAAATATTAGATTCTTCCCTAAACCAATCTTTATACTTTCTTCCATCTTCTCGTTCATATAATTCTTTATAATTTACGCCAAGTACCAGATACTCCTTGATCAGATCTCTTAGCACATCTTTATTGTGTGTAGAGACATTATTACTTAATAGATAATCCAAATAACAAAAACGCTCCTTGACCATCCTGCTATGTGTTCTCCTGTTACCACCAAATCTTGATTCTATGCATACATCTCCGCATAACAAAATCAAATCCGACTGGTTTATTTCTGTAATATTGTTTTCCTCCATCAATCGTGCCACATAGTAAAACGTTTCTACCGGGTAGCGCCATTCAAAAGTAAAGAAAGCAATTGAATAAAACACCATGTCTTTATCACTTTTAAGAGCCTTTTCTTTTATATCTTCTATGAACGAATCGTATTGAATGAACATCTCTATAAATCGCTGATTTGATTTTTTCTTTGATGATTCTATGCTTTTTTGGACTATTGCTTTAACCACTTCTAGATCATGAACGTTTTGTTGCTCAAAGAAATTCATTTCAGTCAGTTTATAGCCAATCAACTTCTCCTTTATACTATCCATAGATAAATCTGCAAACTTATGGTCTGGTGGAAGCTCTATTCCATGCATTTCCAATTCCCTTTTCTTGTACCTAAGAACATATTCAAGTGTTCTTTGCTGTAGCATACGTTCATCATCAGAACCATTTAGCTCTTTTATAAAGTGTCTTAATGAATATTCAGGATCAGCATAGTCAAACGAATACTTTATGTATTCCATTGTTATGTAGCAAGCCATATCTATAATAGCTTCCATATCTTCTTCGCCATCATATCCAAATAGATATCCTCGCTGTTCTAGGGGAAGTTGACATAATGAAGTAATAATATCTGTAAAGAGAACTTCCATCTTGTTTGTAAACTCCGGAATATGTTTTGACATAATAATAGTCCTTTCTTTTATCTGTTAATCAAAATACTCCCAATCTACATTTTTTAATTATAATTGCTCATTTTTTATTTTCGCAATTTGTTTTGGTATGTTTTTGTCTTAATTAAACTATATTGACAAAAACAACGCTTTATGTCTTCTAAATATTATTAAAATTCATCAGTCTAAACAATTGAGAATCCCTGTATTCATAGGCCTTAATCAGAAAATTTTTATTATTAATAGTTTTTTGTTTATGTTCTATTTCTAAAAAATATTTTCAAAAAACAGTCACAGAAAAGCCTCTCATTAAAGATTAGCAAAAATATATTTTTTCTTTTAAAAAGCGCATAAAATAGCGATTCTTCATGTTTTTATATGATATCTATACTTTGAAAAATTTGATTTTGATATATCTGATTTTTTATCATTCATGTGAGCACTTTGAAAACAAAATAATCTTTTGTCTCGAAAATTAGTAAAGGGGGATAAAATGAACAAAGTAACTGCCATTTTAAATAAACTTAAATTTTACTTCTTAAGTAATAGAGCCTTAATCGAACATACTATAGAGTTCGTATCGCAAATAAAAACTTTATGGCAACTTTATGGATATCTAGTAATTAAGGCAATTCATACAATCATAAAATTTTTTTCAAACAAATAACATGAGAAGGGTGGTGGTTACATTTCATAAATTATGAGACAAAAGATTATATCATGTGCTTATTATCTTTCAATACTTTACAGTTGACGCTATTATTAGCGTTGACTGTTATTTTTTTTACTGTCACCAAATATTACCTTTCTTAACATACGTAATATCAAAAACCACTTTTATATTTTTTTTAGAATTACTATATTTATTTCGGTGTAACGATACAATATAATAACTATACTGATTATATTAAACTTGGAGGATCGTTATATGGATGATTCAGCAAAAGCTATGGTCATTGAAGGCGTTTCAGGTATATCGCCCCACTGTAATCCTGATGAAGAGAACCATCATTCTTTAACTGAGTATTTTCGTAAAGCAGAGGAAGAACACGATAAAGAAATGGCGGCCCAGATTGCCACTACAATCAATATAAGCACAATGGAAGAAGAGGAACTAGAAGCACAAACTGTTAAAGAACACGAGAATGAACACTCTAGAGAGACTGCAACTCAAAGCTCCAACACCCGCGGTACGGAAATAGAGTATCAGGAATCACAAACTGATGAAAATGATGGGCATGAGCTTAAATAAGGCCTAACACGATTTCTTCATCTCGATCAATGAGCCAGGGACAAAACTCGGGTATTGAACACTTACTATCGTAATATATGATCATTCTGAGACTAAGGTAATATAAAACAGCCCTTTTCAGGGCTGTTTTATATTACCTTTTATAAACCATATTCTTCCTCTAGAAACTCATTATAAGCTTCAGCTTTCAAAATATCATTAAGCTCTTCCTCTTCATGAGAAGGTAACTCAAATTCAAGTTTCTCAATTTCATGTAAATCTCCAACAAACGTATTCACATAAAAGCCGCAATTTGCGCAGTGTAGGCGATCCAACCCTAATACTGGAATAGGATTAGGAAATATACTAGCTTTTTCATTATCATCTGAAGCAATCTCTTCATATCTATAGTCAACAACAGTTTCTACTTCTAATAACGCATTTTCTGAGCAGCATGGACACCTGCGAAACTCTTCTTCTACCCAATCACATTCTCTAATCTTAATTATTTCTTTTTGCTTTTCTATCTTTTCTTTATCCCAGGCACTCATTCTTCCATATATACCAAATTCGTTCCTATTTGGACGACTTCTTGCAATTTCCTTAAATAAGGCTATCTGTTGATAATCAAATTTGTCTTTTTCTCCTTTTATCAAAGGTTTTATCAAATCTGTAACCTTATCATCACTTCCATACATGTTGTTATATGTACTATACTCCTCCAGCTCTAATAACTCATTTAAGAACGGGAGAATTCTGGTACACATAAGTTCATCAAGTACTGTGTACTTTATAATTCTCTTACCACGATGTGCAGTACTATTACGCATCTGATTTATAAGTTCTAATTCATCTTTATGATCAGCTAAAATTCTTGCAGCAATAACATCTTTCGGTTCTATTTGATTTATCTTAATCAAATATATTAGTCTCTTCTCGGCATCTGAAAACTCTATTGCATTTTTTGCAAACTGTGACTCTTTAATCTCTATATTTAATATGTTATCGCAAAAACGATCAGCCTCATTAGAATACTTTAATATAAGCAATGGATCTTTATTTTCAAGTATTCTTTTCATTTCCAATTCAAAAAAATGCTGTAAATGCATCCAGATATTAATTGATGCCTCAATAAAATCAGAAAGTGATTTCACTTTTTCATTAATTGTATCAGGATCTACCGTTTCACTAGATAAGCGATTCTTTACTATCTGATATGTTGAAAAGTATGAATTAAGCGCAATATTAAGAGAATAATATGCAGATCCCTGGTCCTTATCTTCTATTTCATCAAAATACTCGTCCTTTTTTACAAAGCCATTAATATCCATTATCAGTCCTCCCTATAGCTAGATAATATCCCCCATCTATTTTTCGAGAATTGTTCAGTTCAATAAAACTAATCATTACTTTTTTCTAAAATCATATCTTTCTTTATCAATTCATAATAATAATCTTCTGAAAGCTGTTTCTGTATATAGTTTCCAGCATAGCTAGCAATAATATTTATTACAACTAGTCCCCAAAACGCTGGACTTAATATTGAAGTTCCTGACGATTCTGTTGGAAAATCACTTGTAATATAAACAACATATGTAACAAATAATACAGAAACTATAGTAACCATAATGATCTGCCACCTGGGATTCACATGATAAAGTGGCAACAGCTTAAGGAATCTCTCCTTGCTTATATCTTCAGAACATTCTTCTTCCAGAATGCCATCCCATAATTCTTTCTGCTCTTTTAAAATCTCTTCTGTTCTCTTGATTTCACTTTCTGTTTTCATGTATTTCTCATGTACAAATGCAAACACACCCAATACAGCAAGTGAGATGAGACTTAAGCAAAAAGATATTTGCAAAAGTTTTGTATAACCCAAGTATAAAGCTACCCCACCTAATACCCAAGACACAAGTTCAACAACAAAACATATAATAACCGCTGGATCAAAAATCCTGAGCAAAAATGAATTATGAATTTTTTTCGCTCTCTCTATTTCCTGTTTGGCATTCTTTTCTTTATACCGTTTTAACTGCTCCTTAACTTGTTTCCTATAGTTTTTCCTTACCCTACGCCATATTTTCTTAACCATTGCCTTCTCGTTTTGGGGCTTTTGAATGTTTTTTGGAAGTATTTTCTTGATGCTCTTATATTGGTCAAGAAGAAAACTCGTTATGCTCTTGAATATAGCCTCTGCTTCTGCTTTCGCTTCTGCTAATCTATCTTTTATAGTTTTATCTTTCTCAATTTCTTTTATTTTTCTGATTTGAGCAACTGTATCTTTCCAGTTTTGGTCAAAGCCATCATATTGCAATAATTCTTTTTGGCATAGATTTGTGATTTCATAAAGAATTCTTTGAGAATCTTGCTTTAAAATAGCATCTTTGGAACAAACAACTCTGTAATCATCTAATCTGTAATGAATATATATTTTTTCGCTTTCATCCTTACTTTCATTCGTACTTTTATCCTTGCTTTCATTACTCTTCTCACCATTATATTCAAAATAATAAAGTGCAATACTATTTATGTTTGTATCATCAAGGTAATGCAAAATCGTACATGTCCCAATCAGCACGCAAATTGTATAAACAATCATAAAGCTCAGGGACACTTCCTTAATTGGATAACATACTAAAAGAGATACAATGTAAAATGATTCCCAAAATGTCAAAATGTCACTTCTACCGGTATCTTTAAGCTTATGGATATGGAGAAAAACAACAGCAATTGCCAAAATTAGTATAAAGACTAATAAAATCAACCTTGCCCCTATAGCTTTTTCAACAGATGAATACGCTGCTGTAAGTATTATAAGTGTAACTATAAAAACTACAGCATACATTATTAAACTAAAAGCTATAGTGAATAATCTTTTTATTTTCCTTTCAAAAGAAGTCATAAATGTGGAATCAAACCCATTCTTAAATACAATTAACGACCAATATATAATTGAACCCACAAAACCTGTCGATAACACTGATCCCGTCATAGATGATACGTCGATTGAATTTATCAAATCTATTAATGGCTTTATTGTAAAGGAAGGAAAAATATTGTAAAAATATAATAATCGTAGAATTAGTATAATTACTGCACTGATTACTATATGAAGAATTATAACTTTACGAACTTTCCGTTCACTCTTGAAATACTCCCACCAGATATATCTCTTAGATGGAATTCCCGCACCTGTAGGTCCTGTAACTTCCATACTTCAATCCTCCCACAATGATATGATTACTAATTCATAATTATACTATTCCAAGTATTTATATAGAATAAGAATTTCATTGCTTTTTCGTGTTCTACAGATTTTTTTCTAAATTAAAAAATGCCAGTGACCATAAATTACGGTTACTGGCATCAACACTGTTACTTGCGTCTATGCTTTTATTTGGTTATTTCAATATAGATCAAGAAGAGCACGAATAATATGTATATTATTAAATCTATTTTCCCAGTATTAATTCCGGAATAGCCTTCGTAATAGTCTTTTCCCTCATAATGCTCATAGAAATATCTATTATCGTCACTATCGTATCTGTCTCGCTTGCTCATATCAGGATTCCT
>JAEEGL014892049.1_pt1 | contig 12707 bp, 20 predicted proteins | sample 9134231 | NCBI WGS metagenome assembly JAEEGL01 (sample SAMN16246548, study PRJNA631951) | gut metagenome | biome: gut microbiome; feature: rumen; material: fiber-attached | host: Bos | place: Iran: Karaj | collected 2018-10 | reverse complement strand
GAGGAACAGGAGGCTGAGAAAGAAGTATCCTGGAAAGTCAAATGAATGGTATGAGGCCATGATTGATGCTTTCTACGAAAACAGGAAGGGTAGAAAAACTATGAACGAAGGGTTTAACAACGAGGCCAATTATTCCCACTTTGCCGTGAACAAGGTGACTGGAAAGATTGTCAATGGATGGGACTATGCAGACGAGGACCCAGAGGATTTAAGGTTGTTTAAAAGGGATTATTTCATTAATGACCTTTTGGATTATGAACTGAATCCGAAGGAATATAAGATTCTGACGGCAAAGTCGTTGATGAGGATGGGCATCGACCCGAATGATGATAATAATTGGGCAAACAGTTAAAAAAATGAAGAAATTAATTAGATTAACAGAAAGTGACCTTCACAGAATCGTGAAGGAATCTGTAAGCAGAATATTAAGGGAGGTCGGAGAGACTCCAGAAGGACAGAGGAAATTAGGGGCGCTTCAGGCAAGAAAGATTATCAATGCCGATGGCGATTCCGTTGACGATTTCTTTAAAAACCAGTCAAAAGAAGGTGGAAAAATATACGATTATGCAAAGGAAAAGCGTTCTGTTTCTGGCCCAGACAGTGACGAGTTTGGAAACACCGTGAACCCGCTTTATAAGGATTATTCAAAGGGGTACACGGATTATCTCAACGCACACCCAAAAGAACTCGCTTCAAGAAAAGAAAGACTTAGGAAATTAGGGTATTAACAATAAAGGTGAGAAATTTCTCACCTTTATTTATAACTATATTTATTGGGGGGGGGTCAAACCCTATATAGTTGCCAAAAATAATGTCTGTTGTTTAATCCAACAGACATTATTTTGTTTCTTAACAGTTGATGTATGTCTTTCTCTTCTCCTCCTTGTTCCAATACTTGACCATGTAGTCTATCTCTACCGTTCCGTTTCCGTCGTTTGATTCCCCGATAATCTCACTTGAAAAAGAAAGTTCGCCATTTCTTTCCCTGTTGAGCCATCCGAGCAGTGCAACATATGCATCACAGGCGTCGAAATTCTCTTTCTTTAGTTCACCCTTCTTGTCATACAGCCATTCAATATCTGGGAATATCTCAGCAACCTTACCCTGCAACACGGTCTTTTTGTCAATTGTCCATGGGTATCCTCCGAACAACACCAGCTTACAGTCCTTTATCTCCTTTTTTATCTTCGAATACGGGTATTGCTTCTCATCCTTTCCGTATTTCCGTATGGACATGAGTTCTGGGAATGAATATTCCCTTGCGTCATACGACGATATGTATTGTGGTACGATTCCAAGAGTATCGTATATACAGTCTGATACCATTCCATTGAATCTCAATAGCGTTGACACGGTGTTCACGTTATTGCTCCTTAATAACGGTTCTTCTATAACGACATTGTCAATCCCAAAATCCTTATACTTTACAAGGAATTCTTCGAATATCTTCTTCTTCAGGAACAATTGTTCTATACCCTTTATCTTGGACGAAACTTTTGGGTTGATATGCGTCAGTTCTATGATTTTCCCATATTCCGAACCATCATCTTCCAACAGGCATATGCCAATGGTAGTAGTGGATATATCTAATCCAAGAATAATTCTTTTGTTATTTCTCATTTAATTATATATTTAAAAATAATTTTAATTTAATATTAATAATATAATACAAATACATATTAATACCTTTAATACAAAAAATATTGATTTTTAAACGATTTTAAAGGAAAATAATTGGTATATTGCTTGTTTTTTACGAATATTTTCCATATTTTTGTACAAAGAGTTATAAATATTAGTTTTTTTTACTATGGACAGAGAAACATTAATTGAAGAATCCATTGAGAGGTGTATGAAAGAACTGTATTCATATGCGCAACCAAGTGTTGAGTGGGATGATTTTATGAAACAGAACAAGGAGTATATGGAGAAATACAGGCAGTGGGAGAGCTATATGCGTTCTAAACGTAATAATGACAAGCAGTGGGAGGAATGGAAGCAAATCCATCCAGATTGGGAGAATAAGACCCTTGATGAATGTATCGGACTTAGACCGTATGAGTTTTACTATCTTCCACAAGAGGTCATGAAGACGATATGCGACTCATATGTGAATGCCTATGAATTGGACAAACAGAAGAACCTTGAAGACATGAAGGATGTCTTTATAGGATATTTCAAGGAACCCATTGTCGACACGTATATTAGTGACGAAAACGGAAATGGGCATCGTGGATATAAGCACCCCAATAGTCTTGAAAAGGAACTAAAGTTGGCGATTGGTGACAAAAAAGGTGAAGAGGCGTGGAACCTTATGTTGAAATATTTCGACATGGCGACTGATTTCTATTCATGGCATAGAGAGCTCAATACATTTAACGGTAATGTATACCTTGGTGGCAGTCCGCATTCCGTAAAGGAAACGGTTATCAAGAACTGGAAGGAACACAGGGGCAAGGACATCGAGATTGATGAGGAGAGATATAAGAATTTTCATGACAAATACTATGGCTGGTACGACGAAGAAGACCACTGCGAAGAAGATAACGCTCAGTGATAAACTGTATCAGGACATTTCAAGATACTGTCAAATGAACGATATCAAGGATGTGGAGTCGTTTATAGGCAATTGTCTGATGCAAGGCTATAACATTGTAAAATTCGGGTATACGCCAAAAGATAACCTGCGAAGGGAGTTACTTGGCATAAAGGAACCAGAACCGTTGGTTGATGATAAACCTATTGAGAAAGAAGTAGAAAAAAAGAAGGAACAAGAGATAACAAAGAGAAAAATTCGTGTAATTAAGAAAGATTAAATGACTTATGTTAGACGTTAAGGAAAAATCAAAGCTACATGTTCATTGGAAGGTGACCCCGTATGACTATTCCAAGGAGAAGGAGAATATAATCATTGAGAAATTCTCAAAGAAATATGGGATACCGAAGGATAGGATTAAAGTTATCCAGGAAATCATAGTAAAGAACGACGACGGAGATGATATCTCCATAAATACGGAGATTATCCAGAATATCCAGGACCCGCAGTTCCAGTTGAAATTGTTTTCGGATTATATGAAGTTAAACAATATAACTGACTATGATTTTGACCTTATCAAGAAAATTGATGCTGAGATTAATCAGAAAATAGATTATCAAATTTATGACAAATATAAGAAGTATAGCGTAAAATGGATTAAATGGTCCAATTTCCTTAGTTATGGAAACGACAACTTCTTTGACTTCACCAAACTTGGAAAGCTTGTTCTGTTGAGTAGTGAACCAGCTAACCAGGGAGGAAAGACTACGTTCTGTATTGACCTTTTTAGGTTCTTACTGTTCGGTTCTACTACAAAATATAAGACACAGAACAAGTTCTTTAATAAGCACATTCCGTCCGCTACCAATGTTGTTGTTGAAGGGTGTATTACCATTGATGGTATAGATTACATCATTAAAAGGACACTTACAAGGCCAGCACTTGGAAAACGGACGAAAGCCAGCAAGACAACACAGAAAGTAGAATATTACAAGGTTATTGGAACCAGTAAGGAAGAACTTGAGGAATACACTGAGAATAAGGAAGCGGAGAGTACAAGGGGTACAAATAAGGTAATCAAGGAAGCTATTGGAAAGGAAAGCGACTTTGAGCTTATCATGTGTGTGACTGGAAAGAGCCTTGATGAACTTGTGGACAAGAAGGAAACTGAAAGAGGAAGGCTTCTTGCAAGGTGGATTGGTCTGCTTCCGATAGAGGAGAAGGATGTTCTTGCAAGGGAGAAATATAATTCGGAGATAAAGCCTTACCTTTTGTCAAACCAATACAACAGGGAGACGATTGACCAGGAAATACAGGCTTTCGGGGTAGTTAACAAGAACCTTAAGCAGGATATCAAGAAATATAAGAAGGAGATAGAGGAAATCGATAAGGACATATTGGCCATGGAGAAGTCAAAGGAGCAATTGCTACAGTCTAAAAAGGCAATTGACCAGAACCTCATCAAGATTGACATCACGACTTTGAACAGGAAGATAGAGGAGTCTGTTTCGGAAGGAAAGAAGAAAAAGAGGGAGATAGAGGAAATTGATGAACAATTGAAAGCGATAGGAGACGTTGACTTCTCAGTGGAGGAATATGACAGGATTCAGGCTTCCCTTGTAAACGTTACTGGTGAGAGGTCTGTTATTGGTGAACGATACAAGAACATAAGGCAGAACATCGAACACCTGAAAAAGAGCGAGATATGCCCCACATGCGGAAGGAAACTTGATAACGTGGACAATTCGAAGAAGATTGGTGAATTAGAAAAAGAGCTTTCGGATACAGAGAAAAAGGGCAAGGAGAAGAAGGCCGAGATTGAGTCCCTTGAAAAGAAAATCATAGCCCTTAAGGATTCCCGTGAGAAGTATAACAAGAAATCACAACTTTCAATAAAGAAATCGGCGCTTGAACTGAATGTTGAGAAACTTAGGGGAGAATACCGTGATAATATGACCATCAAGAAGGAGTATGAGCTTAACAGTGAGGCTATTGACAAAAACAACCAGATTGACATCCAGGTAAGGAATAATGATATCCTCCTTTCCAACAAGAGGACGACCAGGGAAAACAATATATCACATATTTCGGCAAACGAGGCTGAAATAAAGACAAATGAAGAAAAGGCGAAAGAGAGGAAGGAGTTGATAAAGAAGCTCGAAGAAGAGGAGAAGCTTGTCAAGAACTGGAAAATCTACCTTGAGTTGGTCGGCAAGAACGGAATATCCAAGATGGTCCTCAGGAAGGCGTTGCCGATTATCAATGCAAGGCTCTCGCAACTTCTTTATGACGTATGCGACTTTAATGTGGAGGTTGTCATTGACGAAAAGAATGACGTGCTGTTCTATCTTGTCAAGGACGGAATCTATTCTGACCTCAGTGGTGGAAGCGGATTTGAACTTACGGCGTCCGCATTGGCACTCAGGGCAGTTCTCGCAGAGATGTCCACGATACCAAGGATGAACATACTTGTGCTTGATGAGGTATTCGGACGTGTCGCAAAGGAAAATTATGACAATATAAAATCTTTGCTTGAGAAAATCGGGAATAACTATAACCACCTGATAAACATCACACATCTTGATGAATTCAAGGACTATTGCGACAGTCATATAGTCGTCAAGAAGGAGAATAACATTTCTACGATAGAATTATCAAATGGGAAAAGTAATAGTCTATAACACGCACCTCGAAGACCACTCCAATGAAGCCAATAATTTCTATATAGGAAGGTCGAAGAACGGGAACCCGTTGGGGAACCCGTTCACACACGAGGGCAAGAAAAGCGACATAGCCGAATTTGTAGTCGGTACAAGGGAGGAAGCCATAAATAGATACAAGGAATATTTCAAGGAGATGTATGGTAAGGACAACGGACTTACAGGGGCATTTGATGAGATATATGAACACTATAAGAATGGAGAGGATATTTATTTACAATGTTTTTGCAAACCTCTGCCATGTCACGGTGATTTCCTTGCTGAGGAGCTACAGAGGAAACTGCTGGTAGAGAAAATAAATATGAAGAAATCTTTAAAGAGATGAACCAATATGTGAATGATTTTACGGAGACAGTCAAAACCTATTATAGAGAGTTGGGAAAATACAAACCACTTTCCAAGGAAGAGGAGAAATATCTGATACGCAGGTGCAGGGACGGGGACATGGATGCAAGAAACAGGTTGCTTGAGGCCAACCTGAAGTTTGTCTTCGACGTTGCAAAAAGATACACTGGAAGAGGTGTTTCCATATCAGACCTGATATCTGAAGGCAATATGGGACTTATAAAGGCATATGAGAAATTCGATGAGACAAAGGACGTTAAGTTTATATCCTACGCAGTATGGTGGGTTAAACAGTCCATGCTTGAATGTATAAAGAAGCATTCTTTTAGAGTATCGAACGAAGTTAGTGAAGAGGATAACATAAACCCAGTGATTGAGAAAATGGTAACGGATGATGAAGATGAAAACGTAACTTCATATGAGACTTCGTATTCAGATGAATTTGAAACAAGGGATAGCGAGATTGAGAATGACAATAAAAACACGGTATCGATTCTACTGGCACACTTGAATAACAGGGAAAGACGTGTTATAGAGTGTTATTACGGAATGAATGACAACAAAGAACTCACGCTGTTTGAAATAGGTAAGGAAATGCACCTTAGTAGTGAGAGGGTCAGGCAAATTAAGGTTACTGCAATGAGGAAATTACGGTCATATGCCTTAATTGATGAAGATTTTGAATAAAATTAGAAAATAAAAACTATTTATAATATATTATAAGTTATGGCAAAGAAGACAGAAACAAAGAAAGAGGCTGTAAAGCCAAAGGCAAGTACCGTAAAGAAGGTGAAGAGGTCACAGACTAAACCAAAGAAGGAAAATGTTGTAAAACAGGATGTGAATGTAACGGAAGATGCCGTCGAGGAAGTACTTTCCACAAACATAGGACAAGAAGACGTGGCAAGAGAGGTTGTTACAGACGTTGTTGAACAACCGACTGAAACCATTATCAATGTTGATGACGAGACAGAAGAGAAAATCTCCTCATATGAAAATGAAGAGGGTGATGTCGAGAAGGCTGACGAAGAAATTCCATCCGTTGACGATGTACCAGTGAACGATGCACCTGAGGAAATACCAGAGGAGGTAAAGGAAGAACAAGTGCCTACAAACGGGCCAAGGGAAATCAGCAGTGTTACAGAGGAATTCAATACGGAAACCGTTGGTGACGAGTTTGATTCCGATAACGTTGCGGTTAAGGTCCACAATGAGAAGGAACCGCCGCAAAAGAAAAAGAGTAAAATTATACGATACCTCCAGTATCTGTGGAATGGTGTCGAAATTGATTAAAAACGAGATAAGATGAGCGAGAGACTTGTAACAAAGAAAATGCTTTCCAAACTAAGGGAAGGAAGAGATAAAAAGGCAAGGGAAATTCAAGAGGAATTCAAGTTTACACCTAAAGAACGTGATAATTTCCTTACCAGGAGTAGAATACTAATGGAAGAAGCTGTTAATGAGTCCGCTGAAGAGGACAGAGAGGCAGATTCTTCACATAAGAATTATTTTGCGATAAAGAAAAACACCCCTCAGTTTGGTAATGTCAGAATTGCACAGGAGGAGACGATAAGGAAGACAATCGGTGACAATGTTACAATCTCTGACGATGCACTGAGATATTATCCAGACTCGGATGACATGACACTTGACGGTAAGATACCGTCGCTTAACATCAAATTCCAATTCAGGTACAGTGACCCAAGCGGAAGCGACGGTGTGTATGTCTGGTGCGAGGCCATGCAGATGACGGAGGCCAATGTGCGCACAATAGGTAAACTGCGTAATGCGTATCTGAACTGGAGAGATGGTATAACCCAAGATGGGGACCTTATGGAAAGGCTTAAAAAATCAAGTAAACAAGATTAAAGTTTTGGTGCACACCACAACTTTTTTATGAATATCCGTATATTTATATAAAAATATGATATATGATTTCAGATAGAAGAATAAGGAAGATAATTCTTGAGGAGCTTAGCAAGTCTGACGTGGAATCAATTGTGTCGAGGAAGATTGACAATTCATATGATTCACGTGAGTTCAAAAAAGCTGTCAAGAAATTAAGTGCGGAGGTTATAGAGGACCTTTACAGGACACTGTGGAACAGGAGCTCCATGTGGAGAGGAGGAGTAGTAAAGTGATTATCAAGATGAGAAAGGTTTATATAAATGAAGATAAAATGAAACTTATAGCGGAATCGGAGGAGGAATACACCTTCTTCCAGTTCTTCAATGATATGAAATCGTTTATAAAAGACCTGCTTAATGACCCAATCCATGCGAGGCCCAATGAAAGACTCAAACAGCACGGGATATCCAATGATGAGGCGAGAACCAAACTACAGGATGGTGGAATCATAATAAAGACCGAGAAAATTGACGAGCCTTTCGATGAGGCAACTGGCAAACAGACATCCAGGTATTACCTGTCATATAAGGTGCCTAAGAAAGACTTCAAGAAAAAAATGAGAAGACTATATCAGAAATTAATCCAAAAATAATACGTATTATAAATTGTATAAAAAAAATGAATAAAAAACAAATTGTTTTAACAGAACAGGACCTTCATATGCTCGTTGAGGATGCGGTTAGGGTGTATCTTCAGGAGAATGGCATGGATGAAGGTATATGGGGCGGAGTTAAAAATGTTACACAGCAAGGATACAACGCCGTAAGAAATGGTTTAAAAAACTTTGGTAAACAAGTTAAAGGGTATGGTAACCAGATTAAGACACAATATCAGCAAGGAAGTGCTCAACAAGATTTGAAAAATGTAAATAACGCATTAATACCAATGGTACAAAAAGGTATACTTGACCAAAATTCATATAAACAAATTTTAGGACGTTTAAATACAGCAATAAGAAAACAAGGTGGTCAAAATATGCCTGGCATTTCCAAATAAGAAGTGAAATAAAAAGAGCTGAATTATTTATTCAGCTCTTTTTTAATTTTGTCATAGTCTTCGTTAAGATAACCGTTTTGGTAGACAACTTTAATCTTTTTTAAAAAAGAAAGTCCATCCAACGGCTTCCCAACAAACTTTTCCATGATTTTTCCGTTTGAGACGGTAATTTTTGCGTATCCCCACTTATCGGCTTTCCTGTTGTAAGCCAGAACCATTTTTTCAATTTTACCCATATCTTTTAATTTTAGTGTCTTATACTACAAATATAGGATAATTATTCCAAATAACCAAACTAAACGGTATATTTTTTAAGTCTGCCTGATATTTATAGGAAAAACAGTATAATGAGAAAAATTATAAGGCTCACGGAAAGTGAGTTACATAAAATCATAAACGAGGCCGTGGTGCGTATCCTTAACGAAGAAGGGGAAGGCGCAATGGGTGGAGGTGCAACGTCTGATGCTGGTCTTAATGCAAACGGCTCTGGAGACCCCACACTTGGTGTTACTTACCCATTCGGTGGTATCATGAGGAGAGAGATAGGTGGAAAGACGAAGAAGGGAAAGAGGAAAAAGACAGGAAAACCTTTTTTCGAACCAGCAACTGATACAAGCCCAGGCTTCTCAGTAAACAGCACTGAATAGTATGGCAATAACAGATTTCAATTCCGAGGCTGTGGAGAGAGTTAAGGAAACTGACAAGATGCTCAAGGAGGAAAACTCCAAAGAGGTTGTCAGTAAGAAGGGTGAGGTCACAAGGCTCATGTTCGAGCAAATGCTCAGGGGGTTGTACCTTAACACAATTTGAAAATAAAGTAATATTATATAAAAAAAAAATTAAGTGATATGAAAAAGATATTCAGGATTACCGAAAGTGAACTTAAGAACCTTGTTAAGGAATCGGTGAAAAGAGTTATTAATGAAGGAACCACTAACCAGCAGCTTTACAACACATGGGATAATATTGCGGAAACTATCGGCCCAGAGAATATGCTGATGGCCATCTACAATTATATGCCAAGTGATGAAATCGCTGAAATGGTAAGACTGCTTAAGAGGGATTATGACGTCAACGATATCGAAGATGCCGAGTATGAGGAACTTGACAGTGAGGAACCAGAATGGGCTGACTATGAAGAGATTAAATAAAAAAAAAAACACAAAATTAGAATAATAAGTACCCATTGGCACGTGGGGAGAGAGCCTGACGGAGGGAATCTAAGACCAACTAAGTGCTTTGGTATTGAAGTTGGCAACTCGATGAAGCAGGAAATGTATAGTGGGTCAAACCCTATATAGTTGCCTATAATTTAATACTACCACCTGTGAAAGATGGATAATGCACCATAACAAGTGGAAAATTAGAGCAAGTAAATTTAATTTAACATGGGAACAATGAGAATTAGTGTTGGAGAACTCAAAAGGGTTATCAGTGAATCCAAGAATGAGTTTGAACCAGTTGTCTTCGGAAACAAGGAAACAAAGGAGATAAACAAGAAGGCTTATGCTGATACAAGCAAGAAGATTAAGAACTATGACGGTGGTTTGACGGACAACGAGAAATATGTCAACGCACCTGGTCGTGGAATCGGGAACGACGACAACAAGGGAATGCATGACATCATGTATGACAACAAGAACAAGCCGTTCTCAGAGAAGGTAAAGTCACAGATGAAGGGATATGCCTCAAAGCAGGCAGAGGAATTGCATAAGGACGACGCATTCGGAAACGCTGACTTTGATAAGGAAGGTGAAATCTACAAGGCACTCAAGGACCATGCAGAACAAGTAAAGAAGAACAGGGACACTGCAACGGAAATCGGTCTTACTGGCAGAGAGCTTGACAAGAAGGAAGTAGAGAAACTTCGTCATCCGATGGGAGAGTCCAGGACAATCAAGAAATTAACATTTAAGAACACCCGTTTTATATCGGAAGGACACATGTTGTCAAAGGTTCCAGATGAATACAAGAAGAACGGAAATAAGTTTATTATGAAAGACAGCCACGATAACGAGTATATCGTAGAGTGGACGGAAAGAGAACCAAATGTTACAAAGAAGACCAACATGACGCTGGTCAACGAGCAAAAAGAAAGAATCAAGTCACTTTGGGAATATAGAAGTAGAGAAGCAAACACGACAACCCCGTCTTTTAGACTCCAGGAAAACAAAGAGGTTAGTGATATGGTTAACAGGGTGAAGGAATTGATGAAATAGTTTTCGGGAGAATAAAAGAAAATAAAGGAAAATAAAACAAATGAAAAACAACGACGTAAATATTAATATTTCTTCAAACGGAGGCGAGACTAAAGAGACATTCATCACAAAGACAACACATCACGTTATGACCACCATAGCACACGCTGAGTGGAAAAAAATATTTAAAGTTTATTTTGTTACGTTTTTCTTTTTAATTACTGGTATAGGTTTATTCTTTGCGTACAATATTGCGAGAGACAGGGAAATACTTTCAAGGACGGCAGAAAGGGTAATGAGGGAAAGAAGTGAGGAAAACCTCAGGGATTTCTATGTTACGCCTAAGATACAACATGAACTTGGGAAGCTTGTGTATACGGTAAATGCAGAAAGGGCGTTTCTGTTTGAACTCCACAACGGAAAAAAGAACACAACTGGCCTTCCATTCAGGTTTGCAGATATGACGTATGAGGAGGTTAACGAAGACAGGGCACAAGACAAGGTGGCGATGAAATTTCAGAACATACCACTTACATTGTACAAATACCCTCACTATCTCCAAAAAGAAAAACTAATACTTGGAAATATCAGGGAAATAGGGGAAGTTGACCCAGATTTTGCCAACCATATCAGAGAAGTCGGTGGTGTTTATCTTGGTATGATTTACATCAACAGTAACGGCGCACCATTAGGGTTCCTTTGTGTTTCTTATCACAATATGGATAATGTGCCCGAAAAAGGCGTGATAGAAAATAAATTAAAGGAATATGCAAAGACGATAGGACAACTATTGGATTTGCAGGTCCAGATGAATAAGGGTAACGTAAAATGAAAAGTCTATTTAAGGAAAAATGCATCTACCTGGTTATCGCATTGTTTATCTTGACAATCGGTACATTAATCTTTTCTAGATGTGAATTAAAGAAATCCGAGAAACTGGTCGAAGAAGTGGAGTATATCGACAGTACTAACACGTATAATAAAATCTTCTATGAAAAGGAGATAGGCAGTCTTAGGAAAGAGAATAAGGAGTTGTATGATTCCCTTAAGAAATATAAGAAAGACATAGACTTTTTAGTGCAGTTCAAGTATAAGAAGTCGTATGAGACTGGTATTGTCCACACCAATAAGGGCAATACAAACTTAGTTACGGAGCCAGCAAGCACCCAATCCGACGTTGCCGTTGCTGATAAGATTGAGGCAAAAACATTCGAATATCTGAGCGAACCGAACGACACTTTTGAATATAAGCTCAGGATAAATGCTGAGAAGGAACCCAATTGGTATTCATTGTCTGCAAGCGTGAAAGATAAGTTCACCATCGTAAACAAAAACAAGGAAGGAAGTAGCATAAATCACATCACAATAGGTTCTCAGGGTTCTGGGGATATATCAGATGTAACAGTCTTTAAGAAGAAGGAGAAGAAGAAATTAAAGGATAGGATTTCAATTGGACCTGGAGCAACTGCTGGATACGACCCAATTAACAAAAACTGGGGTGTAGTGGTTGGTATCGGAGTGTCCTATGACCTTTGGTAGATTGTTCGAGAAAAATAATTGTTCAATAATGCCTGGCAATACTTTATTTGCCTGGCATTTTTTCTATTTTTTATAGAAAGGATATAAATGTTTATGAATCTATCGTATCAAATCGAGGTGTTTTTATTCATCATGGCTATTTTTGTCATGATTATTTCAGCCTTACATGTTATAAGCGTTTTCAGGTTGAAATCTGGTAAGATTGTGTCATCAACCAACGGGCTTGTCTTGTTTGGCGTTTCATTAGCGTATATAATAACGATTTTAATAACTGGTTTTGCGTGATGAAGACATTACAGGAGAGAATGAACGAACTAACCCCTTATTTCAGGGGTATAGAAGTATATAATACGGCGTTGATTGTGAAAGTTGCGTTTCCGTCGAACTGGAAATATTTCAAGAGTGCCGACGATAGGATAAAAGTGGCCCCAAGCGACGACGACCCGACTATTATCTACTATTATG
>JAEEGL014119951.1_pt1 | contig 12707 bp, 11 predicted proteins | sample 9134231 | NCBI WGS metagenome assembly JAEEGL01 (sample SAMN16246548, study PRJNA631951) | gut metagenome | biome: gut microbiome; feature: rumen; material: fiber-attached | host: Bos | place: Iran: Karaj | collected 2018-10 | reverse complement strand
CTATATGCGGTTCACGAGAGATGCGATCCCGTTCGTATACGACGAGGATGACGACGACTTCGAGATCGGAAAGGCCAGAATGCTGCGCGACGGAACAGACGCGGCGATCATCGCTTCCGGCGACGTCTTGAGCCTGTGTGTCAGAGCGGCGGACGCGCTGAAGGAAGAGGGCGTGAACGTCAGGCTTCTGGACATGCATACGATCAAGCCTCTGGATACGGAAGCGGTCAAAGCATGCATCAGCGACTGCGGCGTCATCGTCACAGTTGAGGACCACAACATCATCAACGGCCTCGGAAGCGCAGTGTGCGAAGTGGTCGCGGAATGCGGAAAAGGCCATGTAAAGAGGATGGGCGTCCAGGACCGTTTCGGCGAGTCCGGACCTTATCTTGAACTGCTTGCCGATCAGGGCGTCACGGTGGACAACATCGCCGCGGAAGTGAAGAACCTGATCGCTCAGAAGTGATAAAAACAATGGAAAACAACAGCAGTATCCTGTGTATCAGCCGGATCAACGCGGCAATCGACGCGCTTCCTGCAGCGGAACGTTCCATAGCGGAATACGTCCTTACGCACTATAATGAGATAGGGGACTGCTCCTGCCAGAATCTGGCGGAACTGACGGAGACGAGCCCTGCTACGGTCGTGCGCTTCTGCAGAAGGATCGGATACAGCGGGTTTAATGAATTCAAGATCAGCCTCACCCGCAAATGGCTGGATCAGAGCGCGGGGATCTATGATATCCGCGACAGCGACACCGCGTCCGAAGTCAAGCAGAAAGTCCTGATCTTCAACAAGCATGTGATCGACGTGCTTTTTGAGACCCTGGACGAGGACGCGCTGGCCGAAGCGGCGGAGAAGATCCGCAAAGCCGGCAGGATCCTGATCACCGGGGACGGCGGCGCCGGGTCGACTGCCAAGGTCGCATACGAAGTATTCATGCAGCTCGGCCTTCGGTGCGAGTACGTCGAGGACATTTTTCACCAGATCATAGTGATCGGCCAGATGGGCCCCGGAGATGTCCTGATCGCGATCTCGAACAGCGGGCGCACGAGAAATACGATCGAGAACACGATCCAGGCGAAGAAAAGAGGGGTCACGACGATCGGGATCATCGGCATGCCGAAGACGCCGATCGAGAAGTACCTGGACGTCGAGCTGATGACGAATGTGTTCAGCGACGACATGTTCAGCGACAGCATCGCGTCCAGGCTCTGCGACCTGTCAACGGTATCCGTCCTGTATTCCCTGCTTCTGCGCACCGCAGATCCGGAAGAAGTGCTGGACGGCGACAAGCTGCGGAACGCGCTCGACGCGAAGCGGGTCGTAAAAGCATGAACACAATGGTTTAATGATGACTTAAGGATCATCACCAACAACGCAAACGCCAACGAGGAGGAAAAGCATGAAAATCGTTATTCTTGACGGTTACACAGAGAATCCGGGCGATCTGTCCTGGGACGCGCTCGCGGCTCTCGGTGAGCTGACGGTCTATGACAGGACGAGCCTGACGGATCAGGAAGAGATCATCGGCCGCATGAAAGGCCATGAGATCGTGATCACGAACAAGACTCCGATCTCGAAGGAAGCGATCGACGCCTGCCCAGAGCTGAAGTTCATCGCGGTGCTCGCGACCGGCTACAACGTCATCGATTACAAGTATGCGAGGGAAAAGGGCATCAGCGTCTCCAACGTTCCCGCATACGGCACGTCGTCGGTCTCCCAGTTCTCCATCGCGCTTCTCCTGGAGATCTGCCACCACATCGGCCACCACGCGCAGACCGTCGCGGAAGGCAGATGGGCGGACTGCCCCGACTTCTGCTACTGGGACTACCCGCTGATCGAGCTGGAAGGCAAGACGATCGGCATCATCGGCTTCGGCCGGATCGGGCAGCAGGAAGGAAAGATCGCGAAAGCACTCGGCATGAATGTCATCGCTTACGACGTCTACCCGAACGATTTCGGCAGGGAGATCGGGGAATACGTGGAACTGGATGAGCTCTTCGCAAGGGCTGACGTAGTTTCGCTCCACTGCAATCTGACACCGGAGAATACCGGCCTCATCAACAAAGAGAACATCGCGAAGATGAAGGACGGAGTCATCCTGATCAACAACGCGAGAGGACAGCTGATCGTGGAAGAGGATGTCGCGGATGCGCTCAACAGCGGCAAGATCGCGGCAGCCGGCCTGGACGTCGTCTACACGGAGCCGATCCGGAAGGACAATCCGCTGCTGAAGGCAAAGAACTGCCTCATCACACCGCACATCTCCTGGGCGCCGATCGAGAGCCGCCAGAGGATCATGGACTGCACAGTGGACAACGTGAAGGCGTTCCAGTCAGGCAGCCTCATCAACGTCGTCAACTGAAGCTGATTTCCGGAGCTGCTCTTTATGAGCAGCTCCGCTTTATTTTACGCAATATAACCGGAGGGGCGGCGCCAGCCTGCCCATCCGATTTTTCGCGCCATAGGCGCGCTCTTTTGTTTAGATCTGCATGAACCGAGGAGGATTCTCATTGAAAAGAAACGGATCCGGAAAAAGGACTTTTCCAAAAGCCCGCATGGCTGTGCTTATGGCTGTGCTGGCCGTTCTGTTCCTGACCGGCTGCAAGGGAAACCGGTATGAGGAAGCGGATGCGGAACGCGTGAAAGAGAAAGGCGACGCGGTCATGCGGGAGTGGCTTGACGGGCATGTTCCCGGGGCGGAGATCACGCAATCGGAGTGCGCTGTATTCTCTTATCCTGGCGGCGGGCCGTCGTTCCTGACCGGCTACGTCGACGGGATCTATGAGCTGGACAGCGCTGAGACCCGGTACAAGGTGAACACTGAGACGGGAGAAGTCTATCTGGACGCCGATCCGGAGATCCTCGCACAGGCGGCAGAGCCATACGTCCTTTCCGTCATGGGACTGGGAGGGGACACTGTACTTAAGGAGTTTTCAGCGGAGCTCTCATTAAAGAACGCCTTCAAGGGAACGAAGACGGCGGACCGTCTCGATGCGGAGCAGATCGGCACCTTTTCTGTGCTGCCCGGGGAGATCGCTCTTCAGGCGAATGCCGGCGGGACGGCCGGGAAAGCGGTGCTGGATTCCTACATCGAAGATCCGGAGAACCGGGATCTCCTGAGCGTCCGTATAGAAGCGGACACCGGTGAAGACTCGGATATTTCCGGGTTTGATCTTGACCGGATCCGGAAGATCAGGAGTGACTGCGGCATATCCTTTTCACAGTTCGCGTTATGGAAACCGATGGAATCGGCGAACGGCTCAGACAGGCTCACCGAGTACAGGCGCTGGGAGTGGGGAGAGATCGGCGAAGGCGCCTTTGTGAAAGCAATGGTGACTCTGAACGCGGACACGGAGGATCGGAAGGAACAGGACGGCATACGACGGGAGAGATATTCTTATACAACTGATGATATCGCAGCAGAAAAGACATCTTTCGGATATCGCGTCTATTTCTGCGGCAAAGACGGCGGCCCGTTCTTCTACCTGTACGCGGAGGACGGCTGCCCGCTGCTTGACTATGATGCGTATCTGGTCAGGGAGGACGGGAGCAAGGAAGCCACCGTCCGTGTCCAATGGACAGAAGCGGAAGAGGAGGGACTTCGGGTCCTGAAAAGGGACGGCGGACCTGTCCATCTGTTCACGAAAGCATCCGATCTGTTCGCGGAATAGCTGCGGGGGCATCCATTCGGGAAGTCAGAGAATACTATGCGAGATCGCGGAAAGTCAGAGAATACTATGCGAGCTCGGCCCGCTTCCGCTCGATCATGGTCAGCAGAGCGATCGACATGACAACGAAAAGGATCAGCACCCCGAGCACGGGGCGATAGGAATGCAGGAAGTCGTAAGTGTAGCCGATCACCGCGATAGCAAGCGCATTGCTGACGTTGCCGACCATGGCGGTGACCGCGTAAGCGCTGCCGTACTGGCGATTGCCGTAGACCCGCCGCGTGACGAGGGACATGCCGACCGCGCCGAAGGAGTAGCAGGAGCCGTACAGGAAGCCCGCAACCATGAGGGCGGGACCGGAAGAGAGCGATCCTACAAGGAGGAACATCAATGTGACGCCGGCCAGTTCCACGACCAGCATGAGCCGGGATGCGCGCACCGGGTTCAGGCGGTCCGCCAGAAAACCGATGATGAACTTGAAGGAGATGTTGGCTATCATTACCACCGACATGAGCAGCGCTCCGAACGAGGATGTTCTGCCGGCTGATTCTGCAAGACCGGGAATATGACTGGCGAATCCGATGGAGAAATTCGAGAAGAATACGACGGTGCAGCACATCAGGAACAACGCCGACAGATAGCGCAGCGGGACGGGGGGTGCCTCGTCCTTTTTATTTTCATGAGATACCTGCGCAGCCTTCGCCTCATCCGAACCGTGGCCGTAGGGAACCATCCCTTTCTGCATCGGATTCAGTTCCACGAGCAGGATCGCCGGGAGCGTGAGCAGGATCGTCACGATGCTCATGACGATGAGCGTGTTCCGGTAACCTATGCGAAGGATGAGCGCGTTGAAGATCGGATTGAAGACTGCTCCGGAGAGACCCGAGAAGCTGGCGATGAGCCCTGTAACAGTGCCGCGCTGCGCCTCAAACCAGTTGCCGATGATCATCGTCACGACACCGAGGTGGAAGCAGCACAGGCCTGCGCCTCGCAGGATCCCGAGCAGGTTCAGCTGCCAGACCCGGGTACTGAATGCGGTGAGCAGCGTACTGATCACGGTCAGAGCGACTCCGCAGAGTATGACGGGACGCACCCGGTGGCTCTGCATCCAGTGAATGACGGGGATGCCGACGAGGCCGGTCGCGAGGCCGCAGAGCGTCGCATGGAGCGAGATATCGCCGCGCCGCACGCCGAGCGCCTCCGACATCGGAGAGAAGAAGATCCCGTAGGCATTGATGTACAGCCCGATCGAAGCGGCGACCATGCCGCAGCAGGAGATGATGATCAGAAGGTAAGTGAGGCTTCCTCTCTTATTGTCAGTATTGGCAGATCCCATAACGCATCCCTCTCGTAATTTGAAAAATACAGGCATCCGGGCAGAAAGCCAGGATGCCTGTGATGAAGCCGGAATCAGTAATTTCCCTTAAATACGTCTTCCCTGACCGGAGGACGGTAATCGCCGAAATATTCGGAGAAATCCATTCCCAGGTAGTTCGTGAGGTCGAGGACCTCGACCATCGTGTTGTCATTGACCGGAATGCCGTTATCCATGCGGTCCTTCACAGCGGCGACTTCTTTTTCACCGTGCGTGTAGATGCGGTCCTGGCCATCCGCCTTCGGGGCGTCGCGCAGCGCCTGCAGGTACTCGGAGAAGTGCTTTTTGATCTCTTCGGGATCGCCGAAGAATGCGGGATTGACCGCCGCGAAGCCATGGCAGATATTGCCTCTGCCGCCGACCATGCACAGGTTGGAGGTGGCGCCGAGCGAGAGGATCGAAGAGAAGATCTCACAGATCATGCCATAGCCGTAACCTTTATGGCTGCCGAGCTGTTCGGTGCTTCCGCCGAGCGGCATGATGCCGCCGCCGTTCTTTTTCACGATATTTGCGAGCACGTCCGGCGCGTCCGTCGACGGGTGTCCGTCCTTGTCCAGTGCCCAGCCTTCGGGAAGCGGCTTTTCCAGCTTGTTGTAGATCTCGAGCTTGCCTCTTGTGACGACGGTCGTGGAAGCGTCAAAGAAGAAATCATACGGATCGGCGGGGAAGGCGCAGGCGATCGGGTTGCTGCCGAGCATCGCCATGCGGCCGTAGGTCGGAACCATGATGGCTTCGGAATTGGTGCAGGAGAAGCCCATGAGGCCCTGCTTGCTCGCCATCTGCGCATAGTAGCCGGCGATGCCGTAGTGATTGGAATTCCGGACGGAGACGATGCCGACGCCGGCGGTCTTCGCCTTTTCGATCGCGAGCTCCATCGCCTTATGGCCGACGAGCTGCCCCATCGCGTCGTGCGCGTCTATGACCGCGCTGACAGGCGTCTCGAAGACGATCTCGGGCTTCGCGTCGATCTTGATCATGCCGTTCTCGATGCACTTGTGGTAGCGCACCATGCGCTGCATGCCGTGGGATTCAATGCCGTAGAGGTCGGCGGTCAGGAGCACATCCTGAATGATATTCGCTTCTTCTTCCGTAAAACCGAATTTCTGGAACGCATCCATGCACAGGCGGTGCAGGGTGTCGTAACTCCAATACTGATATGCCATTGAGATACCCCTTTCCCGGGAGCCGGAGCTGGCTTCCGTGATCACAGATTCCGCTGATAACAGATGTTTTGAAGTGGACTGAGACGGACTGCGTAAGACCGCGGACTGCCTCTAATCTGAGTATAATCTTCCTCGGCGTCCGGGGCAACTCAGCGATCCCTTTTTGCGAAATCCGGGGGCATTACTCTGATGAAGACGGCTGCGGTTTTCCGCATCGGCGACGAAGCACGGACACACAGGGCCCGCGTTGACGAAGCGGCGGAAACAGAATAAGATTTGAGGTGAACGGTCTGTTTTGCCGCGGTATATTGAGCCGGCAGCAGGCCTGTTCCGGGACGGATAACAGACAAAAAAGGAGGATATGCCATGGATGCCAATATGAAAGCAAAGGCGCAGGAAGTCATTAAGAAGATCCAGAGCGATCCCGAGCTCATGAAGAGCTTCGAGGAGAAGCCGGCGAAGACGATCGAGCAGGTCGCGGGCATCGATATTCCGAACTTTATGGAGCCCATGATCGAGAGAGTCATCCGCGAGCAGATGAAGAATCCGGATGCGGATCCGATGGCAATCATTGACAAGTTCATCTGATTTTTTGAAGCAGCATCAGGGGGTGAGCAAATGGAGAGAAAGTACAAGATCGTGACGCTTCCGGACGACGAGCCTTACCGCTGGTGGAGGCTGTTTGACGACACCTGGGTGATCCATTACGGCGAGGCGCTGGATCTGTTCCTTCTGCTCGGCGAGGAGAAGGCGCTTCTGATCGACACGGCGTACGGCCGGGGAGATCTTCCGAACATCGTCGACATGCTCAAAGGGGACCGGGAACTTCTCGTCGTCAATACACATGAACATTTTGACCACACGGGCGGCAACAAGTTCTTCCCGAGAGTGTACATGCATCCGTCGGCGTTTGAGAATGCGGACAGACCTTTTTCCCCGCTCCCGCAGGAGTGGTTCGACAACATGCCCTATCCCGATTATGAGAAGGTCGGGATCGACGACGGCTATGTGTTCCATCTGGGCGGCAGGGACGTCGAAGTCCTGCACACACCGGCACACTGCAAGAGTTCCCTCTCGTTCATCGATCACGGGAGACGGCTCCTGTTCCCCGGTGACGAGCTGGATTCCGGCCAGGCGAACCTTAACATCTTCGAGTCGGTCGGCGCGTTCCTGAAGAACTGCCGGCGGCTGAAGGAGCGGGAGAGCGAGTATGATCTCCTGATGCCGAACCACAACGGATGCCCCGTCGCGAAGTCCTATCTGGATGATTTCATCACAGCGGCGCAGCACATCGTGGACGGGAAGCCGGATCTGGTGGACCCGGACGATGTGCAGGAGTACTGCCACGGCTTTTTCCCGGGGCTTCTCCGGGCCCAGGTGAACGATTCCTGCATCAATTACCTGCCGGAGGGTGTGATCCCGGAAGGCGCGGAAGCGTCCATTTTCAGGGATGAGGTACTGATGGGGAGCGAAGAATGACGCATGTCCTCTGTACCTGACTGCCGTCAGGAAACCCGGAGGAATTCAGAGAGAGACGAAATGATAATCAGAAGCGAAAAGTTTGAGACAAAGAGGGACGGCCTCACGATCCGCGGCACGAAATACCTGCCGGAGCGGGAAGACATCCGCGAAGAGGATCTGCAGGCGGTCATCATCAGCCACGGTTTCACGGGAGACCAGTCGGGAACGGCGCCGTACGCGAAGCTGATCGCGGCGACCGGCCGCTGTGCCGCCTACGTCTTTGATTTCTGCGGCGGCGGATTCCTCTCCTCGAGCGACGGGGACACAAGGGAGATGTCGGCCCTGACCGAGGTTCTGGACCTGAAGGCAGTGATCCGCCATGTGCAGGAGGAACGCGCGCAGCTCGGCAGCGGCGCGGAAAAGGTGATCCTCTGGGGCAACTCCCAGGGCGGCTTCGTCAGCGCGCTGACTGCGGCGCAGATGCCGGAGACGGTTGAGAGCCTCGTCCTGTTCTATCCCGCACTGTGCATCCCGGACGACGCGAAGACCGGCTGGGCCGGGCAGGATGGGTTCGGTGAGACGAAGGCGATCGATCCGGACAATATTCCGGAGGAGTTTACGATCGCCGGCATGCGGCTCGGGAGGTGCTACGCGGCCGACGTGAAGGATATCGACCCGTTTGCCGCGGTCAGCTCTTACCCCGGACCGGTCCTCATCATTCACGGCACGGCGGATGCCCTCGTGAACTGTTCTTATTCGGAGCGGGCGTATGAGGCGTATGCCGCGCGGGCGGCGCAGGACGGCAGGGAGAACACCTGTGAACTGATCCTGCTGGACAGGGCGCAGCACGGATTTGATGAGCACTTCGACGAGAAAGCCGTGACGCTGGTGCGCGAATTCCTTTTCCGGACGGAAGGCGTGTTCGGAAGGCGCTTCATCAGCGACGACCCTGCACCGGATATCATTCCGGAGCAGCAGCTGAAAGACGAGAACCCCACCCGTAACGAGATGTGGCTGGATACCAGGTTCCTTCTCAAGGACGGCAGAAAGCATAAGCTCGCGATCATCGTGCCGGGCGGCGGCTACGGCGCGGTCTGCAGCTTTATCGAAGGCGTTCCGTTCGCGAAGAAGCTGAATGAAAAGGGCATTTCAGCCGTCATCGTCTATTACAGGGTAAAGGAAAAAGCGCTGTTCCCCGCGCCGCAGGATGACCTCGCGCAGGCGGTCAATGAGATCCTCGAGAAGGCGGATGAGTGGGATCTGGACACGGAGAATTATTCCGTCTGGGGATCGTCCGCAGGCGCGCATCTCGCCGGCAGCTTCGGCACGCTTCATATGGGATACCGCAAGTACGGGCTCCCGAAGCCGGGCGCGATGGTCCTTTGCTATCCTGTGATCTCGACGGATCCCGCGATCACGCATATGGGGACGCACGACTGGCTGCTGTATGCCAGGGATTTCTACGCCGCCGGACCCGGCGCGGCCCCCACGGACGCGCGGCCTGAGGAGGGTGCCGGAAGGGCGGAAGACAGCAGCTTTTATGAGATGACAGAGCGACAGCGCGAGGACTATACCAGCCTTGAGCTTCATGTGACGGAGGAGTATCCCCGCACCTATCTCTGGGCGGGAGATATCGATTCGATCGTGCCGGCGGAAAACAGCCGCAGAATGGCGCGCGCCCTCGCTGAGGCCGGTGTTGCTCACCGGTTTGATCTCTTCGAGGGCGTTGACCACGGATTCGGCCCGGCGACGGGCACGAGCGCGGAAGGATGGATCGACCGCGCGGTAGATTTCTGGGGAGTACAGTAAAGGAATAAGACATGGCTATTCGTATCATCACAGACTCAGCAAGCGATATCTCACAGAAAAGGGCGGCCGAATGGGGCATCACGGTGCTTCCGCTGACCGTGCGGTTTCACGAGGAAGAATATCAGGACGGCGTGACGCTCACGCCGCATGAATTCTACCGGAAGCTGGTGGAGACGGACGAGATCCCGAAGACGAGCCAGATCACACCGTTCATGTATGAACAGGAGTTCCGGAAGGCTGTCGACGCGGGAGACGAGGCGATCTGCTTCTGCCTCTCCGCCGGCGTGTCGGGTTCCTATGAGAGCGCCTGCGTCGCGGCAAAACAGTTCGGGGACAAGGTCGCCGTGATCGATACCAGGCAGTTCTGCGTCTCGGAGTATATCATCGTCCAGAGGGCGGTACAGCTGAGGGATGAGGGAAAAGATTTTTCCGGGATCACATCCATGATCCGGGAGGAACTGAAGGACGCGCACGTCATTGCCGTCTTTGACACGCTCGAATACCTGAAGCTCGGCGGAAGGATCTCCGCGGCGGCTGCCGCGATCGGAAGCGTGCTCTCGATCAAACCGGTGCTCACGATCGAGGAGGGACAGGTAAAGATCCTTGGAAAGGCGCGCGGATCCCGGAACTCAGGCAACATGCTCAGCCAGTTCGTCGGGAAAACGGGAGGCATCGACTTTTCCCGGCCGGTGTGCCTGGGCTACGCCGGGTTTGATGACACGCTGCTCCGGAAGTATGTCGAGGACTCCGCCTACCTCTATGAGGGACATGAGGACGTTCTGCAGGTCGCGGACGTTGGCGCGACGATCGGAACATACTCCGGGCCCGGGGCGATCGCGGTCGCGTTTTTTGCGGCGAATCCTGCCGGGGATGGCAGGAAGTAACATTTCTTCGGGTAGCAGAGAGCAAGGCTGTCCCCGGAGAATGCCGGATACAGGAAATTCCGGTTTACAAAAGGGAAAAGAAAGCATACAATCATGGTTGATGCGGCAGTATGCCGCGGCAGTGCGGTGAAGCGGGCAGCGAAAATGCCGGCCCGGTCCGCGGGAGAAAATTGCATAGACGTGTTTTTCAGGGCGGGGTGAGAATCCCCACTGGCGGTACAGTCCGCGACCCGCCGCAAGGCGGCTGACCCGGTGCAACTCCGGGACCAACAGTGAACCCGGGCATGATTCCCGGAAAGTCTGGATGGAAGAAAAAACGCAAGCTGTTTTTAGTGTGTCTGTGAGCCCTGCAGTTTTTCTGCGGGGCTTTATTTTGTTCAATAAGGCCGGAGAGCGGGCCCTGTGCCCGAAAGGCGGGCTCTGCGCCATAAATCGGCCGGTTCAAAAGAAAGGAAGGGTAAACAACATGGGAAACGGACTCAGGCAGGCGATCCTCGACAACGCCGGATTTGCGCTCGTATCGCTCGTCACGGTCGCGGCGCTCGTCGCTGTGGCGTATTTCTTTGAAAAGGCGGCTGCGCGCCGCGCCGCCGCGAAGGCAGCGAGCGCAGGCAGCGCGCCGAACGGAGGCCGGCAGGAGAGGATCCTCACGACCCGCAAGGTCGTCATGATCGGCATGTTCTCCGCGATCGCGGGCGTTCTGCACTGCCTGGATTTTGCGGTGCCGTTTGCTCCGCCTTTCTATAAGCTTGACTTCTCGGAGCTGGCGGCGCTGATCGGCGGATTCGCGTTCGGTCCCGTCGCGGGCGTCCTGATCGAGTTCCTGAAGATCATGATCAAGCTGGTCATCAAATCGACCTCGACCGCGTTCGTGGGCGACCTCGCCAATTTCCTGATCGGATGCATGCTGGTGCTGCCGGCGTCCGTCATCTACCAGTTCCGGAAGACAAAGAAAAACGCAATCATCGGATGTGTCGCCGGCACCCTGATCATGACCCTGTTCGGCACCTGGTTCAACGCGGTTTACCTGCTGCCGACCTTTTCCAGGCTGTTCCACATGGACATGGAGGTCATCCTCGGCATGGGGCAGGCGATCAACCCGGCCGTAAAAGATCTGACCACATTCGTCATCCTGATGGTCGCGCCGCTGAACATCGTGAAGGGCACGGTCGTCTCGGTGATCACCATGCTGATCTACAAGCCGCTCAGCCCGATCATCAAATACGGCAGCCGGGGCGGGAGATAAAAAGGACCGGGATCACCGGATCATCTGCGAGGAAGAAAGAAGACCGGAATCACCAGATCATTTGCGCCAGAACGATGACGAGGGGCATCGTCAGGATCGAGAACAGCGTAGAGATGATGATCGTCTCGACCGCATAGGTGTAGTCACTGCCGTGGAGCTGTGCGTAGATCGCGATGTTGGTGCCGACCGGGGCCGCCGCGACCATGAGAAGCGGGAGCCGCATGTCCGCAAACCTCGCGGGCACGAGAAGAAGGGCAAAGATCTGAAGCAGCGGGATGAGGAGCTGCCGGACCGCGGTCACGAGATAGAGTTTCTTCTTCTGCAGCATCTTCAGGAGATCTGTCTGCGCGAGATAGACGCCGATCGCGATCATCGCGAGAGGCGTATTCATGGAGGCGACGAAGCCGAGCGTCTTTGTGAGGATGCCCGGCGCAGGGATCCCCGTCAGGAAGAAGAACAGGCCGATATAGATCGCGATCATAAATGGTGCCTTGAGCACGGAAACGATGAATGCGCCGGCGGACGTCCCGCCGGCCTTTTTCTGCCCGCTGCCGTCCTTCTTCAACAGGCTGACGCCGTAGGACCACTGCAGGACGTTCATGATCGCGACGTAAGCGGCAGCGTAGAAGACGAAGCTGTTCCCGAGCACTGCGGTGATGATCGCGACGCCGAAGAATCCCGGATTGGAGAATGTCGAGGCAAATTTGGCGATCTGGTCCTTCGGGAAGATGAGCGCGGAGACGATCACCGCGATCGCGAGGATGAGTACCGTCATGCCGGCGCTGATCAGCAGAGCCTGCATCTTTTCAGGCGTCCTTTCCACCAGGAATCCGTTGATGATGACGGCAGGCAGGGACAGGTAGACGAGAACGTTGGCGATGCTCTTGTTGCCTTCCATCGTCATTTTTCCCGACCGGAACATCAGATATCCCATGATGGAAAAAATGAACATGATCACGATCTGCTGCAAAAGGGGAAGAATCATCTGCGTCATTGCACGCCTCCGTTGTGGCTCACAGTCCCGGCGCCCGGAAGGGCGCCTTTATATCATCTACATCATGACTTTACATCATTTACATCATGAAACACAAAATG
>JAEEGL012694227.1_pt1 | contig 12707 bp, 7 predicted proteins | sample 9134231 | NCBI WGS metagenome assembly JAEEGL01 (sample SAMN16246548, study PRJNA631951) | gut metagenome | biome: gut microbiome; feature: rumen; material: fiber-attached | host: Bos | place: Iran: Karaj | collected 2018-10 | reverse complement strand
AGAACTTGAAGGGCGATTGCTCCAGCCGCAACCCTGGCCGCTGTTTCCCTTCCGCTTGAACGACCGCCACCACGGTAATCACGGAAGCCGTATTTTGAATAGAAAGAAAAGTCTGCGTGACCCGGACGGAATGTCGTCGCAAGGTTTCCGTAGTCCTTTGAGTGCTGACTTGTGTTTCTGATTACGATTCCAATCGGAGTGCCTTCGCTTTTGCCTTCAAAAATGCCACTAAGAATCTCGGCCTTGTCGTCTTCTTTTCGGGCTGTGACCGAAGCGTTGTTCTTTCCGCCAAAAGACTGGCCGGGCTTTCGCCTGTCAAGGGCGAGCTGAATGCGGCCTTCGTCGATTTTGATTCCTGCGGGGACTCCGTCAACGACGCATCCCAAACCTGCGCCGTGACTTTCGCCGAATGTAGTTACTTTAAAAATTGTTCCGATTGTGTTCTGTGCCATGTCTGGGATTATAGCAGAAACAAGAAGAAAATGAAATCAGTATTAGAAGGGAGGGGAAAGCCTTCCCCACGCTCCAATACCACTCACTACGTCGGAGAAGTCCGAGCAAGCTCAGCCTTCTCCACTCCGTTCGGGTATTTACGCTACCCCTTCTAGCGGGGGGTACCCCCCGCAACGCCCCCGTCTGTTACTCTTCATCCATTTTATCTTCATAAATCCCGGCAATGGGAGAATTAACTATTAATTGGTAAATGTTCCTGAATTAATCTTTTTTACAAGAGTATCAATAGTTGCAGCATTGTAGAAATTAGCTGGAACATTGATGTAATAATGAGGCTCAACACCCCTGTCGATGTCGTAGTTTGAACCGTTTTTGTTAACGCTCATAACCCACTTGCTCGACATTCGGAATGTCGTTCCATCTGCCGCAGAAGATTGCTGAACCATACCTGTTCCGCCACTAGAAGGTACACCAAGAATCGTTACACGGTCAGATGCTTTGAGCATTGCAGGAACCATGTTTCCGCAAGAGAAGCTGCATGGAGCAACAAGGCAGAAGAGATTCTTGTCTCTAATAGTGTCTTTTTTGTCATCTACTGTTTCATCGTTTCCGTCATAAGTGCCATCGCAGTTTACATCAGCAAGATAAGTTGCAGACCACTTTGCGCCTGTGATTGGATCTGTAGTTTCCAAAGTACATTTTCCGAGCATCCATGCGATTACAAAGGCCGCTGAATGTACGGCACCGCCACCGTTGAGAGAAAGATCCAACACGACATTTTCTATGCTCGGGTCTTCCTTGATAAGATTGTTGATGTGGTAAATCAATGCTATCGTGTCATGTGCAGTTTCCGATGCCTCATTATTATAAAAGACATAATTATTTATGAGACTGTCGGCATCGTCAAGACTTCCAAAATCGGTCTTATATGCTTTTTTTGCATCCTTTTGTTCCGGAGGATTAGTTGGCTTTAAGGTGAAATGGTCAAAGCGGACAATCGCAGTATTACCATGTTTTTCAAAAGCCTTTCCTTTTTGGATTTCGGACGGTTCTTTTGTGTATGGAGTTCCGCGTGCGGCCGCATACTTAATGTAGTTTTCTTTGTAGACTTCGCTTTGTGTAGATATACGCGTACCTTCAATTTTCAAATCTTTTTCAAGATAATGGGAATTTGTTTCATAGTTTGAGTGTCCGTCGCCAAAGAAAAACTCGCAGACATCTTTGACTGCTTTTGCAAAAGTAAGGGCATCCGTACTCATTAATTCGTCCTTGATTCCCACATATTTAAAGTAGGTGTCAAAATCAGGGAATTTGTCTATGCCGTGAATTGCCTTGAGGCCGTAGTTGAAGTCAAAGTTGAGACATAGTTCGTTGTAGCAGAATTTCGCCAAAGCTTGGCTTCGTGTTCCTGACTGGTCGCCGTCCGTCCAATACTCGTCAGGAAGTGAGCTAGAAAGATACACGCCATTTCCATTATAAAGAACATATGTCTGCATTGGAGACAGGAAAACATCATTGAGGAATTGAATCGGTACGGCAAGTTCCAAAGAGTCTCCGTCTTGCCAAAGCAAGATATCAATGTCTTGCGTAGACCAGTCGAGCGTTATAGGACATCCTGCGATGTTTGATGGGGTACCATCTATCTTAATGTAGTCGAATTTTTCGCTATCAGCGGGATCCATATACACATTTTCGCTTTTTTGGAAAAAGAGGTCGTAGTTTTCAAAGGACAGTGTATGTTTTGACAAGTCTAGTACGGCAGTTGTGTTGTTTCGGTCTTTGTTTGTAAAGGTGACCTTGTTAGTAGTCGAGTCGAAGCTTGAAACTTCAATGTTTCTTTCGAGGATGTTTGTGAAAATATTTGTGGTTAAGCGGATATATGGAATGTCGTCATTTCCTTCTCTGAAGCCTAGAGTCATTGGAATTTGACCCGCTAATGTAACTTCTTTTGCAGTAAGTTCTTCGATAACAACATCAAAAGTATCTTTTGTTCTATCTTTTAATAATTCCCACTTTATTCCATTCCATACATATGAACGACCATCTGTTTTATTATAATATGCCCACATATAATCAGGATTTGCAGGAGCCGTGTATAATTCTCCTTTCCAAATTATACCTACACCGTCTGTTCCATCTCTACCATCTTTGCCATTTGTACCATCCTCACCATTTGCACAAGAAATCATTCCAAATGCAATGGTTGACAATACAACCAAGCTCAACAATGCATTTAACAGTTTCTTCATGTTTTTCCTCCTTTCACAAAGAAAATAGAATATTTTAATACGTTCCGCCAAAAAGCTCTTTTTTTAGCACGTCGATAAGATAGCTTGTGCTTGGATTGTCGTAGTCGTAGAACCATTCGTAGCTGTCGCCGTTCATAAGCGGCTTGTCCAAGTCGGCGCCGCCTTCGGTGCTTTTGCTAAAGTCTTGGGCGCAGAGGCGGTTGTTGCGTGAATATCTATAGGGAAATCCGTCAGCCGTTATGCCCATTCCGACAAGGCAGCTTCCGCCTCCGGAACGCTCGCCGATAACCTTCACTCCTTGCTCGCGCGCAAAGAAAGGCAAGGCGTTTCCGCAAGAGAAGGAGTCAAACGAAGTCAAAATCGCGACGTTGAGGCCTTTGCAGGCGAGCGACCTTGTTCCAAAAAGTTTCCCGCGGAAAATCTCGTCGTTGGCGTCAACCTTTCCGTCAAGGTTTAGGTCGGTCTTTGTGATTTCGTGGAATTTTCCGCCTGTGTGGACGTCGTCGTAATAGACGTCGCCTCGCCCCGTTATTAGGTAAAGAATGTACTGCATCACAAACTTGGCGCCGCCGCCGTTGCACGAGTCGTCGATGAGGATTGTGGTGACATCTTTGTATTCATTTTTATGCAAGATGTAATAGCAGGCCTTGTAGAAGAGCGCGATTGTGTCGTCGGGAAGAGTCACGCTGTCGGGGTTTGGCTCGGGAGTGGCGGAGGCGTAATAATTGTTCCAAGCACCAGTCTGGTCAAGGTCAAAAGAGTCAAAACGGATAATGAGCGTTTTTCCGCCGTCAATAAGCTCCAAATCCTTGCCGTCTTTTAGCTCGCCGTTTTCGTCCACTATGCCTTTTTGCTTTCGCCACCAGTTTAGGCTGTTGATTCGGCCTATGGAGCTTTTCTTTCTGTCGTATTTCCACTTGTCGCTGCAGCCGTTCATTTTTATGTCGTTGACAGCGTTTTTTATTTCAGCCTTGTCAAACATTAAAAAGTCTTGCCAATTTACGTTCGCGTGCTGGTCGCCGTAAGTGTAATAGGCCAGGCTGGCCAAGCCCTTTAGGTAGTCGGGATAATTCGCCGACTTTAGCAGGGCCTTTGTGTCCTTTCTGTCGGTAAGCAAAGTGTCAAGGGGCATCATGTCCGCGGCCGCGACGACATCCGCCTTTGCGTAGCCGTTTCCGTCGTCGGCAAAGCCGTAGTAGCCGGGGCGGCCGTAAAGGTTGTCGTGGACAAAGCAAAGCAAGTTGTACGAAGCCTCAACCAGGGCAGCGGGACGCTTGTTCAAGTCCGCGTACCAAGGGCTGTCCTTAAAGGTCGTATACTTTTCAGTTCCGCTGTATTGGTAAATTTTTTTTCCGTTGAAAAGAAATTGCGCGCCCTTGAGCGCGGCGGTAAAAAGTTGGTTCACCACGCAAATGGGTGCGTAGGCGTCGTCAATTCCGCCGTAAATCTTAAAGCCGTATTTTCCAAGGTTGAACGTGGCGGCTTTTTGGCCCTCGAACAATTTTTTTGAGTCAATCATCGTCGCCGAGCCAAACTTCAATGTTGGTTCCGGATCGAAAAAGCCCGTCCATGTCGGACAGTAAATCGAGCTGTCTTTGACGTTGACCACAAGCGGAAAAGATTTTCCCAGTGCCGTTCCCGTTATTGTGTATTCTCCGTCAGAATAGCTCATGCCTTCGATTTTTACGTCGCAGACATATTCCAGCCAATAGCGGACACCTGTGTATGGAATATATTCGTTTTTGTCATATACACGGGCGAAAACCGTGGTCACAACATTGTCGTCCGTTCTTGACACTAGGGGAATGGAAACGCTTTCAAAATTTTTGTTTTCCTCTTTTGCAGAGTCTGAAAGGATGTAATAGTTATTCGTGTCTCCCTCTTGCGAGCACGAAGCAAATGAGAAAAGTAAGCCCATAGTCACAAAGCCTGTAGTGACCAGAGATACGATTTGTTTTTTCATATTTTCTCCTGACACAAAAATATAATGAACCAACATAAAATTTTACATATAATTTTAAAACTGTGTCAAGAACTTTTTTATCATATATTGGAGAGGAATAGTCATATACGGAAAGACATGAAACAAAGGAAAAAGGGGCAGGCTATTCCTCCCCCCAATAAAAATCACTTCCCGTTTTCAACTTTCAACTTTCAACTTTCAACTTTCAACTTTCAGTTTTCAGTTTTCAAAATCTCCAGCTCACCAGCGCTCCAATCATTCTTCCGAAGAGCCCTGCTTTTTCATAGCTTCTGTCGGCTACGAGCGGGACTGTCTCGAGAACGGCGTCTCCGAGCTTGTACTGAATCTGACCGTAAGTTTCGCCCATTTTTACTCCGCCGTAGATGAATCGCGGCATGTTGACCGTGGCTTTTACGCTTTTTGCATCGGCGAGGGCTGTGCTTCCCGAAATGTGGGGAACCGTGATTGCGTTGTTCCAGGCCGGGACGAGCTTGACGAATTTTCCGTTCGTGTTTTTGGCACCGATTGAGGGGACCGCATAGAACTCAGGAAGCTCTGATTTCGGGTCGAAGTCGGCGAAACTCTGGAAGGCCCATTCCATCATTTCCGTTCCATCGTGAACGCGGCCGGCGTTTCCCTGCTTTGAGCCGATTCCCGTTCCCATCATCGTGACTGAAATATAGCGCACTCCGTTTCTTTTTGCGGTGAGGGCAAGATTGTAGCGGCTCTCGTAGATGAAGCCGGTCTTGATTCCGTCGCAGCCTTCCATTACGCCCAAGAGCGGATTCGTGTTTTTCTGATAAATTGCGGTTGAGTCGCCCTTCGATTTGAGCCATGACGGAAGATTTTTCTCCATCGGATATTTTATGCTTGGGGCTGAATGGAATTCCTCGACCGACTGCGGGAATCGCTTGATGTACTCGCAGCAGAAAGCGGCAAGTTCCCGGGCCGTAGTAAGGTTATGCTCATCGTAGCCGCTCGGCTCAACGAAGTGTGTATGGGTCAGTCCAAGCGCGGCACATTCCTCGTTCATTCTCTCGACGAAGGCCTTTGTGCTTCCTGAAATGTAATCGGCGACGGCAAGGGCGGCATCGTTTCCTGAGGCGACGGCAAGTCCTTTCAAAAGTTCGCGGAGAGTTACAATCTGCCCCTGCCCCAAAAACATGAGCGAAGCGTCACGAGGCATGTTGATTGCCCAGCTTCGCTCCGGGAGAGGAACGACATCATCAAGGGAGATTTTTCCCTCGGCGGCATCCTTGAAGACGATGTACATCACGAAAAGTTTTGCGATTGAGGCCGGGGGAATAATCTCATCGGCATTTTTCTCAAACAGGACGCAGCCGTTTGAAGCATCAATAAGAATCGCAGCACCCGCCCAGACATCAAGGTTCGCCTTTGTGACCGAATACGGGAGTTCCTTTAGAATCGAAGTTCGCTGAGAGGGATAAAGTGAATCCAGAGCCGAATTGAACTCAATGAATTCTTGTTCTGAAAGAGGCCTTACATTATCAGGATTCTTGAAACCGTCAGAATAGGAAATGAAAACAAAGGCAAGAACTGCGAGAACGAGAACGCCAAACAGAGAGAGAACGCAAATCTTTGCCCCGGAAGAAAGCGCCATGAAAAGCTGAAGCGGATTTTTTGATTCCCGCTCTTCATCCGAATCTTCCGAACGCTTTTTCTTGAGTCTGTCAGTTTTTCCAATTTTTATTTTTCCGGAAACTTCGCTCAGGGTCGAAATGAACTTTACCTTTGATTTTTTTGCCTCGTCAGATTCCTTTTTGGGCTTTTTTGTCTTCTCATCGATAAATTCGTCGCTTACATCATAAAATTCCATGATTTTTCCTTAGTTTTCATTAATTTTCTTCAATAATTTCAAAGATTATAATTCTATTTGATGTTTCTCACCAGCGTAAATTCGTAGCCTTCATCAAGGAAGTTTCCGATTAAAAGTGAGAGTTTTTCGTACAGAAAGTCAGTGCGCGTGCCGTCAGCAAGCCCCACATTGACCGGAATAATCATGTCCGGCTGGGCATTGTCGACATAAAGTTTGACCAGATCCTTTGCACCGAGATACCATTTGTTTCCGTCGGCGGCCTTTTCGAGCGTGTAAGTGTCAAGCGCAAGCCGTCCCGCCTCAATGTAACGGTAGCCGCTCGCCTCGCCTGCTTTCTTTATCTGGGAATTCGCCTTGTAAAAAGGAGCGTGCCACATCAAGGAAAGCTCACGACCTGTCGCAGCGTAGAATTCGTCTTCATTTCGAGCCAGACCGCGCCTTACGAATTCCTCGTCGATAATGAAGCCTTTTTCGGTGAGGTCAGCCACAGAAAAATACATTGAAGCGCAGTCATGTCCGCTTTCGATAATCTGCTTGCACTCCTGCGGGTAACGGCGGATAAATTCTCCGTTCAGGAAGAATGTCGCCTTTATGTCGTAGCTTGCAAGAACGGAAAGAATGTGCGTGAGACCTTCGGCGCTGTCGAGGGCATCAAAAATCAATGCTACCTTTTTGCGCTCTCCGGTCGGCTTAACCGTATCATCATAAACCGGGTAAGATTTTCCCAGTCCCGCAAAATCACGGATATAAAGGGCATTCTCGTAAAGCTTGTTGTCCGTAAGGCCGGTGTAAACCCTGTAATGGGCGTTCTGAACCGCGTAGACATCGACCTCAGCCTTCTTCATGAATTCAAAGGAAGTCCTTGAATCGTCCGCGCTCGTCTGCCAGACATTTTTGAAATAATCGTAATCGTAGAAAGTCGCCTTGTTGATTGCACTCTGGGCACAAACGACAGTCTCAGCCTTGGGCTTCCAGAAAGCGGTGCGTGCCGAAGAAAGGAAGAGCATTTTTCCTTCTTTTGCAAAGCGGTTGTTCTCAGCGCGCCATTCCCTAACCGTGGACTCGCCACCAATATATAGAAGAGACGAGCCGTTCCATGCGTAAGAATAGACCTTTTCGCCGCCGAGACGACCAAGCTCAATCCAGGTTCCAAGGTCGTAGACATATGCGACTTTCTGTGAGGCGAACACGATTTTTCGTCCGTCCGGGGAAAGAAGCGGCCTTGTCGCATTTTCAATCCGGTTGAGTTCCTTCAGGGTTGAAGAAAGCCTGTACACTGTTGAATTGCGTTTTCCGTCATTCAGGCCAATCATATTGACCCAGAGAATCTGGCTTCCGTCGCTGCAGAAAAAGACATCATAATCAACAGGTGAGCCTTTGATGTCCTTGAACGGCTTTGAGTAAACGCTTGTAAGATAAGATGATGCGGTTCCGTTGATTTTATAGCTTGAAACCACTGAATTTGAATTGACCGTGACAATCTGATTTATGAGCGAGTTGACCCAGAATTTGTCCTTGCGCCCGTCAAAGCCAAGTGGAAGCCGCCCGATTACGACACCGACACCGACGACGGAAGAATAAAGGCCGCGCGTGTAGAGTTCCTTTGAGCTGATTTTGTAGACCAAATCCCGGTTGATGTAGACAAGATATTTTGATGAAGCCCATGTGACGCAGTTAATCGTTCCCTCGCCGATTTTCCGGAAACTTTCTTCCATCTGAACCTTCTGCTGAACCGCTTTCGGGTCACCGAAGTAGATGTTTCCGCCCTTCTCGTACACGAAAACGCTTCCATCCCCCGCCCATTTCGCAGGAATCTCGTCGTAATCAAAATTGCACTTGTCATTGAGAAGGAATTCCTCAAGGGTAGACATGTTTTTGAGGTAAAGTTTTCCTGTGGCGGCATCAGTTTTCTTGACAAAGCACGCCCATTTTCCGTCGGGGCTCACCGCCTGGGGAAGCATGGCCTTTGCATCGGCAGGAATCGAGTCCTCGCGCTTAATCCAGCTCAAGGTTGAATCTGCAACAGAATAGCGGGCAGTGCCGTAACGGTTACGAACCTGAAGAATCGCACCGCCCGAAAGCATCTCCATCCGCTCCGGGAAACATGTAAGGATTCTTGTGGTCTCTGTTTTACTCGCATCAGCCATGAAAAGGGTTTTGTAAGAGACAGTTCCGCCAAGATTATGATTGACAGTAAAAAGAAAGCGCCCCTCGGCGTTTATCTGGGGATTTTCAAATTTGACTTGCGCAGAGACGAATTGAAAATTGAAAATTGAAAATTGAAAAATGAAAAAGAGAAATCTTAAAACTGAAAATTGAAAACTAAATTTTTTTTTCATCCATCAACCATTTCGGGGATTTTAAGGGGCTTGCCACTTAGGAGAAGGGGTAGCGACCAACGAAGTGGGCGCGCAGGGGAAGGCGTTCCCCTCCTAACTCCTAACTCCTAACTCGTCCAACCCTTTTTCAATTTCGTTTATCTTGGATTCGATTTTCTTTATGCGTGAAAGCCTGTCATTCGCCTGTTTTACTTCAAGCTGGCTGAATACGGTTTCGAGAACCCTTGCATCACTCGGCTCAGAATTTTCCTTTCCGCACCAGGGGCAATAAAGGAATTCGCGCTCGATTGTCTTTCCGCAATGATTACAAACACAAACAAAATCCATAAGAAGCCTCTCAATCATTCTAACACACTTCTCCAAAAAAATCATCTTTTTATAAGGCTCATCGGATCGACAAGATTTCCGTTCTTGTAAACCGTGAAGTGCAAATGAGGGCCTGTTGAATAGCCAGTTGAACCGACCAGGCCGATTTTTGTGCTCTGATCAACAACCTGACCTTTCTTTGCGAGTGTCTTTGACATGTGACCGTAAAGTGTCTGATAGCCGTTCGCATGGTTGATAATAACATAGTTTCCGAAGATGTTCGACCAGCCTACATAAGCAACTTTTCCGCTCATTGCGGCACGAATTGGAGTTCCGGTTGAACATGCCATGTCGATTCCTGTGTGGCTTGAAGCGACTCCCGTAAAAGGGTCTTTTCTCGGTCCGAAGCGGGATGTGAGACGCCAGCCCGAAGCAATCGGATAAACAAAAAGCTCGCCCATGGCCTTTTTAAGCGACATGGCATCCATTTTTGCGCCCGGAATAAAGAGACTCATTCCTTTTGAAAGCTTTTCGCTCGTCAAATCGTTCGCATCAAGGATTTCCTCAACGCTAACATGATATTTTACAGAAAGAGAATTTAGGGAATCGCCCGACTGAACATTGTAGACAAGACCGTCCATCGAAGGAATCTTGAGCTTCTGACCTGAACGGAGAGTTCGGACATTGGAAATATCGTTCACCGCAATCAAAGTCGAGATATTTGAAAGCCCGAACTTGCGTGAAATCGTGCTGATTGAGTCACCTGATTTTACGGTATAAGTCTGGAAAGTCACTTTTTCGCCGATTCCCACGCTCGCAGTGGTGAGAACAGAGCCGTCCGCAGAAAGGACATTTCCGTTCTCATCAAAATTGTCAGAGAGAGTGTCATTCATCGCAAAACGAGACATCGCCGAGTCCAAAAATTCAAGTTCCTGATTTGAGTTTGAAGAAAAAGAAAGCTGACCTGTGTGATTCTCAAAATAAGAAAGAATATTGAAGACGGTGACAGGAACAATCACGAGGAAAGTCGCAAAAACTACGACCGAGAAGATTTTGGAAAGTCCGACAGCGGTGAACTGTCGTTCAGTTTTTGAGTATGTGCGTGACGGAGCAAAATTCAGAGGGCTTGGAATTTCCTTCCGTGGAGAGGTTATGCTTCGTTTTTTAGAGACATTTTTTTGAAATCGTGGGAGAGAAAAGCCCGGCGTAGACTTGCGAACCGCACTTGATTCCCCGACAAAACTGATTATTTCCATATGTCTTTTATCGGAAGAAAAAAAGTGATAAATTAGAATAAACTGAAAGTTGAAAATTGAAAATGGAAAATTTACCTGAGAGGGTTAAATTCTCTCGTCAAAATAAAATTCTTGTCCTCATTGTGTGTCTTGGCCTTCTGGCCGGTTTTTTCCTCAAGCTCTTCGTGTTTGAGGTTCTTACGGTTTCGGGCGAGTCGATGTCACCTTGTCTCGCAGACGGAGACAGACTTTTCGTGTCAAAACTCGCTTACGGGCTTTGCGAGCCTTACGGAGAAAAACTTCTCGTTCAGTGGAAAAAGCCTGAGCGGGGCGATATTATCATTTACTTGTATAACAACAAAATAGTCGTAAAACGATGCGTGGCAGTCTCAGGCGACGAACTAGAATTTTCGGCTGATAATGAGTATAATCATCTTTTAAAGGCAGGGGATTTTTCAATTCCTTTGAATCAGGTTCAATATCTCAACCTCAAGGATTCTGCTTGCGTGCCGCAGGGCTACATTCTCGCGATAGGAGACAATTACGAAGTTTCGGTCGATTCCCGCACTTACGGGTTCGTGTCGGAGCGTAATATTTTGGGAAAGGTTTTATGCAAGTAAACGGCTACATCAAAAAAGGTCCGCTCATTTTTCTGATTGTTTGCGCAGTCCTCTTCTCTGCTTATGTCATCGTTGAGTACGGATTCTTTGCATTCACGGAGCCGCCAGCCCCCCTCACAGAGCAAACCGAAGTCCAGCGAGGCTCAATCCTCGACCGTAACGGAAAGGCGCTTGCAGTTCCGGCGGCATTCTACCACTTCGGAGCCTCGCCACAGTCAATCAAGGACAAGGACGAATTCTCACGCCTGATTGCACCAGTCATCAACGAAAGCGAAAAATCAATCTATGACTTGCTCGAAAAATCAGAGAATTCATCATTCGTCTACATCAAAAAGAAGATTGACTCGAACACTTACGAAGAATTGCGCAAGGCTTGCCGTAAAAATGGATATTCAGCAGTCGTCAAATTCGACAAGCTTCCGGGCCGCGTCTACCCAGAAAACGAACTTGCTTCCCAGCTCATAGGATTCGTCGGAGCGGACGGTCAGGGCTTGGCAGGAATCGAATACTCAATGCAGGACACGCTTTTCCCGCCACAGGAAAGCGGAGAGAACACAGTTCAGGGAAAGAACATCTACCTCACGATTGATGCAAACCTTCAGACGAACCTCGAGAAAATCGCTCACGAGGCAATGGAAGACACACAGGCAGAGTCGATGATGCTGATTGCGGCCGAGGCAAAAACCGGTGAAGTCCTTTCTTACATCAGCCTTCCTTCGGCAAACCTCAACGACTTTTCAAGCGCATCAAAAACCGAGCTTAAGAACAAGCCCGCCAGCGACAGCTACGAGCCGGGTTCAGTCTTCAAGATTTTCTCGGTCGCCTCATTCCTTGATACAGGCTCAATCACAACAAAAGACATTTTCCTCTGCGACGGAATCTTCTCAAAGAAAACAGGCCGCGAGACAATCAGAATCACATGTCTCGACCACCACGGCTGGGAAACAGCCCGGGAAGCGCTCAAATACTCATGCAACGACGCGCTCGCCCAAATGAGTGAAAAAATCGACTCGGAGCCATTCCTTGCAAAACTCCATCAGCTCGGCTTCGGCGAAAAACCGGGAACGGAAATCTCAGGCGAAACACCGGGCGTTCTACGCAATCCGAACGACCGGCTCTGGTCAGCCCGCTCAAAACCGACAATCGCAATCGGTCAGGAAATCACGGTCAGCGCGCTCCAGATGGTTCAGGCTGCAACAGCAATCGCAAACGGCGGAGTTCCTATTCAGCTTTCATTCGTCAGCAAAATCACGGATATCGAGGGAAAAGAAGAATTCGTGCATGTTCCGGTTTCAAAGGAGCGTGTCTTCCAGAAGGCAACGACAGACTACATCCTCGAATGCATGGAAACCGGCGCCACAAGCGGAACCGGCCACAGGGCAGACTTAAAGGATGTCTCACTCGGCGTAAAAACCGGAACCGCGCAGATGGCAGACCCCAACACGGGCGCATACTCAACCACGGATTTCGTCTCGAACTGTATGGCGATTTTCCCGATTGAAAACCCGGAAATCATCCTCTATATCGTAATAGAAAAGGCAAAGGGCGAAACCTACGCAGGCCGAATCGTAGCACCGGTAATCGCAAAGGCCGCAGATGTAATCATCGACCACCTCGGAATGGCTCGAGGAAAGGCATCAAGCCTCGCCCACTCAGGCCAGGTTTCAATCGCAGGAACCAAGCCAATCGTACTCGAGGGCACAGT
>JAEEGL011830492.1_pt1 | contig 12707 bp, 24 predicted proteins | sample 9134231 | NCBI WGS metagenome assembly JAEEGL01 (sample SAMN16246548, study PRJNA631951) | gut metagenome | biome: gut microbiome; feature: rumen; material: fiber-attached | host: Bos | place: Iran: Karaj | collected 2018-10 | reverse complement strand
CAGAGAACTCACAAGCGTTTGATCGACGTATACGCACCTACAGCTAAGACAGTAGATGCACTTCAGAAGCTTGACATGCCTGCTGGCGTTTCTATCGAGATCAAGGTCTGATAGAGATACCCGAAGGCTTTAATCGGTTGATAAGAACGCCAAATCTGTCAGCCGAGGTCACGTTCGTGAAAACGAACCAATAACCTAAATAGGAGGAAAGAAGAATGACAAAGTTCATTATTGGCAAGAAGTCCGGTATGACACAGCTCTTCGATGAGAGCGGTAATGTTATTCCGGCAACCGTTATCGAAGTAGAGCCTATGTACGTACTTCAGAACAAGACGGTTGAGAATGACGGCTACAAGGCTGTCAAGGTCGGCAGCGGTGCTGTTCGTGAGAAGCTTGTTAACAAGCCTGACAAGGGACAGTTCAAGAAGGCTGACGTTGAGGTTAAGCGCTATATCCGCGAGTTCCAGACTGAGGAAGAGTATTCTCTCGGTCAGGAGATCAAGGTCTCTGACATGTTCGCGGTTGGTGACCACGTAGACGTAAGCGGTGTTTCCAAGGGTAAGGGTTACGCTGGTAACATCAAGCGTCACGGACAGAAGGGTGGTCCTTCCGGTCACGGTTCCATGTACCACAGAAGAGTAGGTTCCATGGGTGCCAACTCTACACCTGCACGTGTTCTTCCCGGCAAGAAGATGCCCGGACATATGGGTGCAGTTAATTGCACAGTTCAGAATTTGAGCGTCGTTATGGTTGACGGCGACAGGGGAATCCTCGTCCTTAGAGGCGCAGTTCCCGGTCCTAAGGGTGGTCTCGTAACAGTTGAGTCCTCCGTTAAGGCTAAGTAATACGGCGGGAGGAAGAAGATAATGGCTAAATTAGATATCTACAATCTTAGCGGTGCTGTTACCGGTTCGATTGAGCTTAAGGATGAGATCTTCGGTATTGAGCCTAATGCCAATGCTATCGCGGTCGTAATCCGTAATCAGCTTGCTAATCGTCGTCAGGGCACATCATGCACTAAGACAAGAAGCGAAGTAAGAGGCGGCGGTAAGCGCCCCTGGAGACAGAAGGGAACAGGTCGTGCACGTCACGGTTCCACACGTTCCGCTCAGTATGTTGGCGGCGGAATCATCTTTGGACCCAAGCCCAGAGATTACAGCTACACAGTTCCTAAGAAGATCAAGAGACTCGCTATGAAGTCTGCTCTTTCTTCTAAGCTCCTTGACAAGAAGATCATCGTTGTTGACGATATGAACCTCGATGAGATCAAGACAGCTGCTGTTGTTAAGGCTCTCAAGGCTCTTAACGCAGACAAGGGTGCACTTATCGTAACTGAGGAGAAGAACGAGAAGGTTATCCTTTCCGCCAGAAACATCCCTGATGTTAAGACTTCTATCGTTAATACGATCAATGTATTCGACATCCTTAAGTACGACAGCTTCCTCGTAACAAAGGCTGCTGTTGAGAAGATTCAGGAGGTATACGTATGAGTAAGGCACCTCAGGACATCATCAAGGCTCCCGTGATCACAGAGAAGTCCGTAAACGAGATCTCTGACGGAAAGTACACATTCAAGGTTGCAGTTGATGCAAAGAAGCCCGAGATCGCAAGTGCTGTTGAGCAGCTCTTCGGTGTAAAGGTTACAGGCGTTAACACAGCTAACTTCGACGGTAAGCTCAAGAGACAGCGCTACCAGCTCGGAAGAACACCTGCTTACAAGAAGGCAGTTGTTTCCATCGATACAGAGGGCGCAGATGTTACATATCTCGGCAAGGGCGGTAAGTCCACAAAGGCCGGCAAGAAGTACAAGACATCTATCGAAGAGTTTGGATTCGGCCAGTAAGGGTCAGATAAGGAGTGAATAAAAATGGCAGTAAAAACATTTAATCCTACTTCTCCGGCAGTTCGACAGATGACAGTCGCTGACTATTCTGTCCTTACTAAGAAGGCACCTGAGAAGAGCCTTCTCAAGACCGGCAAGAAGAATGCAGGCCGTAACTCATACGGTCGTATCACAGTTCGTCACCAGGGTGGCGGAAACAGAAAGAAGATCCGTATCATCGACTGGAAGAGAACAAGAGACGGTATCCCCGCAACAGTTACAGCGATCGAGTATGATCCCAACAGAACATCCTTCATCGCTCTTATCCAGTATGTAGACGGTGTTAAGTCTTATATCCTTGCTCCTAACGGCCTCAAGGTTGGCGATAAGGTAGTAAGCGGAACAGATTGCGATATCATCGCAGGTAACGTTCTTCCTATCGCAAACATCCCCGTTGGTACAGTTATCTGCTGCGTAGAGCTCAAGCCCGGTAAGGGTGCTCAGATGGTAAGAACAGCAGGTTCTTCCGCACAGCTCATGGCTAAGGAGGGTGATTACGCTCAGGTAAGACTTCCTTCCGGCGAGGTTAGAATGGTTTCCGTTAAGTGCCGCGCAATGATCGGTGAGATCGGTAACGCAGAGCACGAGAACGTAAATATCGGTAAGGCAGGACGTAAGCGTCACATGGGTGTAAGACCCTCCGTTCGAGGCGTTGTAATGAACCCTAACGATCACCCTCACGGTGGTGGTGAAGGTAAGTCTCCTATCGGTCTTCCCGGCCCTGTTACACCTTGGGGTGTTGCTACTCTCGGTAAGAAGACGAGAAACAAGAAGAAGCAGTCTAGCAAGTATATTGTTAAGAGCAGAAAGGGTTAAGGAGGAGTCGAGATGAGTAGATCTACTAAGAAGGGCTATTTTGTACAAGACGCTCTTATGAAGAAAATTACGGCTTTGAACGAAGCTAACGATAAGAAGATCGTTCAGACATGGTCTCGCGCTTCTACAATCTATCCTGAGTTCGTAGGCCACACAATCGCAGTATATGACGGACGTAAGCATGTTCCTGTATATGTTACAGAGGATATGATCGGTCACAAGCTTGGTGAGTTCGCTCCTACACGTAAGTTCGGCGGACACGTTGGCGAGAAGTCCGCAGGCGCACGCTGATCGTAAGGAGGAACTATTGTGGAAAAGATTATTTTGAGCAAAGAGAATATCGAGAAGAACCGCGAGGCTATTCTCGAGGCTTATGCGGCTCCTGCTAAGAAGAGCAATAAGCTTCCCGTTCCTACAAAGAAGCAGAAGAAGCTTCTCGGCTTCGGCAAGGATCAGGGCATCGCTACTGCTAAGTATGTCCGCATCACACCCAGAAAGGTAAAGATCGTTGCAGATCTTATCAAGGGTCAGTCCATTGATGACGCATATGCGATCCTTATGTACACACAGAAGGCTGCATCTCCCGTCCTCACAAAGGTACTTAAGTCCGCAGAGGCTAACGCTGTTAACAACAACGGACTCAACAGAGGTGACCTTTATGTTGCTGATGCATTTGCTAATCCCGGCCCCATCCTTAAGAGGATCATGCCCAGAGCAAGAGGTTCAGCTAACAGAATCAACAAGAGAACAAGTCACGTAACTGTAGTTCTCAAGGAAAGAGTATAAGGAGGATATCGCATGGGTCAGAAAGTTAACCCCCATGGTTTAAGGGTAGGCGTTATCAAGGATTGGGATACACGTTGGTATGCCGATAAGAAGACATTCAGTGATTTCCTTGTCGAGGACAAGCAGATCCGTGATTTCATCTCTAAGCAGTCTGATGTGATCATCAAGAATGCTTCCAAGAATTCCAAGAAGCCCATCGATGAGAGCCGTAAGAATGTTGCCGGTATCTCTTCGATCGGTATCGAGCGTAAGGGCGCTGATAAGACAACTGTAGTTCTCAACGTTGCAAGACCCGGTCTTGTTATCGGTTCCAAGGGTGCAGGTATCGAGGCTCTTACAAAGGCTCTCTCCAAGAAGTTCGGTAAGGATTTCAAGGTTGAGGTTAAGGAAGTTAAGAACGTTGATTCCAACGCTAAGCTCGTTGCAGAGAACATCGCTTCTCAGCTTGAGAATCGTATCAGCTTCAGAAGAGCAATGAAGAAGGCAATGACATCTGCTATGAAGCAGGGTATCAAGGGAATCAAGACAACATGTTCCGGTCGTCTCGGCGGTGCCGAGATCGCAAGATCCGAGTCTTATCACGAGGGTACGATCCCTCTTCAGACACTTCGTGCAGACATCGACTACGGCTTCGCAGAGGCTAACACAACATACGGTGTTATCGGTGTAAAGGTTTGGATCTACAATGGTGAGGTCCTTCCTGAGAAGAAGGCTGTCGCAACAACTGAAGGAGGTGAAAACTGATGTTACTTCCTAAGAGAGTAAAGCACAGAAAGCAGCATCGCGGTAATCTTCGCGGTAAGGCTATGCGCGGTAACAAGGTTGTTTACGGTGATTACGGTATCATTGCTATGGAGCCCTGCTGGATCAGATCCAATCAGATCGAGGCAGCCCGTATCGCTATCAACAGATACGTTAAGAGAGGCGGTAAGGTTTGGATCAAGATCTTCCCCTATAAGCCTATCACTAAGCACCCCGCTGAGGCTCGAATGGGTTCAGGTAAGGGTTCCGTAGAGTACTGGGTATCAGTAGTTAAGCCCGGAAGAGTACTCTTCGAGATCGCAGGTGTTACTGAAGAGCAGGCTAGAGAGGCTATGAGACTTGCAGGTCACAAGCTTCCTTGTAAGGTAAAGTTCGTTAAGAAGGAGGACCAGGTAAATGAAGGCTGATGATATCCGTAAGAAGACAACTGAAGAACTTCAGAAGGAACTTGTTTCTCTTAAAGAAGAACTTTTCAAGCTTCGTTTCCAGCACGCTACAAACCAGCTTGAGAATCCTCAGCAGATCGTAAACTGCAAGAGAGATATCGCAAGAGTAAAGACAATAATCCGCGAGCAAGAGCTCAAGGCGGCTAACTAAGGGGGACACACGCAAATGGCTGAAAGAAACCTCAGAAAGAACAGAGTCGGTATTGTTACATCCGATAAGATGGACAAGACTATAACAGTTTCTGTAGTAGAGCATGTTAAGCACCCTCTGTACGGAAAGATCATGAAGAGAACCTACAAGCTTAAGGCTCACGACGAGAACAACGAGGCTAAAGCAGGCGATAAGGTTCAGGTTATGGAGACACGCCCTATCTCTAAGGATAAGAGATGGAGACTTGTCGAAATAATCGAGAAGGCTAAGTAATGCAGGCTAAAGGAGGATATATCAGATGATTCAGGTTGAATCCAGACTTAGATCTGCCGACAACACAGGAGCTAAAGAGCTTGCCTGCATCAAGGTACTCGGTGGTTCATGGCGTAAGTACGCCAACATTGGCGATGTTATCGTTTGCTCCGTAAAGACAGCTGCTCCCGGCGGTATGGTCAAGAAGGGCGATGTTGTTCGCGCAGTAGTAGTACGTACAAAGAGAGGCGTCAGGAGAGCTGACGGTTCTTATATCAAGTTCGATGAGAACGCTGCAGTTATCATCAAGGAAGACAAGAACCCTCGTGGAACTCGTATCTTTGGACCAATTGCAAGAGAGCTTAGAGACAAGGACTACATGAAGATCCTTTCTCTCGCTCCGGAAGTATTGTAAGGAGGGCTCTGAAGATATGGCTAATAAGATTCACGTAAAGAAGGACGATCAGGTTATCGTCATTTCCGGTAAGGACAAGGGCGCTACAGGTAAGGTCCTCAAGACTGAGCCCGAGACAGGTCGCGTTTACGTTGAAGGCGTAAACATCATCAAGAAGCACCAGAAGGCTAGGACACAGGCTGAGGTAGGCGGCATCATCGAGCGTGAAGGCTCTGTTGACGCTTCCAACGTTATGATCGTTTGCCCTAAGTGCGGTAAGGCAACAAGAGTATCCGCAGTTGTTAACGCAGACGGTTCCAAGGATCGTGTCTGCAAGAAGTGCGGTGCTGTAATCGACACTGTTAAGAAGGCTAAGTAAGGGGGAGTAAGTAGATGTCCAGATTAAAAGAAAAATACACATCTGAAGTAGCTCCTGCACTTAAGGAGACTTTCAAGTACGAGTCTGTAATGCAGATTCCCAAGATCGAGAAGATCGTTCTCAACATGGGTGTCGGCGAGGTTAAGGATAACCCTAAGGCTCTCGACAACGCTATGCGCGATATGGGTATCATCGCTGGTCAGAAGCCCATCGCTACAGTAGCATCTAAGTCTGTTGCAGCTTTCAAGCTCAGAGACGGAATGAAGATCGGTTGTAAGGTAACTCTTCGTGGAGAGAACATGTATTATTTCCTCGATAAGCTTATCAGCATCGCTCTTCCTCGTGTTCGTGACTTCCGTGGTATCAACCCTAACTCTTTCGACGGTCACGGTAACTACGCTATGGGTATCAAGGAGCAGCTCATGTTCCCTGAGATCGATTACGATAAGATCGATAAGATCCGTGGTATGGATATCATTATTGTTACAACAGCTAAGTCCGATGAGGAAGCCAAGACTCTCTTGGAGCTCATGGGAATGCCGTTCCGTAAGTGATTGGGAGGAGAATAATACATGGCAAAGAAGTCAATGATTCTTAAAGCACAGAAGACTCCGAAGTTTTCTACACAGCAGCACAATCGTTGCAAGCTCTGTGGCAGACCTCATTCATACATCCGTAAGTATGGTATCTGCCGTCTTTGCTTCCGTGATCTGGCTTACAAGGGACAGATCCCCGGTGTTAAGAAGGCTAGCTGGTAATTACAGCAGAATTTAGGAGGAAAATATAATGCAGATCACAGATGCTATTGCAGATATGCTTACGAGAATTCGTAATGCAGGTAATGCCGGTCACCCGACTGTTACTATCCCTGCTTCCAACCTTAAGAAGGCTATCGCTCAGATTCTGTTGGACGAAGGATATATCGCTAAGTTCGAGTGCGCTGATGACAACAAGCAGGGTACTATCACAGTTACACTTAAGTACTCCGGTAAGAAGCATGTCATCTCCGGTATCAAGAGAATAAGTAAGCCCGGTCTTCGTACATACGCTGATAAGGAGAACCTTCCTTATGTATTGGGCGGCCTCGGTATCGCTATCATCTCCACATCCAAGGGAGTTATGACAGACAAGGCTGCTAGAAAGCTCGGCGTTGGCGGCGAAGTTCTCGCATACGTATGGTAATTGCTTCGTAAGAAGTTTTTATACATCTCTGAAAAGCTCCCGTCCGTCAGACATATCGGATCGGGAACATAATCTAAAGAGCAGGAGGAAATTAATATGTCAAGAATCGGTAGAATGCCGATAACAGTACCTGCAGGCGTTGAGGTTAAGCTCGACGGCCAGCACATCACTGTCAAGGGCGCTAAGTCCACACTTGAGATGGATATCCATCCCGACATGACAGTTAAGGTAGACGGTGCTGTTATCACAGTAGAGAGACCCTCTGATGATAAGGCTCACAGAGCTCTTCACGGTCTTACACGCTCCCTTATCAACAACATGGTGATCGGTGTATCCGAGGGCTTCTCCAAGGAACTCGAGATCAACGGTGTTGGTTACAGGGCAGCAAAGCAGGGTAACAAGGTTACATTCAACCTCGGTTATTCCCACCCTATCGAAGTAACAGAACCCGAAGGAATCACTATCGAAGTTCCTTCCCAGACACAGGTTATCGTTAAGGGCGCTGACAAGCAGCTCGTTGGCGAGACCGCAGCAAAGATCCGTAAGCTTAGAGTTCCTGACGTTTATAAGGGCAAGGGTATCAAGTATGCTAACGAGCACCTTAGAGTCAAGGAAGGTAAGACCGGAGCTAAGAAGTAATCGGGGAGGCATTTGATATGATTAATAAGATTGATAAGAACGAAATTCGTAAAAGAAAGCATCTCCGTGTACGTAAGAAGGTTTCCGGTACACCCGAGTGCCCTCGTTTGTGCGTATTCAGGAGTAACAGCCACATCTACGCTCAGGTTATCGACGATACAAATGCCGTAACACTTGTAAGTGCTTCTTCACTTGATAAGGACATCAAGTCCGCAACAAGCAACGGTAGCAACATCGACGCTGCAACACAGGTAGGTAAGCTCGTAGCAGAGCGTGCTCTCGCTAAGGACATCAAGGAAGTAGTCTTTGATCGTGGCGGATACATCTACCACGGAAGAGTAGCAGCTCTTGCAGAGGCGGCTCGTGAAGCCGGACTCTCATTCTAATCAGGAGGAGAATTGTAAATGGCTTTAGATCCTAACGTAGAATTAAAGGAAAAGGTAATCCACATCGGTCGTGTATCCAAGACTGTTAAGGGTGGACGTAACTTCCGTTTCGCTGCACTCGTGATCGTCGGAGACGAGAACGGACACGTAGGTAAGGGAATCGGTAAGGCTGCTGAGGTACCCGACGCTATCCGCAAGGGTATCGAGGAAGCTAAGAAGAACATCATCGAGGTACCTGTACTTAACGGTACTATCCCTCATGAGACACTCGCTGAGTACAGCGCAGCAAAGATCGTTATGAAGCCCGCTGCAAGCGGTACCGGTGTTATCGCCGGCGGTCCTGTTCGTGCTGTATGCGAGCTTGCCGGTATCACAGATATCCGTACGAAGTCCCTGGGTTCCAACAACCCCAACAACATGGTTAACGCTACTCTCGAAGGTCTTAAGAGCCTTAAGTCTATCGAGGAAGTTGCAAGACTTCGCGGAAAGTCCGTTGAAGAAATCCGTTAATAGCGATTTGGAGGTATAGATTAATGAAGCTCAATGAATTGACTTCGGGCGGAAGCGTTAAGGCTTACCGCAAGGGACGCGGAGCAGGATCCGGTAACGGTAAGACTGCAGGCCGTGGTCATAAGGGCCAGAAGGCTCGTTCCGGCGGCGGAGTTCGTCCCGGATTTGAAGGTGGTCAGATGCCTCTTTACAGACGTCTGCCCAAGAGAGGTTTTAACAATAAGCGTTTCGCTCTCGATTATATCGAAGTAAACGTTTCTGACCTTGAGAAGCTCGCTGACGGTACAGAAGTAACAGCAGCTACTCTCGCTGAAGCAGGCATCATCACACTTCCTAAGGTTAATGATGGTGTTAAGATCCTCGGTAACGGTGAGCTTTCCAAGAAGCTCAACGTAAAGGCCGCTAAGTTCACTGCTTCCGCAAAGGAGAAGATCGAAAAGGCTGGTGGAACGGCTGAGGAGGTCTGATAAATGAGAGGTTTATTTGACACTCTGATCAAGGCTTTCCGCTTACCTGACCTTCGCAAGAAGATCCTCTATACATTGTTGATCCTTGCGGTCTATCAGGTAGGTGGCCTTATCCCCGTTCCGGGTCTCGACAGAGAGATATTTTCTTCGTTGGTAAGAGGCTGGGGTCAGCTCGGCTCGATGATGGATATCATCACGGGCGGCGGCCTCTACGCCACAACGATCTTCGCTATGGGTATCTCACCTTACATCAATGCGTCGATCATCATCCAGCTGTTGACAGTAGTTATTCCTGCCCTTGAGAATCTCGCAAAAGAGGGCGAGGCAGGAAGGAAGAAGATGACCAAGATCAACCGTTACGGTGCTATCGGTCTCGCACTTCTTCAGGCAAGCCTTTTCTGCTACTCAACACGTTCTGCTATGATCACATCGATCCCCAAGTGGCTCTGCGCCATCCTTGTAATCGTCTCATTTACTGCCGGTACATGTTTTGTTATCTGGCTCGGTGAGAGGATCAACGAGAAGGGAATCGGAAACGGTATATCATTGCTTATCTTCTCCGGTATCGTCACAAGACTTCCGAGCATGGCAATGAACCTTATGAACAAGTCAACTGAGATCAACGGTAGGATCGGTAATCCCGTCCTTGGTACTCTCGCTGCTATCGCAGTATTCGTGGTAGTAACTATCGCAGCTGTCGGAATCATCGTATTCGTTGTCTTTGTTCAGAACGCTGAGAGAAGGATACCTGTCCAGTACTCTAAGAAGACTGTAGGAAGAAAGGTATACGGAGGCCAGAACTCTTACATACCTCTCAAGGTAAACCAGTCCGGTGTTATGCCTGTTATCTTCGCGATGTCGCTCCTTGCGATGCCTTCGATGATAATCACTATGTTCTTCTCGGCTAGTACTAACCCCGTCGTTAAGTGGTTTAGAGACTTCAATACAAGCCCCTATTACTACATCTCATATTTCATCCTGATCATACTGTTCACATTCTTCTATTCATTGATCCAGTTCAATCCCATAGAGATCAGTAACAGCATTCAGAAGAACGGCGGTTTCATCTCCGGTGTAAGACCCGGTAAGCCTACTACGAACTATATCCTCAAGACAGCCAACAACCTTAACTGGGCTGATGCACTTTTCCTTTCAGCTGTCTGTCTTGTTCCTACACTTATCAGCCTCTTCACGGGACTTGATAACGTATGGTTCGCAGGAACCTCAGTATTGATCCTTACGGGTGTAGCAAATGATCTTGTTGTACAGATCGAGAGCCAGCTCGTAACGAAAAATTACAGGGGATTCCTTGATTAAAAGGAAATATTAAAGTATATTGAATGACGGTTCCCGCAAGTGCGAGGACCGTCATTTGATTTATATTGATCTTATAAAGAAAAGAGGAATATATATATGAATCTTATTATCTTGGGTGCACCCGGTTCCGGTAAGGGAACATCTGCCACAGTACTTCGTGAGAAGTATTCTCTTGCTCACATCTCTACAGGAGATATCTTCAGGAGCAACATAAAGAACGGAACACCTCTCGGAGTAGAGGCTAAGAGCTATATCGATAAGGGTGCTCTCGTACCCGACAGCCTTACAGTATCCATGGTTGAAGACAGACTTTCCCAGGATGACTGCAAGAAGGGATACATCCTTGACGGATTTCCCAGGACACTTGCTCAGGCAGAGGCTCTTGACGAGATGCTCGCTAAGAACGGTGATAAGATCGATGCAGTTCTTTCCATCATAGTAGATGACGAGATCATCAAGGACAGAGTATCCGGAAGAAGAGTCTGCGAGAAGTGCGGTGCGAGCTTCAACGTTAAGTTTAAGCCCACAAAGACTGAGGGCGTTTGCGACCTTTGCGGCGGCAAGGTAGTTCAGCGTGCCGATGATAATGAAGAGACAGTAGCTAACCGTCTTAAGACATATTACGAGAATACACAGCCCCTCATCGACTTCTATGAGAAGAAGGGCCTTATCGTTGAAGGTGACAACGGCAAGGATTCCGATACATGCATCTCTCAGATCGAAGACGGACTTAAGGCTAAGGGCCTTATCTGATCCGGAGGGTCGCAAGATGGTTGAGATCTTGAGCGCCGAAGAACTGGATAAGATGAGAGCAGCGGGCAAGCTCGTTGCAAAGATCTTAAGAGAGCTGAAGACAGCGGCCGTTCCCGGAGTATCTACTCAGGAACTTGATGATATCGCTCAGAGGATCATCAGGGAAGCCGGCGGAAGCGCACCTTGCGTAGGATACGGAGATCCTCCGTTCCCCGCAGCGATCTGCACATCCGTTAACGATGAAGTCGTTCACGGTATCCCTTCCAAGAGCGTTATCCTGAAGGACGGCGACATCGTGACATGTGATGTTGTGGCAGAACTCGACGGTTTTTGTGCTGATGCCGCGAGAACGTACCTTGTCGGTAATGTCAGCGAAGAGAAGAGGCTCCTCGTAGAGAGGACTAAGGAATGCTTCTTTGAAGGATTGAAGCAGGCAAGGATCGGTAACAGGATCGGCGATATCAGCCACGCTGTCCAGGAGAAAGCCGAATCTTACGGATATGGCGTAGTAAGAGTACTTACGGGTCACGGCATCGGAAGGACGATGCATCAGGAGCCCGATGTTCCAAATTTCGGAAAGCCCGGAAGAGGTCACAGGATCATGAAGGGTATGGCATTCTGCGTAGAGCCGATGATCAACATGGGAACAGAGAGAGTATTACTTTGTGATGATGAGTGGACGGTGGTAACCGCAGACGAGAAGCCGGCAGCTCACTATGAAAATACCGTGATAATAACGGAGAACGGCCCCGAGATGACAACATTTGAGGAGGAGAACTGATGTCAAAAGAGGATGTAATCGAAGTAGAGGGAATCGTATCGGATGCACTTCCGAACGCAATGTTCAAGGTAAAGCTTGATAACGGACACGAAGTACTTGCTCATATTTCCGGTAAGCTTCGTCAGAACTATATCAAGATCCTTCCCGGAGACAAGGTAACGATGGAACTTTCTCCCTATGATCTTTCCAGAGGCAGGATCACATGGAGAGGAAAGAACTGATATAAATTAGTTCTTGCAAATCAGAAGAATTCTGATACAATGTATTAGCGTGCGCGAAAAGGCGCCTAATTTGTGTTGAAAAAAACAGCAGGAGGTTCACGATGAAGGTTAGACCGTCAGTCAAGCCTATGTGCGAGAAGTGCAAAGTCATTCGTCGCCATGGTAAAGTCATGATCATTTGTTCCGATCCTAAGCACAAGCAGAAGCAGGGCTAAGGAGCGAACAACCGACTGCGGACAGATTTAGCCCTGTCCACGGGAAAGAGCGACACTGCTTCCGTCGCTTAAATGGAAACAACAAAAAGAAAAGAAAATCAGCATATTACACGTGGTCTAGGGGCGGCTGCCCTTCCTAACCCGAAGGGAATCCTTACAGGCGTGTCGTATATAGATTTCAATTAATTACTCAAAACGGAGGAAAACTAAATGGCTCGTATTGCCGGTGTTGATTTGCCGAACGATAAGAGAATCGAGATTGCTCTTACCTACATTTACGGCATTGGTACGACAAGCGCATCCGCTATCATCAAAGATACCGGATTGAACCCTGACACGAGGGTAAAGGATCTTACAGAGGACGAAGT
>JAEEGL011360191.1_pt1 | contig 12707 bp, 10 predicted proteins | sample 9134231 | NCBI WGS metagenome assembly JAEEGL01 (sample SAMN16246548, study PRJNA631951) | gut metagenome | biome: gut microbiome; feature: rumen; material: fiber-attached | host: Bos | place: Iran: Karaj | collected 2018-10 | reverse complement strand
GGTGTGGATTCGACGCTCCAACGACGTGATCCCGGAAATCATGGGCAAGGTGGACGACGGCATCGACGGCACGCCCATCAACGCCCCGGCAGCCTGCCCCGCCTGCGGAGGGCCGCTCACGTGGCGGGGAGCTCATTTGTATTGCTTGAATCGGGAAAGCTGCCGCCCCCAGGCGGTGGCGCGGCTGGCGCACTTCGCTTCCCGGGATGCCATGGATATCACCGGATTTTCTGAAAAGACGGCGGATTTGCTGTATGATAAGCTGAACGTGCGGGACGCCGCCGATCTGTACCATTTGACGGTGGATCAATTGCAGGCATTGGATGGTTTCCAGGATAAGCGGGCCCAAAACCTGATCGACGCCCTGGAGGCAAGCAAACACGCCCCCTTATCCCGGTTCCTGCTGGCCATCGGCATTCCCAATATCGGAAGGCGCACAGCGAGGGATTTGTCCGCTGCTTTTACCACCCTGGAGGGGGTTCGGAACGCCGCCATGGAAGCCCTGCTGGCGATTGACGAAGTGGGGGAGATCGTGGCCCAAAGCGTGATCGACTTTTTCTCTTTCCCGGAAAACCAGCGGATGATCGACCGGCTGCTGGCAGCGGGCGTGGCCCCGCAAACGGAAGCGAAAACGGAGGGCGGCGCCTTTACGGGCCTCACTATGGTGGTTACGGGTACGCTGCCCAATTTCTCCCGTCAGGAGGCGGAAGCCTTTATTCGGGAAAACGGCGGCACGGCGGCGGGGTCCGTCAGCCGGAAAACCAATTATGTGGTGGCGGGGGAAAACGCAGGCAGCAAGCTGACCAAGGCGCAGTCCCTGGGCATTCCCGTCATTTCAGAGGAGGAGCTTCGTCGGATGGCCCAAAACGGCTGATTTGGTATTCCATTCAAAAAGGCTTGACAGGGCCGCATTTGCCTGTATAATTTGTAGAGAGGCTTGCAGAAACACAAGAAAACAGCTCTGCAAAAGAAAAGCGCTCCCAATGTGTTCAAGGAGCGATTGCGGAAACGAAGGGGGAGAAGCGGGTTTTGTTCAGAACGAGCACATGCCGGGTAGAACGCTGGTGTGATAAAACGATGAGCGTGATGCGGGAACAGCAATTGGAGGCGTGCCAGGACAGATTGTCCCGCTGCCCCGCCGCCGGTATTTTCAGTGAATTATGCGAAGATGAAGCGCGGGATTTATTCTGCATTTCCTATTATTCCACGGAGTGCCGCGCTCATCTTCCGGATCAGAAGACGCTGCGGGAAATGGTGCTGCATTATGCGGCCAAAGAAGCCTGCTTCCTGTCGCCCCGGGAGGATGATTTGGTCAAGCGCATGATCATGGGCGGCGGCGAAGCGTATTTGGACGATTGGGACGAAATCACCGCGGCGGAGGCGCTGATTTCCAGGCTGTGGTGCACGCTGCAGATTGTGGACGAGGAAAGCGCCCGGTTGTGCCTGGCCCCGGAGCTCATGGAACCCATCACCCAGGCGATGCTTTCCGAAGAATATATGGCTACCCGAGCCAGGCTTTTTTCCTTTGACGCCACGCTGCACAGCTTATTGTATCTTTCCGGCTTTCTGCACGCGTCCGTGCCCATGACGCATTTTTACGCCGATCAAAAGGACAGGATGGATTCGGATACGGAAATCATGATCGCACGGTATCTGCGCTCCACCTTTGATTATACGGAAACGCCGGAGGGGGAAATTTTGCTGCTTCATCCCGGCCTGGCGGACCCGGAGCATCTTTTGTATATGCTTTCCCAAATGAAGCCCGCGGAAATCCATTTGACCAGGGAAATGATGCTGGGCGGCATGAATGGGGTGCTGCCTGAAGAAGTGGCCTCCTGCGAAGCCATGCGCGGCGCGCTGCACGGGGCCGTCCGCCCGGAATACGACGAGGAAGAAGCGCTGGAGGATCTGCGCATGATGGCCAAGCAGGGCGCGGCCCTTTCCGAAATGCGCGAAGTGATGGAAAGCATGCTGTGCGTGCTGCCCACACCCCGGATGAACCACGCCCTGGAACAATTGCACCTGCAAACGGTGCGGTGGCTGGGCATGCCCTCGGCGGTGGTAAACTGATGAATGTTTACGAAGCGGTGGCGACGCCCCGGGCGGAAGGCTTGAGCGCAGATATGTATACCGCGTTCGCCTTCTGTCCTTTCCTGCCGGAGTATGTGATCCGGGACGCGTTCAAGGCCCGGGATGTGAAAATAAACGGCAAGCGGGTCAAAGGCGACGCGGAAGTGGAAGCGGGCGCTTTGGTGCAGATTTATACAGGCTATCACGCGGAGATTCCCGTTGTCTATGAAGATGACCGGATCCTGCTTGTCAATAAGCCTGCCGGGGCCATTTGCTGTGATAATGAATATGGCGGTTTGTCTGTGCTGAGCATCATGACGGATCGGGCAAAGGGGGATTATGCGCCCCGGCTGTGCCATCGGCTGGATACCCAGACCACGGGGCTGCTGCTGCTGTGCAAGGATGATGAAAGCGAAAGCATTCTGCTGGACGCCTTCAAAAACAGGACCCTGGAAAAAATCTATCAATGCCTGGTCCGGGGCGAAATGCGGCCGAAAGCGGATACCAAAACCGCCTATCTGATCAAGGACGCGGAAAAAGCGCAGGTGCGCATCGTGACCCACCAAACGCCCGGGGCTCTGCCCATTGCCACCCAGTATGAAACCCTGGATTTCGACGGCACTCTGTCCCGTTTGCGGGTGACGCTGCTCACGGGCCGCACCCATCAGATTCGGGCGCATATGAGCTTTCTTTCCCATCCCCTTTTAGGCGATGACAAGTACGGGGACCGGGCCTTGAACCGGCGGCTGAAAGCCGGGAATTTAAAGCTGTGCGCTACGGAACTGACCCTGCATGTGGGCGGGGCACTTTCCTATTTGGATAACCGGCATTTTGAAATTGATCCGCCATTCTGAAGAAAAAAACGGAACGAACCGGTTTCTGCAAGGAGAAATACATGGATCATATGCCCATTCGCCTGATCGCTACGGATATTGACGGCACACTGCTGAATGGAAGCGGCAGAATCCCCGAAAGGAATCTTCGGGCCATTCATTCAGCCCAGGAAAAAGGGATTACCGTGGCGATTTCCTCCGGCCGATTTCCTGAAAACGTATATATCCTGCTGGAGGGATACGGCCTGCGGTGCCCCATCATCGGAGATAACGGGGGCAGACTGACGGATGAAAACCTGCATGTATTGGCGGATCATGTGATGGATACAAAGGCCGCGCAGCGGGTGCTGGAAATTCTGCTGTCCTTCGGGTCGGATTATTTCATTTTCGGGGATCGGATGATCTGTACCAGCGATGACAAGATCGTTCATCATTCAGAATTGTCCCAAGGCAGCAGGATGCGGGAATTGGGCTTTACCTATTTCCACGGCACAGCGGACGCGCGTCAGGCGGTCCTGCAAAGCGTGCATAAATTCTTTGTGTGCGATAATGTTCCGCTGGAGCCCGTGCGCCTGGCTTTGCAGCAGGTGGACGGCATTTTGCTGACCCGATCCGGCATTCATAATATTGAAATCATGCCTGCCGGAGTGGATAAGGGGTCCGGCATCCGGGACATGGCCAGGCTGCTGGGCGTACCCATGGAGCAGGTAATGGCCCTGGGCGATGAAGGAAACGATATTCCCATGCTGAAGGCCGCCGGATATGGCATCGCCATGGGCAACGCCAGCGAAGAAGCCAAGGCCGCCGCCCGATATGTAACGGATACCAATGAAAACTGCGGCTTTGCCAAGGCCATCGAACGCTATGCTTTGGAAATGGATAGCTGGAAGGATTAGAAACGTTTGTTTTATTGCGCTGCGCCCCCAGGACTCACTGTCCTGGGGTTTTCCCTATACAGCAAAAACCGGCTGAGACAGCCGGTTTTTGCTTGCCGAGGCACGAAACGCTATTGGGTTTTGTCTTTCTTGAAAAGCTTTGCCAGTAAAGGTTTTTTCGCCTTTGCGGCATCCTTGCCGGCATTGCTGTCCTCCGGATGGAAAACGGAGCGGTACTCCTGGATCATTTCCGTTTTGCCGCGCTTGCGCAGGCTGTTGTAGATCAGCTTTCGGGCGATATCGTAAATCACGGCGAAAAGGGGAACGCCTACGATCATGCCCGAAATGCCCCACATGCCGCCGAACAGCAGGATGGCGAAGGTGACCCAGAAGCCGGACAAACCGGTGGTGTTTCCAAGGATCCTTGGCCCGATCACGTTGCCGTCCAGCTGCTGGAGGATCAGGATAAAGATCACAAACATCAGGCAGTGAATGGGGTTCTCCAGCAGCAGCAGCAAACTGCAGGGGATGGCCCCGATGAACGGCCCGAAGAAAGGAATGATATTGGTAACGCCTATGATCACGCTGATCAGGGGCGCGGAGGGAAGCTTCATGACCAGACAGCCGGCAAAGCACAGTACGCCCACAATGGCGCTGTCCAGCAGTTTGCCCATGAAAAAGCCATTAAACATCCGGTCCGCGTAGGTGACTTCTTCCTCGATCAGCTTCACCCATTTTTCGGGGCATACGCCGTTCAGAAAAAGCTTGGCCTGTACCAGAAAATGCTTGCGGGAGGCCAGCAGATAAACGGTGATCACCACGGCCACCAGCAGATTCTTCAGCAGCGTGAGGAAGCCTGTTACATAGGACGCCGTGCCGCTGAGCAGCGATTGGGCCAGGGGCATAACGCCGTTGACCCGGAAATCTTCGATACTGGCAGAAATCTGAGTACTGATCCCCTCCCACCAGTTTTGCAGAACTGGGTCCTCGAAAAGAATACCTTCCTCCATCCGATGGCTGAATTCAATGATCTGCCCGGGCAGCGTGTTCATCAGGCTGACCAGACTTCTGACCGTATTAGGAATAATGATCAGACAAATGAGGGAAATAATCAGCAGAGCAATGATGACGGACAGCAGAATGGCCGCCCCTCCGCACAGTTTTGCATGTTTTCCATGGAAAAGCTTCAAAAAAAGCGATTCCAGCTTTCCGCAAAGGGGGGACAGCAGGAAGGTAAGCACGCCGCCATAAATGAAAGGCTGTAAAATGGCGGTGAGGCCCTGACCCAGGGCGCTTACATCCTCAAAACGGTACAGCAGAAAAAAGCATACCACAGCCACGATCAGTACGATGGACGCTGTGATCCCGGCTTTGACGAATACTTTGTTTTCTTCGCGCTTCATTGTATCACCCGCTTTTATCAATTCAGCCTGCGTAAAACGGAAGGATGATATGCTGCGTCAATCCGGCGAACGCCCGCCGCACAGATAAAACGCGGTGAGCAGGCCGGGTCCGGTGTGCGCGCCGATGACAACGCCCAGGCTGCCGATGGTGATGTCGCCCACATCGGGCCGCGCGGAGCGCACCTGATCCCGCACCCATTCCGCATCCTGCTTGCAGTCGGCGTGCAGGATCAGAAAATCGGTGCCCGCGGAATCGAATTTGCTCAGATCGTGCAGGATGCCGTCCCGAATGGCAATCAGGGCCGCTTTCCGGCCCCGGGCCTTTTTCACCACGTCCAGGGTACCTTCATCCGGCACGTACAGAACGGGTTTGATGTTCAGCAGGGTGCCCACCAGCGCGGAGGCGTTGGATACCCGCCCGCCCCGTTTTAAATAATTCAGATCGTCCACTGTAAACCGGTGCGCGATTTTCAGTTTGTTTTCCTCGCCCCAGGCGATCACCTGATCAAAGCTGTCGCCCGCTTCCATCCGGGCCGTCATTTTCATAACCAGCAATCCCAGGCCGCCGGAGATGCAGCGGGTATCCATCACATAAAACTTTTGGTTCGGAAATTCCTTCCGAACGGCCTCAGCTGCCTTTGCGGCGTTTTGAAAGGATACGGACATTTTTTCGGACATATCCAGGAATATAACATCTTTTCCACCTGAGAGCAGCTGCCGGAAAAAATCCTTATAGACCGTTTCATTGATCATGGAGGTTTTCAGATCGTCTCCCTGCCGCATGCCTTTAAAAATGGCGGCCCGGGCTTCCTCCCGGCAGTCATCCTGGCGGAGCGCGCCGTTTACGGTGAAATTATAGCTGATAAAAGGAATTTGGTGCGCATCCAGCCAGGTGCGGGGCAGATCGGCAGTGGAAGAAGTGGCGATGATATAATCATTCATAAAAATCCCCTCCATATGGAAGATTGAAAAAATTTGACAGGAAGGATGATTTTCTGTCTCTTTATTATCTCAGGTATTTGGCATATTTGTCAAGTATTCCAAACCATTCCCTGAAAAAACAGTTTTTGCGCAAAAAAATCCTGCCGTTCTGCTTGCATGTTGATAAAAGTTATGGTAGAATTAAATGGTCAAAGAAAGACAATTTCTTTGGAGGGATGAATCATGCGATTAAGCGATACCATTGAAAGCTTCATTAAGGCCATGCTGCAGGAGGACCAGCCGGAAGTGGAATTGAAACGCAACGAATTGGCGGAATATTTCCACTGCGCTCCTTCCCAAATCAATTATGTGCTGGCTACCAGATTTACGCCGGATCACGGCTACGTCACGTCTTCCCAGCGGGGCGGCGGCGGCTATATCCGCATCGTCCGGGTGCGGCAAAGCAGCGGCGATCATTTGAATTATTTGCTTCGGGAGCGGGTGGGCGACAGCCTGGACGCGCAGACAGCGCAGATCCTGTGCGCCACGCTGGCCGACAGGAAAGTGGTTTCTCCCGAAGCAGCTCAGCTGATGGCGGCGGCCATGTCGCCCCAGGCCTTGTCCGCGCCCGTTCCGGAAGCGGTAAAGGATGCCCAGCGGGCCAAAATTTTCAAGTGTATGCTGCTTACCGTGATGCAGCAGCGCAAGCAACAGGAAAACGGATGAATTTGCCGATGTACCCGGACTCATACAGGCGCATACTATGGATTGCGCCGATTAAAGGAGGGAACCTATGCTCTGCGAAGAATGCGGAAAAAATCAGGCGGAAGTGATGATGACCACCGTGATCAACGGGGAATCCACCACCCGGCATTTATGCCGGGAATGCCTGAAAAAATATAAGGCGGGGGACCTGCAGGCCGTTTTGGCCGCCGTGCTTTCCGCCATGACCAGCAAAGCCCAGGCTCCGGATATCACCTGCCCCCGCTGCGGGGAAACCTATGCTGAATTCCAAAAAACGGGCATGCTGGGGTGCGCGGAATGCTATCAGGCCTTCCGCAAGGAATTGACTCCGCTGATCACACGGGTGCAGGGCCGGGCCCAGCACGCTGGCCGCAGACCGCCCGTCAGCGAGGAGGAGCAGGCCCGGCAGAACCGGATGGAGGAGCTGCGCACCTTGATGGAAGCGGCCGTTGCCGAGGAAAACTTTGAGGAAGCCGCCCGCCTTCGGGATGAGCTGCGGGCCATGGTTCCCGCCAAGGAGGCCCAGGCATGAGCGATATTATGGTTTCCAGCCGGGTGCGCTTGGCCCGGAATTATGAGGATTTGCCGTTCCGGAATCATATTTCCGCCGAACAGAGCGATATTTGCGTGCAGCGTACCCTGGACGCGCTGCGGGAGCTGCCCCAGGCCTACACTTATCTGCCCCTGCGCGGCATGGAGGAAAACGAGAAAAAAGCGCTGATGGAGGCCCATATGATCAGCCCCGATCTGATGGAGCATGAGGAAACCGGAGCCGTGCTGATTCGCGCGGACGAAAAAATCTCCATCATGATGAACGAGGAGGATCACCTTCGCATTCAGGGCATCAGCGCGGGAGAGCAATTGAACGAAGCTGCGGAGAATGCGTTTTCCATTGACGACGAGCTGCAAAAACAGCTTTCCTTCGCCTTTGATAATCAATTGGGTTATCTGACCGCCTGTCCCACCAATACGGGCACGGGCCTGAGAGCTTCGGTGATGCTGCATTTGCCCATGCTGACCCTGCTCAAGCAAATGGGCAAGGTGAACCAATTAGCCGCTAAGCTGGGCTTGACCCTGCGGGGCATTTACGGGGAGGGCAGCGAGGCCCAGGGAAACCTGTATCAATTAAGCAATCAAGTTACTTTAGGCCGCACGGAAAAGGAGATTATTGAAGCCGTGGCGGCTACTGCCCGGCAGATGGCAGAAATGGAGCGGGTGTTCCGGCAAAAGGCCTGGGATAAGGATTCCGTGGCTTTCGAGGATCAGCTGTTTCGCTCCTATGGCCTGCTTACCAATGCCCGCCGCATGCCCGTGAAAGAATTCATGGTGCACTGGAGCAATCTGCGCTTGGGCGCGTCCATGGGCAAGCTGAATGTGACGCTGAAAACCTGTGACGCGCTGCTCACCGCCGCCCAGCCCGCCCACGTGCAGAAGGCTGCCGGCGCGGTGCTCAACGATAAAGAACGGGACGCTTTCCGCTCTGTCATTATTCGGAAAGCGCTCAATGGAGGAATAAACTGAATGGCGATTTTTGGACGATTCAACGAACGGGCCCAGCGGGTGATCGCCGCGGCCCAGAAAACCGCTGTGGAAATGGGCCACGCTTATGTTGGCAGCGAGCATTTTTTGATCGGACTGTTGAAGGAAGCCCGGTCCGACGCGCCCGCCCTGCCGGATAATGTGATCCCCGAAACAGTGATGGAAAACGTAAAGCAGATTTCCGGCACAGGAAACCAGACGCCTTCCCAATTGGAATTGACGCCGCGAGTGAAAAAGCTGCTGGAAACCAGCGTGCGGGAAGCTCAGCGTCTGGGCCACCCCTATGTGACGGCGGGCCATTTCTGGCTGGCCCTGCTGGGGGATGAAGAAAGCGTGGCCATGCGGGTGCTCATCGGCATGGGCTGCGACATTGAAAAGCTGAAAAAGAGCGTATTGGACAGCATGGGCCGGGAGCCCGGCAAATCCGCCGAAGGAAACGGCGACGGGGACTCCGCTTTGAAAAAGTATGGCCGGGATTTGAACGAAGCCGCCGAAAAGGGCGAGCTTGACCCCGTGATCGGCCGCGTGAACGAAATCGAGCGCATTGTGCAGATTTTGTCCCGCCGCACGAAAAACAATCCCGTTTTGATTGGCGAACCCGGCGTGGGCAAATCCGCCGTGGCGGAGGGCCTGGCCCAGCGCATTCAGCATGGAAGCGTGCCGGAAACCCTGGCAGATAAAAAAATCGTTTCCTTGGACATGGGGTCCATGGTGGCGGGCAGCAAATATCGGGGCGAATTTGAAGAACGGCTGAAAAACGTGCTGGACGAGGTGAAAAAGCGGGGCGACGTGATTCTGTTCATCGATGAACTGCAGAATATCATCGGCGCGGGCCGGGCAGAGGGGAGTATGGATGCCGCCAACATTTTAAAGCCCGCCTTGGCTCGGGGCGAACTGCAGTGCATCGGGGCCACCACATTGGATGAATACCGCAAGAACATTGAAAAAGACGCGGCCCTGGCCCGGCGCTTCCAGCCGGTCACAGTAAACGAGCCCAGCGAAGAAGAAACCATCGCCATCATGAAGGGCTTGCGGGACCGTTATGAAGCGCACCACAAGGTGCGCATTACCGACGAGGCCCTGGAAGCCGCCGTGAAGCTTTCTAACCGTTACATTGCGGATCGGTTCCAGCCCGATAAGGCCATCGATTTGATGGATGAGGCCGCCAGCCGGGTGCGCATTCAAAGCTTTACCGCCCCGCCGGATATGAAGGCTCAGGAAAAGAAGCTGGAAGGGGTTCTTCGGGAAAAGCGGGAGGCCATCGACAAGCAGGATTACGAAAAAGCCGCCGATCTGCGGGATCAGGAACATGCGCTTCGCGCTGAAATTGAAGAAAAACGAGCGGAATGGGAAAAGCAGAAATCCGCCGCCAAGGATACGGTGGGCGAGGAAGAAATCGCTCAGGTAGTAGCCGGATGGACGGGCATCCCGGTGAAAAAAATGACGGAGGAAGAAACCAGCCGTCTGCTGCATTTGGAAGAATTGCTGCACGGCAGAGTGGTGGGACAGGATGAAGCCGTGTCCGCCGTCAGCCGGGCGATCCGGCGTGCCCGGGCCGGGCTCAAGGATCCCAAGCGGCCCATCGGCAGCTTTATTTTCCTGGGTCCCACGGGCGTGGGCAAAACGGAATTGTGCCGTGCTCTGGGCGAAGCCATGTTCGGGGATGAAAACGCGCTCATTCGCCTGGATATGAGCGAATACATGGAAAAGCATACCGTCAGCCGCATGGTGGGGTCTCCTCCCGGCTATGTGGGCTACGAGGAAGGGGGCCAGCTGACGGAAGCAGTTCGCCGCAAGCCCTATTCCGTGGTGCTGTTTGATGAAATCGAAAAGGCACATCCTGACGTATTCAATATGCTTTTGCAGATTCTGGAGGACGGACGCCTGACGGACAATATGGGCCGGGTGGTCAGCTTCAAAAACTGCGTGATCGTGATGACCAGCAATGCGGGAGCCCAATCTGCCCAGAGAACCAGTATGGGCTTTGGCGCCGGCGTTGCGGACGCCATGGACTATGAGCGTATGCGGGAGCGGGTGCTTACCGATATTAAAAATGTGTTCCGGCCCGAGTTCTTGAACCGGGTGGACGAAATTATCGTGTTCCACAAGTTGGAACAGAAGGATATTGAAAAGATCGCTTCCATGATGCTGTCTCAGGTGGTCAAACGTTTGCAGGAACGGGATATTGCCCTCATCTACGGCGACGATGTGGTGGCCCATCTGGCCCAGGCGGGCTTTGATCCGCAGTTCGGGGCCCGGCCGCTTCGCCGGGTGATCCAGCGCACCATCGAGGATTCTCTCAGTGAAAAGCTGATTGCCGGGGAAATCCATTTGGGCGGCACCGTGCGCATGCGTATGGACGGGGAGAAAATTGTGTTTGAACAAGCGTAATAGCGATGATAAAAAACGGAGCGCGGACGTATCATCCGCGTTCCGGTTTTGCTGTGGATAAAGAAATTATGTATTCTTTGAAAACAGACGCTGAAAGAAGTTTTTTCTGATTGCCGGGGCGGCGGGCTCGATCTCTATGATATGCCAGCCCACAGCGTTGAACACCGTGGTGCTGCCATAGGAAATCTGCCGGGGCAGACTGTGGCCGTAGCTCTGGTGCACATGGCCGTGGATCAGATATTGGGGATGGAATTCATCCATCAGGGGAAGGAAGGATGCGAAGCCCCGATGGGCGTTATCCTGGGCGTCGCCCAGGCCCTTGGGCGGGGCGTGGGTGATCACGATATCCACCCCGCCCGCTTTGAGCACCTTGCGGTGAACTGCCTTCACCCGTTTTTCCATTTCCTTTTCCGTATACTGGTAGGGGCCCGGGTTGTAGCGCATGCAGCCGCCCAGTCCCAGGATGCGCAGGCCGTTAATGCTGATCACCTGATCATCCGCGCATTCGCAGCCCTCCGGCGGGAAATCCACATATCCCTTATCGTGGTTCCCGTGCACATAGTAAAGAGGCTTGCCGCTCATAGTGACCAGGAATTCCAGATATTCCTGCTTCAAATCCCCGCAGGACAGAATAACATCGACGCCTGCCAGCCTGCCGGGCTGGTAAAAATCCCAGAGATAGGGGCTCTCCTCATCGGCAATCAGTAAAACCTTCATAGCGATACTTCCTCTGTCTTTGGCGGAATGTAATCACGGTAAAGCCCCAGCAGCCGAACCAGGCTTTGGGAACGGGGCAGCAGTTCGTCAAAACCGGGAATACTGCCTTCGATGTTATCGCACAGCCAATCCAAATGCATCAGTTCTTCGATGGTGAAGTGGCGGCTTCCGTCGCTGATGGCATGGCCCTGCTGATCCTTGATGGGGCAGAGGAAGGGATCAATCCTTTCGGCGGCGATGCCGCTTTGCAGGATGTTGGCCAGCATTTTTACCCCGTCCGGCAGATCCTCGCCGATGGCCAGATCGATCACGCCGCTGCTCAGGCCCCACCAGTCGTTATTGGCGTGCTTTAAGTCCTTGAGGGAATCAATACCGCCGTCCATCAGGGAACGGACGGTTTTTTCGTAATAGCTTCCCCAATTCCAACGGGGCGCAGCCAGGGGCTGAAGCCCGCCGACGTCGCTGATCTTATATGTGCCCAAATCCCAGGTAAGGGCGGTGTTGGCTCCGTCCTCATCCCGGTTGGAAATCACCTTGATGCCTTCGTTTTTGAATTCCAGAATGGGATTGCCGGGCATACAGCTCCATTTCAGCATGATTTTTGCCCGGGGATTGGTAAGCCGGGCCCCCAGAGCGAAGGCATTGATGGAAGCGGTTACGCCCATAATGGGGTAATTGGCAACGTAGCCGATTTTATCATCCTGCGCCATGGCCCCGGCAATAGCCCCGGTAATGAATTTTCCTTCATAAATGCGGCAGTAATAGCTGCGCACCTCTGCGTAGGGCATGGACAGGGAGCAGTTGAACACCGCCACGTTTTTATGCTCGGCGGCCACGCGGCGGCATGCGCCGATCAGGGTGGGGGAGGTGGCGAAGATCACATTGGCTCCCTGACTGACGGCTTTTTCCATCACGTCATCCGCGGCGCTGTCCCCGCACAGATAAGCGCTGACTGTAATGGAAGCGCCCAGCTTTTCTTCCAGATAATGCTGGCCCTGCCGGTGGGCGGCGGCCCAGGCGCTCTTTTCCGGGTCAAAATCATAAATGAACGCGGCATGGAGCCTGGGGGAGCCCAGGATGCGGGAGATCAAAGTTTTTTCCTTCGGCTTTTCGGGCTCTGTGCTCACGGAAATAGGCTCTCCCTGAGCCAGCAGCTGAATATCCGGCCAGAGGGCGCTGAGGGTTTCTTTGATTTCGTCGCTGCTCATTTTTTT
>JAEEGL011136618.1_pt1 | contig 12707 bp, 5 predicted proteins | sample 9134231 | NCBI WGS metagenome assembly JAEEGL01 (sample SAMN16246548, study PRJNA631951) | gut metagenome | biome: gut microbiome; feature: rumen; material: fiber-attached | host: Bos | place: Iran: Karaj | collected 2018-10 | reverse complement strand
GTTGCGGAATGCGGTAATATCTAAAAAGAACATACGGATACCTGGCCCGGAGGCATGGATAAAGTCTCCGGGCCGGTTTTATGCCCGGCGCCTGCGCGCGCGGAGGAGATGACTGAGAAAAGCCCGCGAATCCGGTATTTATTTGGGGAAATACGGTTGAAAAACAGTGTTGAACGTGATAAAGTTTCATAATGGAATATAGTGAATATATTATACGCTTCTGTTATTAAACACTTTGCCGACGGGACGCAGGTCCGCAGCGGACTGCGCCCGGAGAAAAGGAGAATGGATATGAAACGGATACTGTCAGTCGTCATCGTTCTTGCGCTTATGCTCGGCATGTGCGCCGGCGTGTTCGCTGCGGCCCCTCAGGACGCCTTCAGGGACGTCGCCGAGGACGCCTGGTACTTCGCCGACGTCTACTCGGCGCGCGAGCTGGGCCTCATGGAGGGCATAGGAGACGGGCTTTTCGACCCGTCGAGGCCCCTCATACTGTGCGAGGCCGTAACTCTGGCCGCGCGCGCCAGATCCCTGTACATGGAGGACGGGGAGACATTCGAGCGCCACGACGAGTGGTACCGCGTATACGCGGATTACGCGCTTGATAACGGCATACTCAAGGAGGAGCCCGAGGACTGGACGGCGCCCGCCACGCGCGACCTCTGCGCGGCACTGTTCTCGGCGGCCATGCCCGAAGGTGCTCTTGAGGAGATAAATACTGTCGACGACGGAGCGATACCCGACGTCGACAGCAGCGATGCGGCCGTATACAGACTGTACAGGGCTGGCATAATGGTCGGCGACGGCGAGCACTGCTTCCATCCGGCCGATCCCATCCTGCGCTGCGAGATAGCGGCGGTCGTGAACCGCCTTCTGAAGTCTGAGAACCGTCTTCCGGTCGAGCTGAAAAAGCCCGAACCCGACGCCGTGATCACGGATCCCGTCACGCCGCCCGCAGAGCCCGAAGGCGACGGCGAAATAACCGTTCCGTACGACGTGTCGCATCCCGAGGAGTTCGCCAGCGGCGAGGTCCTGTACGAGGACGGCTCCATGCTCATAAAGTTTAAAAAGCCCTTCGACGGCTCGATAAACGGCAGCCTCAGCGCGGCAGGCGTCGCGAAGATGGAATTTCTCATGGATCTCGGCGATACCGTCTGGTATACCGCCTACGTTACCGCCGGCACCGACATACACGACGCGGTCGAGGCCGTGCGCGCGATGAGCAACGTCGTAGTCGCCGAGTACAACTTCGTGTATACGGCCGAGGGCATCGTCGCCGACGACGGCCCGATAAGCGAGGTAGTTCTGGACAACGCCCAGATAAACGACCAGTGGTACATTAACTCCGTGGGCATCCAGCAGGCATGGCAGTTCGAGCGCGGCTCGCTCTCGGAGAACTTCAGGCCTCACATGATAAACGAGAATCCCCCGGAGGAGGGAACTCCGGAGGAACCCGAGCCGTCCGGCGAGCCGATACCGCTTTCGGGCGGCAGCAGCGACGTAGTTGTCGCGGTCATAGACACGGGCGTGGATTACACGCATGAGGATCTGCGCGCCAACATGTGGCACAATCCCGGCGAGATAGCCGACAACGGAATAGACGACGACGGCAACGGATACGTTGACGACTATTTCGGAGTGGATATAGTGGCAGGTCAGGGCAGCGGCAACGACGACCACGGCCACGGCACGCATGTTGCCGGCATCATCGCCGCTGTCAACAATGACAGAGGCATAGTGGGCGTCGCCTACAACGCGCGCATCATGTCCGTGAAGGCCGGCCAGTCGAGCGGCTTTTTCAACAATTCGGCAGTCGCTGCCGCGATCATCTACGCGGCCAATAACGGCGCGGACGTCATAAACATGTCCTTCGGCGGCACAGCGATTACTATCGCAGTGCAGGACGCGCTGGCGTATGCTTATACCCGCTGCGTGCTGGTAGCGGCTGCGGGCAACGAGAACAATGGAAACGAACCTCCTTTTCATATCTATCCTGCGGCGCTGCCGTACGTGCTCGGCGTAATGAGCGTTAATCGTTACGGTATGTTAAGCCTCTTTTCAAACTATGACGGCAAACCCTTCAACAATTACGAGTATGAGGTCTACGCTCCGGGAGAGGCCATGCTCAGTACCATACCGGGCGACCGTTACATCAGCTGGAACGGCACCAGCATGGCGGCGCCGATAGTCTCCGGAATTGCCGCGCTGCTGCGCAGTGAGTTCACGGACAGAAATATATATCCGACAAAATTCATTTACGGGCAGCTCTCCGGTACCGGACCGACAGGACCGGATGACTATCACGGGATCGTCAACGCATATAACGCTCTGACGATACTTCCAAAGCCGGACGTCGAAGTGACGGACTACCGCCTTTTCGATACGCCGGGATTCGAGTTCGATACTGCCGGAAAGAATTCCGGCGATGGAGTCATCGACGCGGGGGAGACGGTCGCCATCGGTTTCTTCCTTCGTAATCACTGGGGAATGGGCAAAAACGTTACGGTCACCGTGGACGCGCTGTCGCCGGCAGGTATCCCGTGCCCGTATCTCGAGGTTTTGACCGATTCAGTTAATTACGGTGTTGTAGGTACATATTCAACTCAAGACGCCGGACAGATAATGACGGACGGAGACGTGTTCTCAGGCTGGGAGAATCCCATTTATCTGCATATCACGTCCGACTGTCCGAACGATTACGTCATCGCCTTGAACGTCCACGTTTCTGCGGAGAACGCGCTCGACCCCAATGACGACGCCGTCTATGAGAATGACCCGACGGTGTATTATCTGAAGGTGCGCCGCGGAACGATACTGCCGCAGATTATCAGCACGGACATGACGCTCACGAAGGAGAGTTATTACATTATCCCGTATTACGTGATGATTCAACCGGGAGCAACGCTCACTGTGGAAGCGGGAACGCATATTCAGTTCTGGACTGATGATCCGCACGACGCCTATGCCGAAGGGTATACCGCTAATCTTCTTGTAAAAGGCACACTGTTAGTCAACGGCACGGCTGAAGAACCAGTGGAGATGTTCCCGAGCGACCTGAAGGTCAATTACTGCGTCGAAATCGAAACGCGAGGCTGGACAGAGCTCCATTACGCGAATGTTACTAATCCCCACATTTATAATCATACTGAAGATAATATGTTTCACCCATACACATATGCGGATAACTGTGTGTTTACAGACAGTAGTACAAACGTATTTCCAAACCAAATAATTGGAGGAGGTGTTAACGTAACCGAGGCAAAAGACTGTGTTTGTTATAAATATGTTCTTGGCTTCGATTGTGAAAAAGCAATAGGCTGTGCCTTTATTGATTCCACAGTCGCCTCTATATATGCGGACGATTGCCTTTTTTATGGGAACAATTTATCCTGGGACAAGACAGTGTATGAAACTAATGGAATTATGGTTGACGGACACCTCGTTAGCGGCTTCCTGTCTCTTAAATTAGACCGTATAATCAGCGACCCGGAGACGGGGAAACAGTATCTGGTGATAAGAAACAACGTCAGTCACAATGCTTACGTAGATACAGTGAAGCGGTTTGCCGAATTCATTGGAGGTTACCTTGCGTGTCCGGAGACCCAACATGAGAGAGACTTCCTGAATTCTCACGGCATCTCGGGTATCATCGGCCTGGTGTGGGATCCCGATACGGGAACTGCTGTTTGGGAAAACGGCCATTCATTCAATGCCGATGATTGGACGATTGTCTACCAAGAGTTTGAGTACTATGGAGGGAGCAATTTTATATCTGTAGACAACTACTCTTTTTATGGGAACGAATTGCGTTTTAGGTGCGATGGACGCCTTAACAAACCTAATGCTCCTGATATAATAACCAGTCACGGCGAAAAAGCTTGTATCATTGAATTGCCTGCATCGACGTATCAAGTTGAGTTCTCAGAATATGAATTCAACGCTGCACTTCAGGAGTTTATTAACAAAGGCTATAATACCTGCTTCTGGCATAACGCGGTGATAAACAGACTGGAAAACGATGACGTTAGTACTTGGATGCGCTTTTTCTCAGACGAATCTGAAGATGTTTATCCTGTTGGCGGTAATTACTGGGGGACTGTTAATCAGACTCTTATCGGTTTGCAAATTGTGGACATGCGCGATTCCCCTCAGCTTGCCCTGATTAATGAAGGCGAGTATCTTTCAGAGGCCCCTGAGAGCGTCTGGCCGTTTGCGACGAACGCCGGGGTGCTCGTAGACGGGGAAGAAGCCGAGGTCATCGGAAACGAAGCGGTAACCTTCTACGTGGAGTTCAACCGCGATATGGACCAGAGTATACCGCTGAGAGTCTGCTTTGGCAGCTACTATCCCTATGCGGACTACGAGATAGAGGGAGAGTGGGTCTCCGCGCGCCGCTGGGAGGGCAGCACGACCCTTACGACCCTCATCGAGGGCGGATACAACTTCTTCAGCATCAGCAACGGCGCTTCCGTTGACGGCAAGAAGCTTTATACAGACTGGGGCCGCTTCCGCTTCAAGATAGACAACACGGCGGCTATGGCACTCGTCATGCAGGGAACGGCAGACGCCAACGGCGTGACGCTGACCTGGACGCAGGACGATTTCGACACCCTGATGGGCTACAATGTCTATAGGTCCACCGCGCTCAACGGCCAGTATACGCGCCTTAACAGGACTGTCATCCCGGCCGACACAAAGACGTTTTTCGATCCGGACGTAGAGCCCGGAATGGAGTATTTCTATAACTTCACTGTGGTCAAGACGGACGCTACGGAGTCCGAACCTTCCGGACGCATCAGCGTGTTCACCTACGACACCATGGCGCCGATACTGACACATAGTCCGGTATATCAGGCGTTTGCCGGCAACAGTGTTACGATAAGCGCAAACGTCACGGACAACGTTGGCGTACAGAACGTAAAACTCTACTACCGGATGACCGGAGAGAACGGATGGCATTCCGCGGAGATGAGTCATATTAACGACAAATACACCGCGATAATCACGGCGAACTATGTTACGACTGCAGGGTTGGAGTATTACATTGACGCTTTCGACGGCATCTCACACACTCTCCGCGGCAGCGCGGCTGAGCCGTTCGTCATAGCCGTTCAGGCAACGGTCGCAGACAGCGCTAAGGGCGACGTCAACAACAACGGACGCATCGACATGCTCGACGCCCTGCTGATCCTTCAGGCCATCAACGGCCGCGTCAATCTGAGCGCCGAGGAATTCGCCCGCGCGGACATCAACGGCGACGGAGAGCTCTCCGCGTTCGAGGCCATGCGCATCCTGCAGTACATAAACGGAAAGATAAGCTCCGTCCTGTTTGACTGAACGGGGAGAAAGCCATGAACCGTTTGAAAAAGCGCATTACCGCGCTTCTTGTGGCGGCTTCGCTGCTGCTTGCGGTCATTCCGTCAGCAGCGGCGGAGACCGTACCGCGGCTTGCTGCGGGCTCGGCTTCCGTATATGCCGGGAACGCGGTATCCGTAAACGTGACCGCGCAGGATCTGGAATCCGTGGCCACGATGGAATTCACGCTGTATTACGATCAGGAGCACTTTACGCTTAACAGCGCATCTTCCGGCGGCGCGTTCTCCTATGCGGACATTAATACTAATACTGCGGGCGAGGTGCGCTTTGCTGGCCTTGCTGCGGACGGCGTTAACGGGAGCGCCACGGTCATGACTCTCAGGTTCGCCGCTAAAGCGAGCACGGCGCCCGGAACATATCCGCTGACGCTTGCAATAGGCGAGATATATGACGTCAACGGCCAGCCCGTAGAACTGGCAAGGGCCAACGGCGCGCTGACAGTACAGGAGCAGCCGAGTACTGTCCTGACGATATCTTTTACTTGTTCGGCTTCTGCCGGTCAGGTCGCGAAGTATGACCTCGTGACGTTCACGTACCGCTGTTCTTCTCCAAAGTCGTTGGCTGCGGGAGTATTCAACGTTACTTATGACCAGACTCTGCTGGCATACGAAGAACTCGCTATGCTGAGCGGACTGGATCAGGGGAACGTGATTTACGACGTCAACTCATCTCAAGGCGGGAGAGTGGTCCTGTCGTATGCGACGGACGCGGCGGCCGGAGCGGGCGCGATGTTCTCAGTGACGTTCAAAGTGGTGACGGAGGAGAACACCGGCGCGACGGTGACCATGACGCCGGACCAGCTGTACACCGATCTGGGACAGCCGCTTCGTAGCAGCCCGTGCTCTGCCTCCGTCGTGATACAGCAACCCCCGGTAATTCCAGATTATCCAGATCTGATGATAACCGCGCCGGCCGATGCGTACACCGACGAGATATTCACCGTGACCGTTTCTCTGGAAGAGGAGAGCAATGTCGCGGCTGCGGATTTTACGATCTACTACGACACGGCCCAGCTGACGGTGACTGAGGAACCTGTAAGTCTTGCGGCTCAGGGACAGACCATGATGATCAACCCAAACTACTCGAATGGGACGGTCAAATTCTCGTTTATCGCTCCTGACGGGCTTACAGCGGCCCAGGATCTTGTCGAGATACGTTTCCAGGCTGCGGCAAACGAAGAATATGCCGCGACGGTCAGCGCGTCGGGACGGGGAGTCGTCGATGAAAACTATCAGCCGGTAGTTATTGAGTACCCCGCTGCGACGGTATCCATGCATGTTGCCGAATATACGGTCAGGTTCCTTAATCACGACGGAAGTGAACTCAAGAGCGAAACGGTTTCTTATCTCTCCTCGGCTCACGCACCTGATGACGAACCGGTGCGCGGAGCGGATGACAGCTATCACTATGTGTTTACGGGATGGGACAAGGATTATTCATCCGTAACAGGTGATATGGACGTATATGCCGAGTATGATGCACAGACGCATACGCCCGGGACACCATCGGAGGAAAACATCAGTGAGCCCACCTGTACCGAAACCGGCAGCTACGACGAGGTAGTAAGTTGCTCCTTCTGCGGCAGAGAACTAAGCCGTACACAGAAAACTATCCCCGCCACGGGTCACGCCTGGACCGATGCGGTCTATGTCTGGTCCGACGACAACGGCACGGTGACGGCCTTCAGGGCCTGCGGCAACGACCACGCCCACGACGTCACCGAGACCGTCTCCACGGTCTACGGCGTCGTGACGCCGGCCGGCTGCGAGACAGACGGTCTGGGACGCTACACTGCGGCGTTCACCAGCGATGTCTTCGAGACGCAGACAAAGGACGTTGCGATACCGGCACACGGCCACACTCCCGGAACTCCCGTACAGGAGAACAGGACGGAGCCTGACGGAACGACGCCCGGCAGCTACGACGAGGTGGTCTACTGCACGGAGTGCGGCAAGGAGCTGAGCCGTACGCACAGGCAGTTCTTCACGCTGGCCGTGACAGATTACACCTCAGCGGGCGACACTCCCGCCGTGGTGAGCGGTATCGCCAACGGGGGAGAGTACTTCGGAGAGACTGCGTTCACGGTATCCTGTCAGTTGACATGCCTCGTGCTCTGCACCAAAGATGGAGGCGCGACATACGAACGCCTCACAGCTGCGCAGGCCGACGGCGGATACGCATTCAACGTGGACGTCGACCGAAGCGGCGTGACCGTCATAATAGTCCTCTTGGGCGACGCTCTGCTGGACGGCGACGTCAATACCACTGACATCAACCAGATGAAGATCTACATCGGTGCCAGACGCACGTTCACCGCGCTGCAGATACTGGCCGGAGACGTGAACGGAGACGGCGAGGTCAACACGACCGACGTCACACAGATAAAGAGGTATCTGGCCGAGAAGCGGACCTTCGAGTGGTAAACGCTATCTGAAAAGGACGGTATCCGTATGATCCGGATACCGTCCTTTGTTTGCGGCAATAGTTAACATAAGATAGTTAGAGAATGATTATTGTATACAATAATAAGGAGAGCGGCGGGGCGCCGGCGCGTGAGGCGGCGGTGCAAGGAAAGGACCCAGAAAATGTATTGTTAATAAAACGTTTACGAAATTAAGTATTGCAAAATGCTGACATATGTGGTAATATTCGCTCATGAATATTTCTGCGGAGGACGATGGTAAAGCGTCAGGCGGCCGCAAGACCATATACAGGAGTACACAGATGACCACCGTGACGAAGGAACTGAATCTGCTGGATGCGGAGGACGTGGAAAGATCCGTGTCGGAAAGACTCGGAAGAACGATAAGGATATGGGAGATGGAGTGCAGGCTCAACCACCGCATACCATTCGTGAGCGGGGAGCCGGGCGGCGCTTATCTCGTCTTCAAGGTCGGCGAGGAGGCCTGCGACTCGTACGATCTTTTCTGGGACAGGGAGCGCGAGGGACACTTCCTCAGGGGCAGAAGGCTCAGCCTGGACGAGGCCTGGGCGTCGGCCGCGGACGTGTTCAGCTTCGACGTTTCCGGTTTCAAGCAGTTCGATTCCTGGATAGACACCTCGGACTGAGCCTGTGCGCCGCGTCCGGATAATACGGGCTTCCGGCATGTGAAGAACAGACGTATAAGGACGGTATCCGCAGCGGGATACCGTCCTTATTATTGCCGGACGAAGTAGACATAATCATAATATATTGAGATTATTGTATACTTTTAACAGGCCGCCGCGGGGTCAGCGGTCGAAGTACTTTTTCAGAAGCTCGATCAGGATATCGTCCCTTTCGAACTTCTGTATGCGGCTTCTTGCGTCGAACGTGATCATATTGTGGCAAATGATCTGACTTTACGTAGGATAGCATATTTCCGGCAAAAAGAAAAGCGCCGGAGCCCGCGGACCCGCCGGTCCGCGGCGCGGGCCACGGGCCGCGACGCATAAAAAAACAGCGATAATGCATATTATGTGCGAAAACGGCACACGGATAATGCGTGCGCGCACTTGTCTTGCGGGTATCCGGAAACCTATAATGGAGACAGTAGGATAAACGGTTAACATTTTGGGAAAGGAGATCGTCAACGTGAAGAAGGTAGCAGCAATCATACTGGCCGTCATTCTGGTGCTGGCGCTGTTGGCAGCGTGCGGCAATCAGGGCGGCACACCGGAACCGCAGAACCCGACCTCAGCCCCCACCGGCGCGCCGGACGTTCCCGACGCCCCGGACACACCGGACGCTCCGGATGACCCCGGAGGTCCGGACGCCTCCGCGACACCTTTCAGGGTCGACGAAGTCGGCATAGCGATGGAGCCCTACGACTGGCCCCTTCCGCTGACCACCGACGAGACCCCGCTGACCTACTGGTGGACCACCAGCTCCCCGCAGTACATACCCGCGGATAAGGAATACGGCGACACCGACCTCCCGGTAGAGGTCAAAAAGCGCACCGGCGTCAACATCGAGTACGTCTACATACCGTCCAACTCGAGACTCGAGACCTTCGGCGTGCTGCTCGCGTCCGACGACCTGTGCGACATGATGACGTACGCGACGGCCTACTATCCCGGAACGCCGCTGCAGATGGTCGAGGACGGCTACTTCGCCAACATCTACGATCACAGGGAATGCATGCCGAACTACCTGTACCAGTCCAAATGGGCGGATCCCGACGACAAGGCGACCTACGAATCAGTCTTCTACGAAAACGAGCTCGTCCCGGTGGCGTGGGTCCTCTGGGAGGGCAGCATAGTGACGGACACGGGCTACTGCGTCCGTCAGGACTTCCTCGACAAGGTCGGGATGAAGGCAGGCGACCTCAGGACCTGGGACGACTTCGTCGAGGCGATGTACGCAGTCAAGGCCGCGATCGACACCGTCGAGTTCCCGCTCTGGATGAGCGGCATGATCGAGACCAACAACTACTGGTATTTCAACTCCTTCGAGAACATCAGCGTGGTCACGCTCATCGCGATGCCGCCCGTCTTCTTCCGCGACGGCGAGCTCGTCATGGGCTGCACCTCCGAGGGCGACAGGCTCTTCGCCGAGAAGATGAGCGGCCTCTTCGCCGACAAGATGGTAAACCCCGACTGGCAGGGCTACTACTTCGCCCAGGCCTTCCAGGCCCACACCCTCAACAACGAGGTCTTCTGGCAGGGCCACGGCACTGGCTTCGAGACCGTCAACAAGAACTGCCCGGATCCGGACTGCAACTGGGTGCCGGTCGGAAAGCCGCTCCAGACCCCGGACCAGGTGGTGCACGCGGGCACCATAAGGAGCCGCACGAGCACCGGCAACTGCGCGTTCTCCGTGAAGAACACCAACCTCGAGCTCTGCATGAAGTGGGTCGACTACCACTACAGCCCCTCCGGCTGGGAGCTCTTCGCGTACGGACCCGAGGGACTCGTCGTGTACAAGGATGAAAACGGCGTCCGCCACAACACCGAATGGGCGCTCAGCAGCCCGGACGGCATAGACCTGGCCGGCCTCATGTCCGTCTACACCGCCAGCCGCTTCCTCGATCCGTGCATGTGCGTATACGACGCTCAGCTGCTCAATCCCGACGGCGAGAAGGCCATAGCGGCGGTCGAGTACTGGACCGAATTCGACAGGCAGCACTACGACCGCGCCGGCGCGCTTCCCATCGGCGTGCGCCTGAGCACCGAGCAGAGCGAGGAGGTCAACAAGTACCGCGCCGACATCATCACCTACATAGCCGAGTCCTTCGCCTGCTTCCTCGACGGCTCCAACCCCCTGAGCGAGTGGGACAACTACCAGGCGACGCTGACCCAGATGGGCCTGCAGGATATCCTCGCGGTCTATCAGGAGGCGTACGAGGACTATCTGGCCAAGCAATAATCATACAAAAGCGATCCGGGAGGTAAGCTCATGCTCCGAAAGACGACCATCGACAGCGGCGGCGTCCGCGGCTTCGCCGGTACCAACGCCCGCATCACGGTATTCAAGGGCATACCCTACGCAGCCCCGCCCGTGGGTCAGCTGCGCTGGCGCGCCCCGCAGCCCGTAAAACCCTGGGAGGGGGTGAGGGACTGCTACGAGTACGGTCCCATCGCCATGCAGACCACGCCCGGTCTCGATCCCGACGCCTTCTACTCGAAGGAGTGGCACGTGGATCCGGAGATACCCATGAGCGAGGACTGCCTGTACCTGAACGTCTGGACGCCCGCGAAGAGCACGGACGAGAGACTGCCCGTAATGATGTGGATACACGGCGGCGGCATGCAGGAAGGATACGGCCACGAACAGGAGTTCGACGGTGAACAGATCGCCAAGCGCGGCGTGGTCCTCGTCTCCATAACGTACCGTCTGAACGTGTTCGCCTTCATGGCCCATAAGGAACTGACGGCGGCGCAGCCGGACGCTCCGGCGAATTTCGGACTGCTCGACTGCGTGGAGGCCCTCAGATGGATAAAGCGCAACATCGCGGCATTCGGCGGAGACCCGGACAACGTCACCGTCTTCGGACAGTCGGGCGGCGGACACGCGAGCGAATACCTGGCCGCGTCGCCGCTGGCAAAGGGCCTGTTCAGGCGCGCCATATTCCAGTCCCCGGGCTTCGGAGCGATGGCGCTCCCGGACAGCGGATTCATCGCGACGGGCACGAAGGACCTCGCATACGGCGAGGCGTTCGGACAGGAGTTCCTCGACTATCTGGGCGTGAAGACCATAGAGGAGGCCCGTGCTCTCGACGCGGAGTACGTCAACGAGAAGCAGGTGAAGTTCCGCGCGGAGACCTTCAGGTTCATGTTCCCGATAGTGGACGGCGTATTCTGCGTCAAGGACCCGAACCGGGCCATGCTCGACGGGGACATGAACGGCATCGACCTCATGCTCACGGCCACCGGCGACGAGATACCGATGGGCCCGAGAGGCCCTCTGGAGGAATGGGCGCGGAAGGCTTTCGGGGAATACGCGGACGAATACCTGACCGCCGTACGCGAAAAGGCCGACAGCGACGATCCGGAAGCCCTGAAGAAGGCCGCGGCGTTCTCGTCCTTCCAGGCCGCCAACCTGCTCAGCGCGGAGCTTCTCGCGCGCGGCGGAAAGGACTGCTATTTCGAGATATTCGACCCGGAGATACCGGGGGACAACGCGGGCTCGTTCCACTCAAGCGACCTGTGGTTCGAGTTCGACAACATCCGCAGCTGCTGGAGACCGTTCGACGGCCACCACTACGACCTGGCGCGGAAGATGTGCAATTATTTCACCAATTTCGCGCGCACCGGCGATCCCAACGGAAAGGATGCCGACGGCACCGACATGCCGCGCTGGGAGACCTACGGCAACGGACGTTCCATCCTGTTCCTCGGGGATGAGATCGCGCCTCTGGAGAAGGAGGACCCGGTCGTACGGGCAGTGGTGAACATCAACCTTAAGGCCATGGGGCTTCTCTGACCTGACCCGGCAAGAAACAAATAGGAACGAAGGCGCCGGCCCGGTCCGAAAGGATCCGGCCGGCGCCGTGCTGTCCGGAGCAGCCTTGGAAGCTTATAGTTAACATAAATAACTAATTATACTATTATCGTATACAAAAAAGACCTGTGCCGTGAATTGCCGACACAGGTCTTTGCCGTTATGTGCAGAAGGGATGTCAGTTTGCTGCTGATCAGAACTGGAGCTGAAGCCCGGGATAAGCAAAAACAACGTAATCCGCGACGGCGTCTGCGGTAACGGAATCGGGCAGGGTCAGTCCGGATGCCTCGAATCCGACTTTGTCACCGGCAGGTACCCCGTCCATGACATACGTGAACACGAGACCGATGGGTTCGCCGTCCGCATTGAAGAGAACGACGGCGACCTCGGGCATGGATGCGTCTTCGGC
>JAEEGL013531874.1_pt1 | contig 12708 bp, 10 predicted proteins | sample 9134231 | NCBI WGS metagenome assembly JAEEGL01 (sample SAMN16246548, study PRJNA631951) | gut metagenome | biome: gut microbiome; feature: rumen; material: fiber-attached | host: Bos | place: Iran: Karaj | collected 2018-10 | reverse complement strand
CTGACCCTTCTTATCGACAAAGGGGCGGATCCGAATGCCGGCTATTTCAAAAACAAAAGCATGACGCTTTTTGCCTATGCAGTCCATAACAAGAAGTTCGCGGAGGCGCTGATCCTGCTGAAAAAGGGTGCCAGGTCGGATTTCGACTACAGGTTCGAGGGGGGGCAGACCGCTCTGATGCTGGCGATCCGGAATGAAAAGTTCGAGCTTGCCGAACTACTGGTGCCGAAACAGCAGGATATAAACATTACTGACGATTACGGAAAAACGGCGCTGATGCTTGCCGTCGAGAAAAAAAACTATAATCTTGTCAAAAAGATGCTCGATGCAGGAAGCGATCCGACAATGCGTGATGTCGGAGGCAAAACTGCAGTGGATACGGCAAAGGCGGCAGGCGACAGCAATATTTTGAAGGCTCTTGAAAACGCGGAATCCAAATGGTTGTAGATATAAAGATCAGGTTAATATTTACTGTTTCACTCTTTCTATTCTTTGTTTCGTGCGCGACTTCATCGAACTACGGTATTTACCACCGGGTAAAATCGGGTGAGACTGTTTCCGGAATTGCCAGACTTTACGGCACGGATGTCGACACGATCAAAAAAAACAATGAATTTTCCGATATAAACAAGATCTCTCCAGGTGACTATATTTTTGTTCCCGGTGTCTCGGCGCCTCGTACAGAAACGGCAAAGACTGTACAGCAGAAACCGTCTCAGCCGTCAAAGCCAGCCGAAACGAAGAGTTCAGATCAGCCGGCAAAAAAGGCTCCGCCTAAAAAACAGCCGGCTAAGAGCTCTAACATCAAGGCAAAAAACAGATACATCTGGCCGGTCAAGGGTGTCGTGACCTCTCCGTTCGGTCCCAGGTGGAACAGGAATCACAACGGGATCGATATCGGTGCGCCTGAGGGTACGCCGGTCTATGCGGCGGCTGCCGGGAAGGCGGTCAAGGTCGGTATTCAGGGCGGCTTCGGGAACCTTATCGTCCTGCAGCACAGCAACGACGAGTTCACGATCTACGCCCACAACTCCAAAAACCTGATCCAGGAGGGGGCGGAAGTCAAGCAGGGAGAAAAGATCGCTCTCGTCGGCCAGACCGGAAATTCGACCGGACCTCACCTCCATTTCGAGATCAGGATCAACTCCCAGCCGGTCGATCCGACAAAAATTCTCCCTTCTCAGAAATAAAAAATCGAAATATAAAAAAAAGTGAGTATTATACCCGCGTCTTTTGTCTCCGTAGCTCAGCAGGATAGAGCGTTCGCCTCCTAAGCGAAAGGCCGGCAGTTCGAATCTGCCCGGAGACGCCATTGTTTTCTTTTAAATATTGTAGGAGATAAAATTGGGATCCAAAGAAGCTAAAGCGGACGTAAAAGCCCTAGAAAGTATGCTCGAAGGGTTCGGCCGCTACGGAAACGAGGATATAAAGTGGCGCGTTCTCGATGTCGACGGCGACAAGGCTCTGATCATAAGCGAAAATGGACTTGATGCTCAGAAATTCAATCCGAGAACGAGCGGCAATGTCTGGAAGGAGAGCGAGATCCGCCGGTGGCTGAACGGGACTTTTCTTGAGACGGTGTTCAATGAGGCTGAAAAGGCCCGGATAATCCCGTCTGTAATTGAAACCGAATCAACGGAAAGCGAAGATAAAATTTTTCTGCTGGACTATTCTGAACTCGAAGAGTATCTCCCGTCCGGCGAAGAGAGAGCTCTCTATCCGTCTGAATATGCGAAGAACAGCGGCGCCCGTCTGAAAAACGATGCGGGCTGCTGGTGGCTCCGGACTCCGTCGTCAGAAGATAATTTCGCCCTGTGCGTCTACTATTCAGGAGATGTCTGCGCAGTCAATGTCGGAAAGAGCGATATTTTGGTAAGACCGGCTCTGCGGATAAAGTTGTCGAACGATGCTCCTGCTGACCGAGAGGTCCAGGAAAGCCTTCCGGTAGGGGGCGCGGCAGAACCGGCAAGAGTATATTCCGGCGAAGTCGGCGTGATTTTCGGATATTTGAAGGTCTTCCCGAAGGATCTGGGCAAAAACTTCAAAAAGGTCCCGAACGAGATAATCGGAAGAGTCAATTCGAACTCCACATACGGTTACAACACATGGCGTCTGCCTACTGAGGACGAGCTCAGTCTGCTTGCGGAAAACGGTTTCATCAACAACGCAGGCGACTATATGAGCGATGAAAAGGAGAGCGGATCCGTCAGGCTCGTAACGGACAAAAATACAGCGGAAGAGATCGCAGCGGAAGAGGCTAAACGCCTTGAGCAGGAGCGGTTGAAAGCCGAGCGTCTTGAGGCGGAACGCCGGGCGGAGGCGGAGAGACTCAGAAGGGCCGGCGAGCAGGCTGAAAAAGAGCGTCTCGAAGCCGAGCGCAGAGCCCGTTTAAGGTATGAAGAGGAGCAGGAAGAGAAAGAGCGTCAAAGGAAAAAAAGAAATAAAATCGTCATCATAGCCGCTACTCTGCTTATACTTGCCGGAGGCGGAGCCTTTGCCGCAATGAACATGGATCTTCTGAAGCAGAAACCGAAGAGGTCCGAGTCGGTCGATGTCGCTGCCGCGCACCAGGAGACAGAGACCCGCAAAAATGCTGAAAAGGCGGAAAAAAATGCTCCGGAACAGAAATCCGAACCAGTAGAGGCGGCAGAAGCCGTCAAAAAAGCCGAAGCCGGGCAGACCGCAGCCGCAGAACCGGAACAGAAACCGGAACCTGTGAAAACAGCTGACCCCGAGAGAAGAAACGCTCCGCATCAGAAGGCCGAGCCGGAGAGAAGGAACAGAGCGGTCCATGCCGAGGCTGCAAGGAAGGCTCAGGAAAGAAGAGCTGTAAAAGCCAAGGCTGAAGAGGAGCCGAAAGCAAGAGAAGAAGAACCGAAAGCAAAGGAAGAGGAGAAAAATACAGAAACGATAGTAAAAGAGGAACCTGCGGTACAGCAGCCTAAGAGCGATGAGGTAAGAAAGGCCGGTCTGGAACAGATCAAAGCCGGTTTCGGCACCTACGAAGGCTCGGCGATAAGGTGGCGTGTCCTCGCCTATGACAAGGGCAGGGCTCTGATCATAAGCGAGCGGGGGATCGCGGCGCGCAGGTTCGACGGAGGCTCGGGAAACTGGGCAGGCAGCGAGATCCGCAGGTGGTTGAACGATACATTCTACAACTCGTCGTTCAGCGCTTCGGAACAGTCCCAGATCGTGCCTCACCAGTCGACGGGCGACAGGGTCTTTCTGCTGAGCAAGGCGGAAGCCGAACTCTATCTGCCGAAACAATGTTCAAGAGTCGCATATCCGACGGCGGGAGCAAGGTCAAAGGCCTATATCAGCACCAGCACAAGCTACTGCAACGGAGGCAGCGAGGGTGCTGTTTTCTGGTGGCTGCGCACGGTCGGTTCAGCTCCGAATTATGCTAAAAGCGTCAGCTTCGACGGGAGTATAGGAGATTTCGAAGCTCACAATCCTGATTTTGTTGTTCGTCCCGCGATTTGGGTGAATTTCTAGTTTTTTGAGTCTGTTTTTGGGGTCTCTTCCTTTTTCTCAGCCTCTTTCTGCTTTTTCGCTTCCTGCTTTTCCTTGTATCTGCGGTCGCCTTCGGAGGTCGATTTAACAAGCCTGCTGTCACTGTCGTAATAGTAGGCTCCGCCGAAAATGTCTGCCGGAATTTCTTTGATGAGACCTGACGATACAAGCTCATTCAGCTCTTTGTCGGGAGATTTGTTGAATTTTTTGTAGTACTCGTCGGCGGCAAGGGTGAGGTTGTAGAGGTTCGCGAAGTTCTCGAGATCTTTTTCAAGCTGCTCGCGCATGTTCGGATCCTTGGTCGTTTCGAGTTTCGCCTTTGTGTGTTCATAGCCGAGCCTGTAGCCGCCGCCCATCGTGGCAACATGGTTTACGAGCCACAAAAGCCCCTTCGGCGTGTCGGGAAACGAGAGCGACCGGTACATGTACGGATAGGCCTTTTCCATGTCGTTCAGATAAAGGAAATAGTTGAAGCCCTGGTCGAAGATGTAGTAGTAGCTGTTCGGTTCAAGCTCGTGACCGAGCTGCAGAAGGCTGTTGGCCTCCTCGACTGAATCGTAGGTCCCCATAGATGCGATTGCCGTCTCCGCGAACGGGATCGCGTAGAGAAGTTTGGGATTGAGCGCCATGATCACGCGGATCATCTGGGCCAGAAGCTTGTACTGTTTGTCCGTAATGTAGTGGGATCCGTAATAATATTGTGCCCTTGCGAACAAAAGGTCCGCTGCGAACGCGTTCATTCCGAGGTACATGATCTTCGCGAAATCGGGTTCCGGATACGAGTCGATCGTTTCGACTTTGGGTCTTTCGTTCTCGATCAGGTGCTTTCTTACATAATAAAACGGAAGTATCAGAATAACTGCGGTAATCAGTGCAATCAGTGTCGTTTTTGTCTTGTTACTCATTTTTATCCTCATCTTTTTTGCCGTTTTTTCTGATCTCGTCTCTCAGGCTGACGATCAGCTCCGCCAGAAAGCCCATGAATATGAAAATAAGTCCCGAGAGGAAGAGCCCGAGGCTGAAGTAGAGCAGAGGCCTCATCCTGAAAACCTGATTGTTCAGGACAAACTGGCTGTATATCATCCATGCAACGATCGCAAGCGATGCGAAAAGCTGGATGAACCCCATCGATCCGAAGATCCTCATCGGTGCCTTCGTGAAAGTCATTACGAACTTGACGGCTATGGAGTCGAAGAAGGATATCGGGATGCGTTTCAGCCCGAAATGGCTCTTTCCGCTGCGTCTTTTGTGCCAGTTTACGGGGACTTCAATTGCCTTGTAGCCCTTAATGTGAAGGATCTGCACAAGAAAACGGTGCCAGTCGCTCCGAAGCTCCAGATCTTCAAGACAATCGCGCCTGAACGCCTTGATCCAGTTCATGTCATGCAGGTCGATCCCGAACAAGAACATACTGATTTCATTGTATATTTTTGAAAGAAATATCTTGCCTTCGCGTCTATGCTGGCGGTGGCCGCAGACGATATCGACATCAGGTGTGAAGGCGTTGAAGAGTATCGGTATGTCTTCGTCGGGCAGAGATTCGAGGTCAGCCGGCAGAAAGGCGATTATATCACCGCTGCACTTGGCGAAGCCTGTATTCATCGCCTCGGTAAGTCCGCGGTTTTTCTTGTGTCTGAAGAGCTTTATCCAGGGTCTTGTCTTCATGTTTTCTTCGACGATCACGCTGCCGCCGTCCCTGGAACCGTCATCGACAAGGACGAGCTCGAAATCGTCGGTCACGGCGCGGCAGCCCTTTTCGACGCGCCCGATCAATTCGGCCAGATTCTCTTTTTCGTTGCAGAACGGAATGAAAACGGATAGCTGCATAAAAACCTCATTTTTACTAAAAACAATGAATTTTAATGCGAAAAGGTGTACCTTTCAATTTTTTAGGAGAGTTTCGCTTCAACGGTTTGCGCGAAACGCCTGGTTTTTCACGGCTGTAAGGAGAAAAAATGAACAAATCGATAGTGATAAAGGGCGTCAGGCACCACAATCTGAAGGGTTTCGACATTGAGATCCCGCACGAAAAATTTACGGTAATTACCGGCGTGAGCGGTTCAGGCAAGACATCACTTGCCTTCGATACGATCTATGCCGAGGGGCAGAGGCGTTATGTCGAGAGCCTTTCGAGCTACGCCAGGATGTTCCTTGAGCTTCTGGAAAAGCCGGAAGCCGACCTGATAGAGGGGCTTTCGCCGTCGATCGCGATCCAGCAGCGCGGGCTCAATGCAAGTCCGAGGTCGATCGTCGGCACGACGACGGAGATCTACGACTATCTGAGGCTTCTCTACGCGAGAGTCGGCAAGGTCCACTGCTCGAACTGCGGGCGGGAGATCACAAAAACTCCGGCAAACAGGATCGTCGAGACTATCCTGAACATGACCGGCAAAAAGCTTCTGATCCTGTCGCCTGTTGTTTCCGGGAGAAAGGGAAGTTATGAAAAACTGCTCGAAGATTTGAACAGGGAGGGCTATCTCAGGGCGGTCATCGACGATGCCGAGGTACGTCTTGACGAGGAGCTGCCGAAGCTCGATAAAAACAAAAAGCATACGATCAAGGTCGTCGTCGACAGGCTCGTGATAAAGCCCGATTCGGACACTTCGAGGATCAGCGCGTCGGTGGAAACTGCGCTGAAGAAGGGTAGCGGCAAGCTCATCGTTCAGGAGGTCGGCGGCGCTGAGCAGCTATTCAGCGAGAATTTCTCATGCCCCTACTGCGATATCTATTACGACGAGATCGAGCCTAGGACCTTCTCGTTCAACAATCCGCGTGGCGCGTGCCCTGACTGCCAGGGACTCGGAACGAAGAGCTACATGGATGTCAACAAGGTCCTGGTCGCGCCGGAGCTGCCGCTCAACCGTGCGATGCCGTCGCTCGGGACCTTCACAAAATTCACGATGAAGCAGGTGATCGAATACTACGGCGAGGACCCGCAGAAGCCCTTCAACAAGCTTTCGAAAAAACTCCAGCACACCCTGCTTTACGGCTCGGAAGAGGAGATAGATTTCAGTTTCGACACAAAGACTTCGCACCACCGTTTTTCGAGACGTTTCGAAGGACTTATGCCTATGCTCGAAAGACGTTTCCGTGACAGTGAATCCGAAGCGGTCAGGGAGGAGCTGATGCAGTATCTCGCTGAGGGCGTCTGCCCGACCTGCAAAGGCAAACGGCTCACCGGAAAGGCGCTGTCCGTGACTTTGGGAGGCTTGAATATTTATGATCTGTGCGAAATCCAGGTCAAGGATCTCATCAAAAAGTTCGACGATCCGCATTTCTTCGGTTTCAACGAGTTTGAGAACGAGGTTGCGGCAAAACCGCTGAAGGAGATCCGCTCGAGGCTTGGTTTTTTGAATTCGGTCGGGCTCGGATACCTGACGCTCAACCGGCAGACCTGCACGCTCTCGGGCGGCGAGGCGCAGCGGATCAACCTGGCTACGCAGATAGGTTCGGCGCTGACGGGCGTCACCTACGTTCTTGAAGAGACCAGCATAGGTATGCATCCGGACGACATCGACAAGGTCATCGTTCTTCTGAAAAATCTGCGGGATCTCGGCAACACCGTGATCGTCGTCGAGCATGACCGCAGCATCATGGAGGCGGCAGATCTTCTGGTCGATCTCGGACCGGGAGCGGGGGAGCTGGGCGGAGAGCTCAAGTTTATCGGAAAGACTGCCGACATCGTGAAGGCTCCTGACTCGCTGACCGGAGACTATCTGAGCGGGCGGAAGCTCATCGAGGTACCTGCCGTCAGGCGTCTCCCGACAGGCTGGATAACACTCGAAGGGGTGACGACAAACAATCTGCGGGATGTTTCGGTCAGGTTCCCGCTCGGCGTCCTCTGTGCGGTCACCGGTGTCTCAGGGAGCGGCAAGAGCTCGCTTGTACTGGAGACCCTGCTGCCTGCGCTCCGTGGCGAAAAGGCTGGTTTCAAGAGGCTGCATGTCGACGGCAAAATAGAGGAGCTTACCGAGATCGACCAGCAGCCGATAGGCAGGACCCCGCGCTCAAATCCGGCGACCTATACCGATACCTTCGGCTACATCCGCGACCTTTTCGCGAAGATGCCGGAATCGAGGGCCAGGGGGTACAGCGCCGGCAGATTTTCGTTCAACGTCAAGGGCGGCCGCTGCGAGACCTGCCAGGGCGCAGGGATCATCAAAATCGAGATGAACTTCATGCCGGACACCTTCGTGAAGTGCCCTGACTGCGGCGGAAAACGCTTCAACAGCGAGACTCTTAGCGTGAAGTATAACGGCTGTAGCATCCACGATGTTCTGGATATGGATATCGCCCACGCCGCCAAACTCTTTTCGCCCTTCCCTCCGATCCACCGGAAACTCCAGCTTCTGAATTCCATCGGTCTCGGCTATATCCGGCTCGGGCAGCCGGCCCATACGCTGTCCGGCGGCGAGGCTCAGCGCATCAAGCTTGCCAAGGAGCTCTCGAAAAAGCGCTCCGACAACTCGCTCTACATCCTCGACGAACCGACGACCGGCCTGCACTTCGACGACATCAAAAAACTCATAAAAATCATAAACCAGCTGGTTGACAAGGGTTCGACAGTCATAGTGATCGAGCACGATCTCGACGTGATCAAATGTGCCGATTACGTCATCGACGTCGGTCCGCAGGGCGGCGACGAAGGCGGTCTGATCGTCGGAACAGGTACTCCCGAAGAGCTTACAAAAATCAAAGGCTCGCTCACCGGAAAGTGGCTGAAGACAGTTCTTTAGTTTGAAAAGCAAAAAAAAGGGCGCCGAAGCGCCCTGAAAATTTTGGATCACTAGCGAATTAAGACTTATTCGTTCTCTTCCGGATCGTCATCAGTGTCGATCTCTTCTTCGTCAGTAACGACCGGTTCTTCGTCAGTTACAGGCTCTTCATCGGTAACGACCGGCTCTTCGTCAGTTACAGGCTCTTCGTCGGTAACGACCGGCTCTTCGTCAGTTACAGGCTCTTCGTCGGTAACGACCGGCTCTTCGTCAGTTACAGGCTCTTCGTCGGTAACAGCCGGCTCTTCGTCTGTTACGGGCTCTTCGTCTGTTACAGGCTCTTCGTCTGTTACAGGCTGAGCATCGTTGTCAGTCTTCTCTTCGTCTTTGCTGTCGCCGCAAGCGGTCAGAAAAACAAACATTGCAAGTGTCATAAGAATTGCGAAAAACTTTTTCATAATAGCCTCCTAAATCAAATGTAATAGTCAAATAACAAATTGCCACTTTGCAAAAAACGGCGGCAGTCTAGTTATTTATTCCGGGATGTCAAATTTTTTTCTTTATCGAACAAAAAAAATGCGGATTTTGGAGGAAGAGTACCTTGCCACTTTTACAGAAGGCTGAGGATTTTGTCTGCGATTTCTGCCGGTTCGACTGTAGATTCGAAGCGCTCTATCACTTCGCCATCGCGGTTTACAAGGAATTTGGTGAAATTCCATTTTATTTTGGAATTGTTTTTGTAGTCTGGATCCATTTTCGTGATGAAACCGTCCATAAATTCGGCTTTTTCGCCCGTGAAGCCGGCGAAACTCTTTTTACTTTTGAGGAAGGTGTAGAGAGGAAGCTCGTTTTCGCCGTTGACTTCGATTTTTTTGAAGTTGTCGAAACTTGTCGCGAATTTCAACTGGCAGAACTGATGGATTTCGTCATCGGTCCCCGGTGCCTGATGTCCGAACTGGTCACACGGAAAATCAAGTATTTCCAGACCTTTGTGATGATATTCCTTCCAAAGTTTCTCAAGTCCTTCATACTGCGGTGTGAAGCCGCAGCCGGTCGCCGTGTTGACGATAAGAAGCACTTTACCTTTGAAATTTGACATCGGAACATCGTTTCCCTTTCTGTCTTTTACCGTGAAATCGTAAATACTCATCTCTTTTTCCTCCGTGATCTGTTCAGTTGCCTCTTTTGCTTCAGCTTTTGCCTGTGTTTCATCTGTTTTGACAGCTTGTTTTTCCCTGTTGCATGACAAAAAAGCTAAAAAAACCAAAACAAGCGTAAAAATTTTTTTCATTTTTTCACCCCAGAAACTTTTTGCTGAATGGTTTATAACAAAAAACACTGTAAATGCAAGCAAAAATATGAAATTGCCTAAATCCCTTTCCGCAGAATTTCCAGATAATGTTCGTAGGAATAAATCCTTGATTTGCCCGATTTCGCGGTCTGTTTAAGGATTCCCTTTTCGCAGAAAGCTGAGATGTAGTTTGCGACGGTGTTGTATGAAAGGTGCAGGGCATCAGCAGTTTTTTTCGTTTCGATAATCGGATTCTGTTCGATGTAACGCAGAAATTCGAGCAATTTCGGTGAAGCGAGGATTTCCTCGTTTTTCTGTCGCAATGCCGTTAAGCGGTCGATTGTTTCGGTCGCGTCTTCGGCTGTTTCGGCGATCCCGCGGAGAAAAAATTTGACCCACTGCTCGTAATTGCCCGCTTTTCTGACTTCCGCCATTCTGTCGTAGTATTCGATGCGGTTCGATTTCAGAAAATACGAGAGATAAAGAACCGGAGATGATATCGCCTGATTCTGAATGAGAAAAAGAGTGATGAGAAGCCTTCCGATCCTTCCGTTGCCGTCAAGAAACGGGTGAATTGTTTCAAACTGGTAGTGCAGAAGCGCCGCTTTGACGAGCAGATCCATTCCGTCGTCTGCGTTCATGAATTTTTCAAAATCAGAAATGCATTCCGTCATGTCATGCGGATTCGGCGGAATATATCTCGCGTTTTTCAATGTGCTGCCGGCTCCGCCGATCCAGTTCTGCGAAACACGGAATTCTCCCGGAGTTTTGTCGCATCCGCGGACACTTTTCATGAGCACCGCGTGAGTTTCGCGGATAAGCCTGTTGCAAAGCGGAAGTTCCGCCAATCTCTGTGTCGAAAAATTTATTGCGCGGACATAGTTCACGACATCCGAAACATCGGCGTTCGCGTTTTCATCAGCTTCTGGATCAAGGACATCGTCAAGTGTGCACTGTGTTCCTTCGATCTGCGAAGAGAGAAGAGCCTCTTTCCGCACATACATCGAAATAAAAAGGTTTTTGTCGGGAATTCTGCCGGCGACACTGTTCAGAACCGCCAGTTTTTCATGGGCATCAGTGAGAAGATTCAGCATTTCGGCATCGATTTCAATCGCCGGAACCGGTGGCAGCGGATTCGGATAAAACGAAAAATATGCATTTTCTCCGCTGAAATTCTTAACTGTTTTACCTGCTCTGTTTTCCATAAACTCCTCCTTGAGTTTTCTGGTTCGATTTTGGTAGAGAAATTTCAAAAATCAACGAATTTTTGAGTTTTCTCGTAGAATTTCGGGGAGAAATTTCAGAAAACGGCAATTTTTTTAGTTTTGCTGGAGATTTTTGCTCTCTTTATTGTCAAATGCGTATTTTATTCAGCAGCCCCTCCAGGGCCATTGCGTACGAGCCTGTGCCGAATCCGCAGATGACTCCCGCCGCGATGTCGCTTAAGTAGGAATGGTGTCTGAACGGTTCGCGGGCGAAGATGTTGGAGACGTGGACTTCGACGAACGGGATTTTTGCGGCAAGAAGTGCGTCGCGCAGAAGGACGCTGGTGTGCGTGTATGCTCCGGGGTTGATGATTATGCCGTCGCACTTGGCGTTTACGATCGCTGAAGCGATATTTCCTTCGGAGTAGTCCTGCACAAATTCAAGCTCAACCTTCAGCTCGCCGGCTTTGCTTATAAGGTTGTCGATAAGCGCCTCGCGAGTGCCGGCTCTTCCGTAAATTTCCGGTTCGCGCTCGCCGATTTTATCAAGGAGCGGCCCTTCGATCAGTAAAATTTTTGTCATCAGATCACCTCGTTCATCTCGATCCAGCGAAGCCCTGCGTAGAGCGAAAGCAGATATGCCGCTTTCGGACTTCCGTCTGCAATTTTTGCTGCATTTTCAATGAGTTGCATGTTTGGTTTCGACTCTTTCAGCTGGGATGCAAGATCCGTTGCAGCGTTCCAGTTCTTTTGCCTGAGGGCAATTATTACCATTGTTTCCGTAACCATGTCTCCTCCTCAAATTCGGGAATCGGTTTCAGAGCGCGCGGAAAGACTCCGCTGATGTAACTTATCAGAACGCCGAAATTCGTCATCGGAAGACCGAGCTTCGCCGGTACCGCCTGTCTGCGAAGCATCTCCCTGCGGTTGAGTGTGCAGGCTCCGCAGTGGATCACAAGCTTGTATTCCTGGAGGTTTTCAGGGTATCCTGCGCCGGCTGCGATATCGATGATGAGATCTCCTCCGACTTTTTTGTTCAGTAATTTCGGTATCTTGACTCTTGCTATGTCGTCGTGGAGAGAGTGGTGCGTGCAGCTTTCTGCAATGAGTACCTTGTCGCCCGGTCTAAGCGAATCGACGGCCTTGACCGCTCTTACCATCTCGGCGAGATCGCCCTTCTGGCGGGCCGAGAGGATCGAGAAAGAGGTTAGGGGAACGGACTCCGGTACGACTGCCGCGACCTTGGGGAAGACCTGCGAATCGGTCACGACCAGATCCGGCGGATCTTTCAGTTTTGCGAGAGTAGCGGCAAGCTCTTCTGTCTGGCATGAAAGTGCGATCGCGTCGGCATCGAGGATATCCCGCCATGCACGGACCTGCGGCATTATCATCCTGCCCTTCGGAGCGCTGGCGTCGATCGGTGTTACCAGCAGAATGACCTGACCGGGCGAAAGCAGATCCTTCAAAAAGGGCGGCTCCCAGCCCGAAGGTGCGGCTTCAATGATTTTTTCTTTAAGGATTTCAATGCCTTCGGAATTTTTGGCCGAAGTTTTGACAAAGCTCTTTCCGTTAAGCCAGCCGGCGGTCTTATCGCTTTGGGGAAGATCAGCCTTATTTAATATAATGATACACGGAACTTTCTGTTCATCGCATTTTTTCAGGACCTCGTCTTCAAGTTCTCCGGCGTTTCCAGAGGCGTCGACGACAAGAAGCGCCATGTCGGAACTCTCCAGGACACGCAGCGATCTCCTGACGCGTTCGAGTCCGAGTTCGTTTTCCGTGTCGTCGATCCCGGCGGTGTCTATCAGCATGACCGGGCCTACCGGCAGAAGTTCCATCGCCTTTGAAACTGGGTCGGTCGTGGTCCCAGGCGTGTCGGATACGATCGAGACCGGCTGTCCGGTCAGCGCGTTGATTATCGAAGATTTTCCGGCGTTCCTCCTGCCGAAAATCGCAATGTGGAGCCTGTCGCCGTTCATTACTT
>JAEEGL012907326.1_pt1 | contig 12708 bp, 10 predicted proteins | sample 9134231 | NCBI WGS metagenome assembly JAEEGL01 (sample SAMN16246548, study PRJNA631951) | gut metagenome | biome: gut microbiome; feature: rumen; material: fiber-attached | host: Bos | place: Iran: Karaj | collected 2018-10 | reverse complement strand
CTCTTTCCTTTCTTATGCTCCTCTGATGCGAATTCTGTCAGCAGAATAGCTGTTTTTGCAATCAGACCAATCAGCATAATCAGACCTGTCTGCATGTAGATGTTGTTTTCAACTCCCATAATCTGGGCAAATATGAATGAGCCTAAAAGAGCACTTGGGATTGAAAGCATAACCGCAAATGGAATCAGAAGACTTTCATATAGAGAGCTTAAGATCAGGAAGATGAAGATCAGACACATTGAATAAATGATAATGGTAGTACTACCTGTTGAAGCTTCATCACGGGTCATTCCACTAAACTCATAGCTATAGCCCTGTGGCAGAACCTCGCTTGCAACCTTTTCAACCGCCTTAATACCTTCACCGGTACTGTAGCCTTCATTCAGAGAGATGTTAACTGCAATTGAAGAGAACAGATTAAAGCGAGTTAAAAGTTCAGGACCGTACACACGCTCTAAAGTCATAAACTGGGCAATAGGCAGCATTTCGCCTTTTGAATTGCGAACAAAGATTGAGGAGAATGCTCCCTCATCCAGACGATGATCCGTTTGAGCCTGAATCATAACCTTGTATTTCTTTGAATACAGGTTAACGTCAGATGAATAACCACCACCAATGTATAGACCTATAGTATTCAGAACATCTGAAGGAGAAACGCCCATACGGATACATTTAGGAGCATCAACCTCAAGTTTGAACTGAGGGAATCTTGGGTCAAAAGTTGTAATAGAACTCATGACTGCAGGTTCCTTATCCATAGCGGCATTAAACTGAGAGGTAACCTTGAACAGATTTGCAATGTTACCACCTGTTCTATCCTGAATAGATAGAGTCAAACCGTTAGAGGTACCGTAGCCTGGAATCATTGGAGGTGAGAAAGCGAATACCATAGCGCTGGTTATATCACTGGTTCTCTGCATAATCTCAGCAATCACAGCATCCTTACTGTTTTCAGCTCCAGGACGTTCCTCCCAGTTTTTAAGTCTAATAATAAAGGTACCACCTGAAGAAGACTGAGCTCCGCCAATAAGGTTATAGCCACTGATATTGGTCAGAAGATCAATCTGAGGAAGATCCTGAATTCTCTCCTGAACCTCATCCATACTCTTCTTGGTCTGATTCAAGGTATAGCCAGGAGAGGTTACAACGGCAACGAACACAGTGCCTGTATCTTCATCAGGAATTAAACCGGTTTTGGTATTAAACATCAGAAGAGTCATCATGCAAAGAGATACCGCAAGAATTATTCCTGCAATAATCTTCCTGCCGATGATAAGCTTAAGCACTGTCAGATACTTGTCGGTAAGCTTTCCAAATGCGGTATCAAAAGCCACATGGAAACGATAGGAAAATCCCTTCTGATTTTCTGGATTATCATAATTCGTAGCTTTCATGAACAGAGCACAGAGAGCAGGACTCAGAGTAAGAGCGTTTACTGCAGAGATACCTACCGCTACAGCCATGGTAACACCGAACTGAGTATAGAAAGTTCCTGAGGTTCCTCCCATAAAACATACAGGAACGAATACAGACATAAATACCAGAGATGTTGTAACAATAGCTGATGAGATTCCCCTCATAGCATCTACTGTTGCATCATAAGGATTGTCACTGCCTCCCTCAAACTTTGCCTGCACGGCTTCAACAACCACGATCGCATCATCCACCACCGTTCCGATAACCAGAATCAGAGCAAACAGTGTTAGAAGGTTGATACTGAATCCCGCCACAAAGATAAACGCAAAAGTTGCAATCAGAGAAACTATGATGGAAATCATAGGAATAACCGTTGAGCGAATACTCTGCAGGAAGATATAGACCACAAGAATAACGAGGATAATAGCTTCAACCAGAGTCTCTATAACTTCACCAATTGAAGCATCCAGGAAGTCCTTGGCACTGTACAGGTCAACCAGATAAACACCACGAGGAAGATCTTTTCTGATTCTATCCTCAAGATCATTTAGCTGCAGAATAATATCATTTGCATTTGAACCAGCAGCCTGCATAACCATAAAGGTTGAGCCTGCAAAACCTTTGACCTTGTTACTGTATGCATAGCTCTCAGCACCAAGTTCAATAGTTGAAACGTCTTTAAGTCTTAAGACATTACCGTTAGGCAGAGATTTGATTACAAGGTTACCAAACTGCTCTGGAGTTTCGTAACGACCGCGATATTTCAATGCATAGAGGAAGGTATTATCAGAATCACTACCCAAAGTACCGGTAGCAGCTTCAATATTCTGTTCTGCTAAGACCTTGGAGATATCTGATGGCACAACCTTGTACTCAACCATCTTCTGGGTATCAAGCCAGATTCTCATAGCATAGTTGTTACCAAGAACAGTAACGCCACCGACACCACTGATTCTCTTGATTTCAGGTACAACGTTAATATTCAGGTAGTTGGACAGGAAGGTTTCATCATATGCCTTATCGGTAGAATAAATACATATAATCTTAAGCTGACCTGCCTGCTGCTTTTCGGTTGTCACACCGTTTGATATTACATCCGCCGGCAGCGACGACTGAGCCTTGGCAACTCTATTCTGAACATTAACCGCTGCCATATCGGCATCAACGCCCTGCTTGAAATAGACCTGAATTGTAGCAGAACCGGAGTTGGTTGCAGTTGAGGTCATATAGATCATGTCCTCAACACCGTTAATAGCTTCTTCAAGCGGAATAATAACTGTCTTCTGAACAGTATCAGCATTAGCACCAGTATAATTTGCGGTTACAGATACTGTTGGAGGAGCAATATCTGGATACTGCTCAATAGGAAGTACGGTGATACTTACAAGGCCAAGAAGTACCATCAGAAAGGAAATACAGGTGGCCAGAACCGGACGATCAATAAAAAACTTTGCTGACATAGACGTACCTCCAATCACCTACTTGCTTTCAGCAGCAGCTTGATTATTGGCCTGAGGCTGAGCCTTAGTCTGATCCTGGTTCTGAGCCTGAGTCTTATCCTCACTCTTTCTTGTTACTGGAGTTCCATCTCTGAGTAGACCCGCGCCTTCTGTAATAATCACATCTCCAACTTCCAGACCTTCATTTACAATGTAATGAGTTCCATCATAAAAAGGCAGAAGCTTAATTGGAGTAGAAACAGCCTTTCCATCTTTGAACTTATATACAAACACCTTGTCCTGAAGCTCATAGGTTGCAGTCTGAGGAATTACAATTCTGTCATCCAGGGTTACAGGGATAACCACGGAACCGGCACCACCGCTTCGGATCACACCATCAGGATTAGGGAATTTTGCACGGAAGCTAATTGCACCGGTGGTTGAATCAACAATTCCTGACTCAGCATCAACTTCACCTGATTTGTCGTACATAGTTCCGTCTGCAAGTTTGAACTTAATCTCGAACTTAGCCTCTTTCTGACCTTCTTTTAATTTTGAATTTTTGTTAAGGAACAGAACAATGTTTTCTGTTAAAGAGAAGTAAGCATGTACATAACTGTTATCAGATACAGATACAAGAGGAGTCGAATTTGCATTAACGAGAGCACCAGGACGAATACTGCTCATACCGAGCTTACCATCTACAGGACTCTTAACTACGGTATTGTCAAAGTCTTCCTGAGCAACTTTAAGTTCGGCTTTTGCAAGATTAAGGTTGGCCTCTGCAACCTTGCAGGCATTATCTGCTTTGATTGATTCGTATTTTGAGGTTGCCATCTTAGTATACAGAGAAACTTTAGCATCTCGATTAAATCTGGCACTTGATAATTCTGCTTCTGCGCTTGCTACGTTAGCCTTTGCCTTTTCAAGTTTTGCCTCATAAGGAATAGGATCAATGATAAACAGTTCCTGATCTTTCTTTACGGACTGACCTTCAGAGAATTTAACCTCATTTACAGTACCGGAAACCTGAGGATAAATATCAACGTCCTGAATACCTTTAACAGTTGCAGGAAATTCCTGTACCAGTGTCATACTTCCCTTTTCAATAGTCATCATTGGATAAGGTTTCGCCTGTAAACCTTCGGCACTATGCCTGTTACAGCCTTGAGACAGAATTGCAATTGAAACAACGAGAGCCAATGTCGTAAAAGCGGAAGATTTTTTCATACGATATACCTAGATAGCAAAAGAAGCAGATATAAACAAAAGTTGTCTATTATATTTATCAAGATACATATGAAAAAAAATAAGTAAAAATGAATTTTTAAATTTTTAGAATGGCGTAGCAAAGAAAAACGGCAAATATATACAAAATCACAATGTTAGAGCATTTAGGAACAAAGGATAGGTAAAGAGCTTGTATATAATTTCAATATAAATTGAAGGCTCTGCTTCAAGTGGCTTATCGCACAAGCCACTCTTATCACATTAAAAGATTATTTAACGATTTACGTCTAAGGAAACAACGAAATCTTTACCATCAAGCACCATAAAATCGGCAACACTCATTATTTTAGGATTAGAGACGTTTGCTTCAAGAAAATCCTTATCTCCTGTAAGAAAAATATCGATTTTTTCCTTGATAGCTGCACGTAAGATTGGACGATCTTTAGGATCTCTTATTTGCTGTTCAGCAGATACTTCTTTCAATGGCGTTTTTACCTGTTTTATAACTTCAAGTGCATTAAAGAGGAATGCATCAAGTGCAGTAATCTTATCAGGAAATTTCTCATAGAACTTCCTATGAAGTTCATCAATAACATAGTCACATACGAAAGGCTGAAAAGGTGGTTGAACTGCTTTAAGAAAAGCCTGAGCCACCTTTCCCCTTGGAAATAAAGCTGCAGAGATAAAGATATTGGTATCAAGCATTACTCTAATCATTTGAGTCCTCAGCACGAGACTCAGAGATCCACTTTGCTACATCTTCTTCTGTAAGCAATCCGGCTTTCTTTCCTGCACCTTTCATCTGTTTCTGAAGTTGCATCATTGCATAAACAGCAGAATTAACAATTTTTACTTCATTACCAGATACAACAAATGAAACACGATCTCCGGATTCGATTCCAAGAATAGCACGTATTTTCTTTGGAATAGTCACCTGTCCCTTTGCCATTACTCTTGCATCGTTTACAAATAAAGATTCAGACATTTTAATCCCCCCTAAAAAGTAGGAATTTCATATTTTCCTACTTTTAAGTATAGGCTATTCATAATAATAAAAAAATACAAATTAAAGACTATTTGGCTAACGACAAGAATATTAAATCTATAGTTGCTTAAGATAGTGATACAGATAGGCAAGATAGTAAAAATTCTAGAATACTGTCACAGAAAAGAAAAAGGGGAGGCTGCAAATAATCAGAATCCCCTTTTCAGAACATCGTACTCAAATCTGTTAGAGAACATTACAGATCTAAGATTTTAGCGTCGGTAACTACACCATTTTCAAAATTAATTCGGAGTGATTTCGCTTCCTCGTCTTCCTTAGCTTTAAAGACCTGACAGTTTTTCTTTCCTTTATCGCATAGGGTTAAAACGTGATTATCAAGGAACTGCCATCCCAAAAGAAGTCCGGTTGTAACATCTCTGCCAGTATGAGAACTGGTGTAATCATAGATTAACTTATTACCAAGTGTAGCCTGTGACTGAGGGCTGCCTAACAGATCTTCAACCTCCTGCACGGTGGTTTCCCCCTTAGTAAGGGTAACCTCAACATCTGATGAGGAGGAACAGCCTGCCATCACTAGAGATGCAATTGCCAACAATGCTACTTTTTTCATAAAGACTCTCCAATTTAAAAAGGAATTAATCGAAAATTTATGATTTCTCAGTAGAACAGTACGTTAGAGGTATGGTTCCCCATACCTCTATAGAAATGAATTCAGGCTCGTATTTACTTTAAAGTTGCAGCATTAACGATGAAAACATCACCGTGGATCTGATCTAATACCAGTTCGCTAGCTGATGAATTTACAGAACCAAAGAAAGAGCTTCTTGGTGTAGTTCCCATACAAACCATTCTTGCATTGAGCTTCTTGCACAGACGAGGAATTTCCTCATCTACACGCCCCTGAAGTACATGTACATGATCAAGAGGAACGCCATGATTCTTTGAGAATTCCTCTGCTAGTTTGTTGGTAACATCTTGAGGACTTGCAATACCTCCTGCAACTATTCTGGATTCAGAAATATTGCCACGCATTGTTCCTGCACTACGAGGAACAATACAGTTTGCAACATGAAGCTCACCGTCAAAGCTCTGAGCAAAGGTTGATGCAGCTTTGAACAGATACTCATCGAGTTTCTTCGAATGGGCAACCTCAAGGAAATCGATAGCTAAAACAACCGCGCCACCTAAAACGGACTCTCCGCCAGCTTCTCTTACCACAAGAACAGGAACTTCGCTCTTACGCATAATAGAACTGTCAATATTGCTGATAAACAGATCCTTGATAGCATTACGCTTATTGGCAGATATAACAGCTAGATCATAGCCACCTTCACGGCATTCTTTGATAAAACCTTCAGCAACATCATGATTGAAAATCAGTTTAAATGAAATATTATCAACGCTATAAGATCTGCGGATTCTCTCAAACTCAGATTCTTCTTTGATTTTAATCTGCTCTTTATCATCGGTCTCAGCGTACTCATTAATTACTCTGACAGCAACAATCTCAAAATCAGGATTCATACGAGCGTACTGGGCAGCACGATCAAGTGCAGGCTGAGATGGTCTTGGTTTGAGTAATACAGCAAATTTTTTAGGGGTTGACGTCGTCATAAAAACCTCCTTTAGCAACGATTTCATCTCGATTATAGGTTGATTTTTTTATAAAAAATAAGACATAAGGCCATAAAGTTAAAACAATTATTGAAATTTTGTTGCAAATCAAATTTATATTCACTTTTATTGCACATATTGCAACACAGTTATTTTTATATTGCATAGATTTAATTAAAAGTTATAATAAAAATCACATTGATTTTAGGATTATAAAAATGACACAGAGAACTATTTCTTTTACGGATGCGGTATTTGCCTTAACTGAAACAAAGGATGTGTCCATAGGCAATATAAAAATATCACCAAATGATCTGATTGTTCTGATCGGCGGAAACGGCTCTGGAAAGACCTCAATTGCAAAAGCTTTTAATGCGGAACTTCAGTTAAAATCCGGAGTTGCTCCTGACAACTATCATCCAACTCTGGTTTCTTTTGAGAAACAGATGGAACTGTTTGAAGCGGATTATCAGATGCGCAACTCAGACTGTACAACTCCAGATGAAGAAATAGGTATCACTCCTGCAAAAATCTTTAAGGATGATGATAAGGAAACCATCGCAAAGCTTATTGAAGGCTTAAAGCTACAGTCTCTTATCGATAAGCCAATAAGACAGCTGTCAGGCGGTGAAGGAAGAAAAATACTTTTAGCTCATGCGCTGGCCTCAAAACCAAATCTGATTATCTTTGATACCCCATTTGATGCTTTGGATGTTCAGACCCGAGCAGAACTTCTAAAACTGATTGAGGATATACATACCGTATACAGTACCCCAACCGTACTGATTGTAAACAGACCATCTGAAATTCCTGCTTCACTTACAGCAATGGGAATTATTCAGGACTGCAGGATCACTAAGTTAGATACCAGAGAGGAAATCGAAAAAAACGAAGATGCCAAAGCGCTTTTGGGCAGCATCTCTGTGACTGTATCATCTCTGCCACCTGTACCGGTAAAGTACCGTTTACCAGAGATTGTAGATGACTACATCGTTAATCTTAACAAGGTAAATATTGAATACGAGAGAAAGGTTTTAGACAATCTGACTTTCAAGGTTAAAAAAGGAGAAAACTGGCACATCATGGGCCCTAACGGTGCCGGTAAGTCTACCCTGCTCTCGCTTATAACCGGAGATAATCCTTTTGTCTATACAAATGATGTTACTGTATTTGGCTTCAAACGTGGCTCAGGAGAATCAATCTGGGATATCAAAAAATACTTTGGTGTGGTCTCAGGAGCTCTGCATCTTGACTATCGAGTAAACGGCACTGCCTTAAATGTAGTGCTGTCAGGCTTCTATGACTCTATCGGCCTTTATTCAAAACCATCAGATGAAGAAATCAGTGTTGCCAAGAGATGGCTAAAACTTGCAGGACTTCAGTCAAAGCAGGATACTCCGTTTAAGTCTCTATCCTTCGGACAGCAGCGACTTTTACTCATTGTAAGAGCACTGGTCAAACAGCCTCCATTACTGATATTAGATGAACCTCTTCAAGGACTGGATGGATACGCACGAGCTCTGGTTAAATCCTTTATAAGCAAGGTTGTTGAATCCAGAAAAACCAGTATTCTATTTGTTTCACATCATGCAGAGGATCTTCCTGCAGGCTTTACAAACAGACTTGAGTTTGTAAGAAAGGGAGATTCAGAAGATTATACTGTCAGACAGGAAAAAATCTGATTAGGCATCTCAAGAAAAAGCCCGTCCTTTGGAGCGGGCTTTAATAATTCAGAAAATCAAAATTATAATGACTGAAGTTCTTTTTTAGCTAAAGCAGATGAACTTGCATTAGGATAAGTCTTAATCAGCACATCAAAGAATTTCTTTGCCTTCTCCTTGTCACCTAAAGCCTTTGAAGTAACACCCAGCTTATACAGAGCATCAGCTCTCTTATCGGAGTCCTTGAATTTAGCTGTATTAAGGAAGCTTATTCTGGCATCCTCAAACTTGTTCTGCTTGTACTGAATCTGACCTAACCAGTACCAGGCGTTTGGAGTTAAGGCATTACCTGAGTATTTGGAGGTATAGCTCTTAAAGCCTTTGGCTGCTGCATCAAGATCACCCTTGTTAAGCAAAGCATAGGAATCCTGATATAGTTTCTGTGCCTCAGCTGGTACAGATGGTAGATTTGCTTTGGCAACAGTCCCCTTCTTTGCTGGTGATAACGTTGCACTTCCACCGCCTAACTCATTCTTCATGGGCACTGGCTGACCATTTCCCTCAGAAGATTTATTGGCATTCTCTTGAGGAGCTGCAGGGGCTGCAGGAGATGCTGTATTTGCAGCAAGCTGAGAAAGCTGGGTCTTTAGCTTTTCATTTTCAGCCTGTAATAGTTTTTTCTCGTGATTTAACTCTTCAATCTGTCCCTGAGACTCAGCCAGCTTATCCTGAAGCTGCTGAATCTGATTCTGCATATTAAGCATTGCTCGCTGCATAGAATCTGTCTGAGCATCAGCATAAACAGGTTCTGCAACAGCAAAGGCAGAAATAACTAAAGAGATTGCAAACGCTCTTTTTGATAAAGAATAAATATTGTTCACTTTATTACCTCAAACAGAAGAATCTGAACCTTGCAATTTCTGTCAAAAATCCAAAGCATGCGTGAATATAAAAAGGCGTAAAATTAACTTTTACGCCTCCTTATAAACCTGTCTGATTTTAAATTAGTAATTTAAAACAGCACGACGATTCTTTGACCATGCACCTTCGTTATGGCCGTCAACTGCAGGCTTCTCTTCACCGTAGCTAACAATTGAAAGCTGATTTACATCAACGCCAAGGTTCTGCATATAACGAGCAACTGAACGAGCTCTTCTTTCACCTAGAGCAATATTGTACTCAGGAGTACCACGCTCATCGGTATGACCTTCAATGATAACTCTTGCATCAGGATTCTTCTTTAAATACTGTGCATGAGCCTGCATAACACCTAGATACTGATCCTGAATATTCTCTGAGTTGTAAGCAAAGTAAACTGTGTTGTTACCCTGTAACTCAGCTGGACCATTGAAGCCGTCACGTGCATTTGGATCACCAACAGTTAAAGCACCATCAGCATCTAGACCTAAAGCTGCATCTGATGAACCATCTTCAACCATAGCTGAAGAATCATCTGATGTTGAACAAGCAGTTAAAGAGCAAATTGCTACTGAACACAGTAAAATTGACAAATACTTCTTAAACATTTTCGATTCCTTAATTTATGAAGTTATTTTGATAAAAGTGGACCCCAAGCTGGTGCGCTTATCTCACCTGAGCTTGAAGGAAGGTTTGCCTTAAATCTGCCGTCAGCTGAAACTAGGGCTAGACCTTTTCTACCCTGATATACTGTTGAGTATATTACCATACTTCCGTTAGGAGCAACACTTGGAGATTCATCTAATGATGAGGTAGTCAGCATATAAATGCTTCCATCTGCATCAACGCGAGCTACACGGAAACCGTTAACCTGAGTAATAACAATCAGTGAATTGGTTCCTGGGATTGACTTTGCTGACAGGTTACGTGCACCCTGATAGGTCACACGCTCAGTCTTGCTGGTTGCAAAATCAAACTTATAAATCTGAGCCTTGCCGCCACGCTCTGAAGTGAAGTATAAAGCCTTGCTGTCTGGAGCCCAGGTAGGTTCAGTATCAATTGCTCTGTTGGCTGTTACACGAACAAACTTTGAAGCATTCAGATCATAGTAGTAAATATCAGGCTGACCATCCTTTGATAGGGTCATAGCAATCTTACTGCCATCAGGTGACCATGATGGAGAACTGTTCAGACCAGAGAATGAAGCTAGCTTGGTACGCTTCTTTGAATAAATATCCTGAACGAAAATAGCAGGAGTTCTCTTCTCGAAACTTACGTATGCAAGTCTCTTACCGTCTGGAGACCAGGCAGGAGTCATAACAGGCTGGGTTGACTTAACAATAGGAGTCTCATTATAGCCGTCGTAATCAGCAGTCATCAGCTGATATGGGAAAGTTGCACCTTTCTTGTATACAACGTAAGCAATACGAGTTCTGAAGCATCCCTTCTGTCCGGTAAAGACCTCATAAACTCTGTCTGATACACGGTGAGCTGCCTGACGCATGGTGGCTACAGAAGAATTGCCCTTGAAGTGAGCTAAAACCTTGCCCTTGTTTGCGCCCTGAAGACCGGTAACGACGAACTCTACATTATAGTTGTTTGCACCAACCTCATTTACGATACCAGAAACTGCAACCTCAGCACCGGTAGCAGCTACTGCATCAAGATTGGTAATGCTGCCGTTTGCAACAGCGCCCTGAGGCAAAGCTGAAGCTGCAATTGGAGAGAACTTACCAGATCTCATTAAATCAGCAGAAACAACTGAAGCAACATCCAGTTTTACAGCAGGATTCTGTGTAAATGGATATACTGCAATCTTGTGGCCCTCGTTGATACCACCTGTAATCTCAATCTGCAGATCTGCATTAGCTGTTGATGCAGCTAAGAGAAAAGCAATTGACGCAAAAAAACGTTTTAGCATTCTTTTTATAACTCCCCTTGTACATTATATTAACCAGCCTAGGCTTATCTAAAGCTTAGGTGTCATTGAAATTTTAATATTTGAGCACTCTGGACAGGTTGCAGGAGGTGCAGGGAACATTCCCACCAGTCTGATAGCATCCAATGCGCTCTTACATACCTTCTCATCGCCCTGACAGCTTTCATCGGAAACAAGTCCGTTTGAACCAATCTTGATTGTAACCACAACCTTCTTTCCATTCATGGAAGGATCGATTCTCCAGTTCTGTTCAATCAGACCTCGAACCTTGTCACCGTATCCGGCTTCACCGCCACCACCGCCAGAACCTAAGCCCTGACCGTTGACCTCATCTCCGTCGGCTGTACCTAAAATGTCATCCTCTAGAGAATCAGCTTCTGCTTTGGCTTTTGCCTCAGCCTGAGCCTTTGCCTTTGCTTCAGCCTCTGCTTTCTTTTTAGCAGCTTCTTCAGCTTTTTTCTTGGCTTCAGCCTCAGCTTTCTTCTTTTCTTCTAATTTTTTCTTCTCTTCGAGCTTCTTCTGCTCTTCAAGTTTCTTTTTCTCTTCTAATTTCTTCTGTTCTTCAAGTTTCTTTTTCTCTTCGAGCTTTTTCTTTTCTTCTTCAAGCTTTTTCTTTTCAGCCTCGAGCTTCTTTTTCTGCTCTTCAAGCTTTTTCTTTTCTTCTAGCTTCTTCTTTTCTTCAGCCTTCTTCAGAGCCAGTTTCTTAGCTTCTTCCTGCTGTTTCTGGATCTTCTGTTCCTGAATCTTCTGCTCTTCTATGCGCTTTTCAAGCTCTCTCTTAGCTTCCTGCTGTTTCTGCAGCTGTTCCTGTTTGGTATCAGGTTCTTCGACAACCGGAGCTGGAGCCTGTTTTTTAGCTGAAGCTTTTCCATTTGGATTACCCTTTGCAGGAGGGACAAAAGTTGCGTGCATAATATCACCCTGTCCCATATTTGGCTTTGAAGGTTTACTTAATGAAACACGAACCAAAAGCACACCAAGAATAATCAAATGAAGGATCACCGCCAGTATAAAGGCAACCTTCATGTTAATCTTCATAACAATAATACCTAAAACTTAATTAGTTGGATATCGGTTCAGTAACCAAACCAACACTTTTTACACCACCGTTTTTCAGAGCATTCATAAGCTGAATAACATTGTCATATGCAACCTGAGCATCTCCCTGTACAACAACAGGACGCTGATGAGCCTGATCTTTCTGCAGCTCTTCTGCAACATAATTCGTTAACTCATCAAGACTGCCCATTTTTACTGTTGAGGTATCAATGGTTACATAAAACTGACCAGCCTTATCTACTGTTGCAATAATAGGAGTCATTTCGTCCTGATTCATTGTTTCAGCTTTTGCCTGAGGCAGATCAACGGTAACACCCTGCATAACCACAGGGGCTGTTGCGATAAAAATAACCAGCAGAACCAGCATAACGTCAATGTAAGGAACCACATTGATTTCAGCCTTGGCTCTTGATTTTGTATGTCTGG
>JAEEGL010554156.1_pt1 | contig 12708 bp, 9 predicted proteins | sample 9134231 | NCBI WGS metagenome assembly JAEEGL01 (sample SAMN16246548, study PRJNA631951) | gut metagenome | biome: gut microbiome; feature: rumen; material: fiber-attached | host: Bos | place: Iran: Karaj | collected 2018-10 | reverse complement strand
TTGTTCGGACATGTTTCTGAACCTCCTCAATTATGTTCTTTGGGGTTGAAGCCCCGGCGGTTATGCCCACCAGATTGGCCCCCTCTGGAATCTCCAGTTTAAGGTCATCCAGTGTCTGAATAAAATATGTGCGGGAACACCTCGCAGCGCATATCTCATAGAGTTTCCTTGAATTTGAGCTGTGCGCCCCGCCGATGACGATCATCACGTCAGCCTTACCTGCAATTTCCTCAGCTTCCGTCTGCCTTTCGTCGGTGGCGTTGCATATAGTATTCACAATATTAATATTGTAACTATTATTATTAAAGATTTCAATGGTTTCTTTAAATTTATTCATGTTAAATGTGGTCTGGGACACGACAACATATTCCGTTTCCTTGTCACCCGCAAATTCTGCGGCTTCTTTTGGGGATTCAACCACATAAACAGGGCCTTTGGCGTAGCTCACAATTCCCTCGACTTCAGGGTGCGTGCTGCTTCCCACCACGATGATGCTCTTTCCGCCTGAGCTCTCCTCATCAACTATCCTGTGGATCCTCTTTACGAAGGGGCAGGTGGCATCGATGATCTCAAGCCCTGTATCCATGAGCTTTTGGTGGATCTCTTTTGTCACACCGTGAGATCTTATCACCACTATGCCATCCTCGATGCCCTCAAGTTCACTTACATCCTCGATCACACGGACGCCTTTTTTCTGAAGATCACCCACTACGATTTCATTGTGGATAATGGGTCCGAATGTATAAATATTCTTTTTTCCCTTTTCAATCTGTTCGTATACGGTCTCAACTGCCTTGGTGACTCCAAAACAAAAGCCCGCATGCTCAGCTACTACAACTTCCATAAATCCCTCATGCTCTTTCTTTATATAAGTCAAGGATCTTCTCTGCCACCTCATCGATGGTCATGTCCGAGGAATCCACAAGGACTGCATCCTCTGCCTGCATAAGAGGTGAGTTCTCCCTGTGCATGTCCCGGTAGTCCCTGTCGATTATGTCCTTCTCGATCTCATCTATATCGCAGGAAACTCCCTTTGCAGTGAGCTCCTTGTAGCGCCTGTCGGCTCTGACCCTGGAGCTTGCTGTGAGATAAACCTTGAGATCAGCTCCCGGAAGTACCACGGTCCCGATGTCCCTGCCGTCCATCACCACATCCGTGGTCTCTGCCATCTTCTGCTGAAGCTCCACAAGTTTGGTCCTCACGTCGCCGTTGACACTGCTGGCGGAGGCCATGTTGCCGACTTCCTCGGTGCGGATAAGTCCGTTTACATTCTCGCCGTTCAGGTACACCACCTGCTCGCCGTTTTCGTGCCTAATGGTAATGTCAGCACTTTTGCAGGTCTCACTTATCTTCTCTGAATCAGATGCCTCTATCCCGTTCTTTATCATATAGAGCGCCATTGCCCTGTACATCGCCCCTGTATCTACATATATAAAGCCGAGGCTCTTTGCCACCTTCTTGGCTATGGTGCTCTTGCCTGCTCCGGCAGGTCCGTCTATCGCTATGCTCTTGCTCATGTCTATCCTCCAAAATTTCTCTCATGTATTCGGAAAGGGCGCTTAATGCCGCCCGGTTCATCAGTTTTTCTCTGCGGCACTCATCCCCGCAAGATGTCCCGTGGACCAGGCAACCTGAAGATTAAAGCCTCCGGTCTCGGTGTCCACATCCAGGACTTCTCCCGCAAAGTAAAGATTTTTCACCAGTTTGGACTCCATGGTTGAGGGATCTATCTCTTTTACGTTAATCCCTCCTCTTGTTATTATAGCCTCATTAAATCCCCTTGTGCCAAGAATTGTCATGGGCAGGTTCTTGATGAGGCCGGCAAAAGACATCCTCTCTTCCCTGGTGATGTTGTTCACGCTCTTCTCGGGATCGATCCCCGAGAGCCTTACCATTACCGGCACGAGCTTGGCAGGGAAAAGAGATGAGACAGCATTTTTAAACTGTCTGTTGGGGGCGTCGTCAAAGTCCCTTAGGATCCTCTTGTCCAGCTGCTCAAGGGAAAGAGCGGGCTTTAGATCAAGAAACAGCCGTCCTATCCTGTCTTTTTCATAATAGCAGCTTGCCGTGAGGGCAATCGGGCCGCTTATCCCGAAGTGGGTAAAAAGCATCTCGCCGAATCCGTCATAAACGGGCTTTTTCTTTTTGGCCCCGGGAGCGAAAGCTTTTTCCATCTCCTCTTCGCTCTTAAACAGATAGAGCTTAAGTGCCACGTTCTTGAGGGAAAGGCCCTGAAGGTCTGTGCACCAGTTCTCCTTTATCTCAAAGGGAACCAGGGACGGCACCTGAGGTATCACGCTGTGTCCCACGGCCTTGGCAAACCTGTAGCCATCGCCCGTAGAGCCTGTTGAAGGGTATGAGAGTCCGCCTGTGCAGACGATGCAGGCATCGAACTCCTCCCTGGTGATGGGGTCATCCTGGGACGAGTAGGTAAGTGCCTTGAATTCCCCTCTTGACGCCTCAACGGAGTGAACTTCCGTATTAAAAAGAACCGTCACCCCAGCTTTTAACACTGCGTCATAGAGCGTTTTGATGATATCCGACGAGTGGTCCGAGACGGGAAATACTCTCTCTCCTCGTTCCACCTTGAGACGGCACCCTCTTTTTTCAAAAAAGTCCATGACAGAGCTGTTGTCAAATCCATACACGGCGCTATAGAGAAACCGCGGATTTCTTCTGACGCTGTCAAAAAAATCATTTACGTCGCAAGCATTTGTCACGTTGCATCTGCCCTTTCCGGTTATGTAGATCTTCTTACCGGGCTTTTCGTTTTTTTCAAAAATAGTGACGCTCCCGCCGCTCTCCGCAGCAGCAAGCGCCGCCATCATACCGGCCGCACCGCAGCCGACAACTGCTATTCTTCTCATATCATTCCTTGTCATCCATCAGCTTCCTGCCGTTGTATATGTTGGTTCCTACGTCATCCGAAGCAAAATCTATTTCGTCATTGAGATAGACCTGATAGTTGTTCCAGGTCTCTTCAAGCATCTTAAGACCTGCCTGCACCTCCTCCGGCCGCCTCATGCAGAGCGCAACCACAAGGGCGTTTATGACGCTCAGCGGTGCCACCAGGGAATCCACTATGGAAGCCATCTCGCTCCTTGCAAGGATATTGCAGGAGGAGTAGAGATTCATTGGCGAGTGGACGGAATCGGTGATGGTTATCACCTTGGCATTCCTGTCATTGGCAAACTCCATGCACTTTAGGGTTCTCATGGAGTACCTTGGAAAACTTATGCCTATGATGCAGTCCCTGTCCCCTATCCTTATCATCTGCTCGAACATCTCGCTGACACTGGTGGTCTTTATAAGTACGTTGTTACCCCTTATCATATTGAGGTAAAAGTGGAGGAAGTCCGCCAGTGGCTCACAGCTTCGAAGCCCTACTATATATACGGTCCTGGCCTTGAGGATAATGTCCACTGCCATCTTGAAGGCTGTGACATCAATGCCTTCTATGGTATGTTCAATATTTGAAATATCGGACCTTAGGATCGCGGAGAGTATCTCGCCGTCGCTGCTCCTGCCGAATCTGCGGCCCACCTTCTCAACTGATCCGAACTTATCCGAGACCCAGGTGGCAAGTGCCTTCTGAAACTCGGGATAGCCCTCATAGCCAAGGCTCATGGCAAACCTTACAACCGTTGACTCGCTTATGCCGACGATCTTGCCAAGTTCTGCCGCCTTCATGAATACGGCCTGCTCATAGTGCTCGGTCACATAGGCGGCAATGTTCTTCTTGCCCTTGCTCATGGCGGAGTAGCTCTTATTTATCCTTGTTATTACATCAGTATCCCTGTCAAACTTCATGGCGGTACCGTCAGCGGCTGAATGCCTTAAAGGCAGACTCCAGCATATTTACCGATGCAGCTTCATCCAGGTCGTAATCTCCTGTAACTGCCATGCATCCTGCGCCGTGAATAAAGATCCACATCTGCATGAAGAGGTTCTGGGCATCGGATACGCCCATAGCCGCAGCCCTGTTGATCTCTTTTACCACGTTCTCGCTGTTGCCGTTTACAAGGTCGTACATGCTCTTTTGTCCCGATCCCTCCTGGGATACGAACAGAAGCCTGAACAGATGGGGATACTTCTGGGCAAAGCTTATGTAAGAAAGCCCAAGGTCAACGAAGGGTGTCTCATGAGTCTTCTCGCACTTGTCGTAGTACTCGAGATAATTCTCGGCAGCCTTCTCGTACACATCCCTCTTAAGGGCATCCATGTTCTCATATATACGGAAAATGGGCTGTGTTGAACAGCCTGCAGCTGCTGCAAGCTTCCTTGAAGTTATCTGCTCAAACCCTTCTCTCCTGGTTATCTTGAACGCAGCATTTACTATTTCTTCCTGCGTGATGGTTGCTTTTCTGGACATTTTGCTCCTCCCGTGCCGTTTTTAATTACGTGCGTTATTATTTTACCCAAAGAAAATAGCAGTGTCAACCAAAACAGACCGCCTCACAATCATGCTTTTCCGTCAACAATTATTTCCCCAATCCGTAGATTTTTTGATAAAATTAATCAAGGCGCCAAGATGCGCACGATTATTTTAACGGGGGTTTTAATTATGGGAGGAAAAAAGGAAAACTACGGGATGGGAAGAAGGATGATGTATGGAATGGCCGAGTTCTACGGAGGCGGCGCATTTGTCATCATCAACACCTTCTTTACCGTCTTTTTGACCAAGGCACTGGGGATGCCTGCTGCCCTTGCGGGAACCATACCGCTTGTGGGCAAGATATGGGATGCCATAACAGATCCCATCATGGGCAACATCACGGACAGGACCGTGTCACGCTTTGGCCCCAAGAGATTTTATATCATGGTTGGCGGCATTGTATCCGCCCTTACATTCATCATCATGTGGGTCACTATCCCCACTAAATCCATCATCGGTCTGTATCTCTTTTACCTGTTCATGTACTGCCTGTTCTCAACAGGTTTCACCATCATATCCGTGCCCTACAACGGGCTTCTCCCCGATATGATAGATGATTACACGATCCGCGCGAAATTCTCCAACGTCCGCATGATCTGGTCCACTCTGGGATCCATGGTCTGCGGCCTGGTTCCCACTTTTATCATCAAGGACAACCTGGACACTTCAGCATACCTTAAGTGCGCCCTGCTCTTCGGTTTTCTTTTCTTTGTGACATCCATGGTCACTTTTGCGGGGACCTGGGAGCATCCCAAGGAACCCGTAAGGACCAGTATTCTCGAGAGCTTCCCCCAGGCGGCAAGCGTCTTTCGCAGTCACTCCTTCAGGCTCTTCATCTGCATATATCTCTTTGGCCAGTGCGGTATGGACTTCGTCTCAGGCATGGCTGTCTACTACGTTGACGATGTGCTTAACGGTTACGCCAACGGCTATTTTACTTACCTCATGGCTGTGATACTTATATCCCAGCTGCTTGGAATGCTGATCTTCGGACCTGTCATGGCCGCAACCTCAAAGCGTACAACCATTCTCATAGGTGCTCCCATAAGGCTCATCGGAACGCTGGGACTTCTCTTTATCTCACGGGAAGGCGCCTCCATCATTCCGATCCTTGTGATGACAGCTTTCATAGGTCTTGGAAATGCAGCGACGCTCACAAGTATCTTCTCGATCATGGCCGATATGGCGGAAGTTGATGAGCTCATAACATCTGTGAGGCGCCCCGGCATTGTATCCGGAATGGCCACTTTTGCAAGAAAGATCTCATCAGGTCTCTCCGCTGCAATAATAGGTTTCCTTCTCTCAGCAGTCGGGTACGATGAAATCATCGCCAACAGCGGTCTCAGACAGAGCGCGGCAACGCAGCGTGGCATCGTCTACATCTACGTGTTTGTTCCCGCCATACTGATTACGCTTCTTCTTATCTCAGGCCTTATCTTCCCTCTCACGAGAAAAGAGTTCAGGGTCGTTCAGACAGAGATAGCAAGACGCAGAGGTGAAGTCCTCTCAAAGACCACCGAGGAGGAGAAAAAGATCTGCGAGAAAGTCACCGGAATGCCCTACGAAAATCTGTGGAACAAAAACAATACAAGACCGGGGATAAATTGATGAATATGAATCTGTGTTTTTTAGGTGAAGACGATTACATCGATGTAATGTCAACAGAAAACGAAATATTTGTTCGCGAACATGTGAAAAGAGATTCCTTCAGAACCCCTGACGGAACCAGCCTGTGTTACTATCACGCCTGTCCCGACGATCCCAAGGCCGCTGTTGTGATGGTTCACGGAATGGCTGAATTTTTCGGGAAGTACAGGGAGTACATCTGGTACCTTTACAGGGAGGGATTTGAAGTATTCTTTATGGAGCAGCGCGGGCACGGACACTCCGGCGGCAAGGCTCCGGAGATCGATGTTATTTACATCGACAGCTACAATACCTATGTGGAGGATCTGCATGCCTTTGTATCGGGGCATGTTCTGCCGCACACAGGGGATCTTCCTCTGTTTATGATAGCCCATTCCATGGGAGGCTGTGTGGGAGCTCTTTTCCTGGAGAAATATCCGGGTATATTCAAGGCTGCCATCCTGTCATCCCCCATGTTCAAGCTAAAAGGTGCTAAGTATCCCGCTCCGGCAAGGGCCCTTATCAGATTATATGCTTTGCTTACAGGCAGGCTTAAAAAGCTCGCTCCGAACCAGAAGCACTTTGATCCGGATGCCAGGGTTGAGGACAGCAGTTCCGTTTCTCCCGCAAGGTTTCATTTTCTTATGGAGCAGAGAAAAAACGATACCTACAATCAGATGACAGGCGCCTCCTTCGGCTGGGCACTTGCCAGTATGAGCGCAACCGTCGCAGTCATCAGACACGCAGACAGGATAAAGATCCCTGTGACGGTAATGACAGCCGGGCATGATCACCTGATAGACCCGAGCGGTTATGAGGCTTTCAAAAAGAAAGTTCCCCAGGCCAGGTTCCATGCATATGCCGATTCAAGACACGAGATATTCAACTCCGGCGACGTCTCCAGGAAAAAATATTTTTCCGACGTCATCTCTACTCTTTTTAACCACATAGGCAAATAATGTACATTCTTAAAAGAAAATAAATTATTACGTTATACAGTAAACAAATCACCCCAGGTGCTATAATAATAGAACAGTCTTTTATAACGCTGTTTTGATTCATAGTACATGGGGTGAAAATTATGGGTAAAAACGAAGAAAAAAAGGCAACATCCACTTCCGTGAGGAAAAAGAACAAGAGGATAAGCACCAAACTGCTTATGTACATCATTCCTGTGATCATCATCACGGTCCTCGCACTTGTAAACATAGCAGCATCTGTTTCAAAGAACAGAATGACAGAAATGGCCACGGAAACTCTGGAATCTTCCATTTCCAACCAGGCCGACAACATTGAAGCATGGCTTTCTGAGAATCTTACATATTTCCAGACGGTCAAGCACACCATTGAAAGCCTGAATCCGTCAGAAGATGAGATCATCCCTATTCTGGATTCCTTCTATGGCTACAATTCCAATTCCCCGAAGGGCTTCTATATCGGGACCGTGGAAGGTAAGCTCTATAAGGCGACAGAGTCAGATATGTCCGATGCCAATATCACAGGAAGCACCTGGTTTAAGCAGGGTATCAGCCGCATTGCCATGGCATACGGAACCTCCTATACAAATGACCAGGGTGAGACTGTTATCAGCGCCACGGGTATCCTCAACGACGGTTCCGATGTGATAAAGATCATCGGCGCCGATGTTACCCTGAACAAGATCACCATCATCGTAAACTCAGGCGTAAAGATGGACGGAGCAAGTTCCTTCCTTGTTGATACCAATGACAACAGGATCCTCGCTCACAGAGACATGAACCTTGTAGGCTCTACCCTCTCCGAGAGCAGCAATGACAAGCTTCTAGCAGGAGCTGCAGCATCCATAAACACAGGCGATTTCTCCAGCAAGGAGATCGGCGACTACATGGTTGCTTTCTCTGAGGTTGCAGGAACAGACTGGGTTCTCATATCCTATATCCCTACGAAAATCATTCTCAGCGCAGTATCGCAGATGGGCTTCATACTCTTCGTAGTTGGTGCCATAGCCATTGTGCTCATCGTGATCATCATTCTGTTCGTTGTAAAGAAAGTCATCGCACCTCTCGGGCATATCTCCAACAACATCACATCAATGTCAGAGGGTGACTTCACGATCGATATCGACTCCTCAAGCAATGACGAGATCGGCGTAATGGGAAGCAGAGTTTCAGACTTTGTTGCTTCCATGAGAAGCATGCTCTCCCACATCAGCCAGGAATCCGACAAGCTTCAGGAGGAGTCGGATAACTCCGACAGGGTATCCAAGACCATGTTTGAGGCATCACAGTCACAGGCTGAGGCCATGAGACAGCTCAATGACACGGTTGACCAGCTTGCCACCGCCGTCAATGACATCGCCTCAAATGCCACTACTCTTGCACAGGTTGTGGCAGACACCAGAGAGAACAGCGACAAGGCCAATGTCAGCATGAAGGAAACCATAGACATCTCCCAGCAGGGCCGCCGCGATATGGATAAACTCAGCGACGCCATGAACGGAATCTCTGATGCCAACGAAAGACTTGTTGAGTCCATCAACAAAGTCGGTTCAGCATCTGAAGAGATCACAAATATCGTAGGCATGATCGGAGAGATTGCAGAGGAGACCAATCTCCTCTCCCTCAACGCTTCAATTGAAGCAGCCAGGGCCGGCGATGCAGGAAGAGGCTTTGCCGTTGTGGCAACCCAGATTGCCAAACTTGCCCAGACTTCTGCAGAGAGCGCCCAGAACATTTCAAAGCTCATTGACGAGGTCAGAAGACTCATCGGTGAAGCTGTGGGCCAGGCCAACGAAAGCGCTGAGAGCATAAAAGAGAATTCCGAGCTCATCCATGTTGCAGTCGGAACCTTCGATAAGATCTACAACAATATCCAGACCTCAAACGGTCTCATAGAAAACATGCTGGATGATATTCAGAAAGTAGATGATGTAGCCACGAACGTAGCTGCCATCTCCGAGGAGCAGGCAGCCAGTGCCGATGAGATCCTAGCCACCAGCGAGAACATGGTGGAGATGGCCAACAACATCACAAAGAGCAGTCAGGATGTGGCAGACAACTCCCACGAACTTGCGCAGACTTCACAGACTCTTACATCCTATGTTCAGAAGTTTAAGATTTGAGGAGGGATGAGTTATGTTTAAGAAAAGATCATTAAAAAGATTTTTGACATGTGCCCTTACGGCAGTCATACTCTCAGTCTCAATAATGGGATGCGGCAGCAAGAGTTCCGGAGGCACCATTGACGGATCCGAAGTAAAAGTATTCTTTTCCACGCTTACACTTGATGACTTCAAGACCCTTGTCATGAACTCAGTCATCGATGCAGGCGCAAAGAGCGGAGTCACGGTAGATGTCGGCGCGCCCTGCGCAACCGTGGACGAGCAGGTAAACCAGATAAGGGATGCCGCAGCAAAAGGGTACGATGCCATCATCTGCAATCCCGTTGCCACAGCCACTGCCCTCCAGCTGGAAGTGACAGCCGGCGACATACCCATCCTTTTCACCAACTCCCAGCCTGATGCCGCTTATCTTAAGCCGGATAAGTATATGTACGTGGGAAGTTATGAGATTGACGCCGGGACAATGCAGGCCGAGTACGTATGGAACAAGCTCGGCAAGCCCTCAAGCCTCAACGTGGTACTGTTCCAGGGGCAGCCGGGACATCCCGCGGCAGTCAACAGGACCAAGGCGGTCAAGAAATATTTCAGAAACGCCGGTGTAAATGCCAACTTCGTATTTAATGACACGGCATACTGGGATACCCAGAAAGCCTGTGATGAATTCAAGATTTTCTTAAAGACAGGCCAGCCTTATGACTGCGTCATCTGCAACAATGATTCAATGGCCCTGGGAGTAGTTCAGGCCATGAACGAGCTCGGAATCGATCCCCAGTCGGTTCCCGTTGTAGGAATCGATGCCACAGTGGACGGCTGCAAATCCATCCTGGAGAACGGAATGCAGTTCACCGTATACCAGTCCGCTGTAGGTCAGGGACAGTCCTGTATAGAGGCAGCAATCGCCCTGGCCAAAAGGGGAACCTGCAAGGATGTTCAGTATGTGACAGAGGACGGGCTCTATGTATGGGTTCCCTTTGCCCCTGTTGACAAGAGCAACGCAGCATCCATAAACTGAGTATCGCAGAATTTCATCCAGTTAAGAAAGAATTGAAAAAAAGCATAATATATCCCCCGGCCCTCCAAGGGCCGGGGGATTGTAACATCTGGAAGGTATTGTTTGTCACGGAAGGATGGCCATGGAGATCCTGTTGCAGCGCTCTCCCTCATTCAGCCGTTCACATTTCAGATCCGCTGCCGCGCTCTTTAGTACCGACATTGAGAGTCTGTTATCCTCAGAAGAAAAGTCAGGCTCCTCTCCCCCACAGAGCACCGTAAACACAACAGATTCCTTATCCTCCGAATATTCGATGCTGCAGAATATATCCGGTGTATCCGTTTCAGGAAGCAGGATCTGCTGTATCATTTCTTCAAAGGCAAGATGGAGATGCCTGGACATTCTGTACGGGATCATGTTCTTACGGCAGAATTCCTCAATCTCTGTCTGCAAGCCAAGGAAGTCAAAGTCCTTTTCAGTGATGGTAAGTTCCAAGACCTTGAGCCTGCGTATAAACTGCCTGGTCTTCTCTCTAACCGGATGCTCAAATATCTGCTCAGGTGAGCCTTCTTCATATATTCCCCCATCATCCATGTAGAATACACGGTTTGCTATTGACCTGGCAAAATTCATCTCGTGGGTAACTATCATCATGGTCTTGCCCATTTTGGCAAGCTGACTTATGACAGCCTGCACTTCCCCCACCATTGTGGGATCCAGGGCGCTGGTGGGCTCATCAAAAAGTATGATGTCAGGATCCATTGCAAGAGTCCTGGCTATTGCCACTCTCTGTTTCTGTCCTCCCGACATCTCATCCGGATAGACAAAAGCTTTCTCGGAGAGTCCTACCATGCCAAGAAGCCGCATGCCCTCGTCATAAGCCTCCTGCCTCGATCTTCCCAGAAGGTCTGTCTGAGGCCGCATGATATTCTCTATAACAGTCATATGACCGAACAGGTTAAATGACTGAAAAACCATTCCCATTTTCTGCCTTACTTTTCCAAGGTCACAACCGGGAGCGGTTATGTCTTTTCCGTTCACCAGGATCCGTCCAGACGTGGGCTTCTCCAGCATATTAATGCAGCGCAGCAGTGTGGACTTGCCCATTCCCGAGGGGCCGATGACAGATATGATGTCTCCGTCATTAATAACAGCGTTCACATCACAAAGGGGCGTTATATTGTCATATTCTTTTCTTAGAGAAATTATCTCAATCATGCATTCTGATCCCCTTCATTATATTTTCGATGCTGCGCTGTCTGTAGTCGAATTTACGCGTCACCCTCTTCAGGATTGCAGTCAGCAGGGCCGCCAGGATAAAGTAGATCACTGCCACGGCTATCAGCGGGAAAAACGCGTCATAGGTCCTGGCTCTTATCAGATCTCCCATACGGGTCAGATCCTGAACCGCAATATATCCCACAATTGCTGTTGATTTCAAAAGAGCTACCAGCTCGCCCTGATATACAGGGAGAACATGAGGAATCGCCTGAGGGAGAACGATATTGAAAAATGCTTTGCCCGGACTGTATCCCAGGGCCAGCGCTCCCTCCATCTGGCCCTTGTCCACGGCTCCAACTCCCACCTTCAGCATTCCGTATACACCGGCGCCAAAAACAAGGGTAAAGCCGACTATTGCAACAGCCACCCCGCTTATTTCAACCTTGTCAAATATTATGTAGTAGAGGATCATAAGGAGAACCATCATAGGCATTCCCTGCACCAGCCACACTGCGAATTTAGTGATGAGATTGGCTGCCGCATTGCCGTTTCTGCAAGCCATAAACACGGCAAATCCAAGAATGGTTCCGAAAAGTACCGAAAGAACTGTTATGATAAGTGTCGTCTCTATTCCAGACACAAAGAGTTTCCATCTGCTCTCACGGATGAAGGTCTTTTCAAAGCTCTCCTTCACGCCGGACCAGAATCCGTCAGAACTTCTCTGTGCATTGGCAGCTCTGACAATAAGCACAAATGCAGCAGGATAATACTCGACGAAATCAACCGCCTGTCTGCGCTCATCAGTGATGATGATTGAGCCGCAGGCCATATCAGCCTTACCCGACTGAACTGCGGAAAGCACTGCAGCAAATTCCATGCCAGTAAATTCCACTTTTACATTCATCTCTTTTGCCATGAGAAGTATCATCTCAGCGTCAAAGCCGCAGATTGCTCCTCCTTCGCCTGCATAGCTCATGGGTTCCACAGTGTCACAGGCAGCTACCTTCACCGTTCCGTTGCTGCCATCCCAGGTCTGCGGCGGCATAACCTTTATGCTCTCATCAGCACCTGTCCACTTTTCCCACAGAGCATCTTTGGTCTCTTCACTGATAGAATCATAGGCTTCCTGCCATTTGGGAAGGTCGGGATTACCCTTGGCGAAGGCAATTCCAAAAGCCGCTTCCTTTAAGGGCTCAGGGAAAAGAGCCAGCCCTTCCTCCCTGTTGACTGCAAGTTCAGACAGGGCGTTATTGGAAAGGCAGGCATCTGTCTTGCCAGAACTTACTGCAAGTGTCATGTCCGGCATGGATGCAAAGTATGTGAACTCTTTTACGT
>JAEEGL014088082.1_pt1 | contig 12709 bp, 12 predicted proteins | sample 9134231 | NCBI WGS metagenome assembly JAEEGL01 (sample SAMN16246548, study PRJNA631951) | gut metagenome | biome: gut microbiome; feature: rumen; material: fiber-attached | host: Bos | place: Iran: Karaj | collected 2018-10 | reverse complement strand
TTGATGCCGATGTCGGCTTCGGCGCACCTGGCCTTGATGGCCCCTACCGCCGCCCTGACCTGGCTGTTGACCAGCATGATGTTGGTATCAGTGGTTTCGGTCTTGAGGGTGTAGCTGATAGTAGCTGCCGTGTAGCCCTTGGATGCGATGTTGCGGCACCAGAGTTCGCCGTCGTTCTTGCTTCCGCTCTGCCAGCTTCCGCCGTGGATGAACAGTATCAGGTGCGTGGCCTTCGGGTCGGTGGTATCCTCGGGCAGATAGAGGTCATAGACCTCGCGCTCACCCTCTCCGTATCTGAGGTCCCTCAGAACGGTTCCGTTGTAATCCACCTGAAGAAGACCGTTGATATCCATGAATTTGCTGCGAGCATCGATGGTTGCAAAACAGCTCGGAAAGAGCTGAAGAACGGCAAGCCCTAAGGCAACGATAATCCCTTTTATCCCAATAGGCTTCATTTTTCCCCCTGATTTACAATTATCGGCCATCGTCAGTACCTCAACGGAGACTGGAGCCCCATTATCTTGGAGGCTATCAGGGTAATGATCCCCGCCCCCAGTATTCCGGCACTGATATAGATGTCGGCCTTGGTGACTTCTCCCACCATAGCCCTGTAACCGCTGTATACGAAGATGCTTGCCCAGAGGCTCAGACCGCCGGTGACGGCCAGAGCCGACCCGGTGATATCCAGGGCAAGAAGTTTCTTTGCAGTCTGAAGATCCCCCTGATGCCTGGACCCTGCTCCGAAACCGATGAAGGTATTCTGGAGCTGGAACTTCTTAACCTCTTCCCTTGTGAACGAGGTATTGTCCGACGCATAGAGTACGGTGCATACAAGCAAGGCGAAAAACAGAATTGCAAGCGCTTTCTTCATACCTCTTATATACATCGCACGATGGGAACATTCAAGCAGGTTTTGTTATCCGCTCCTTCTTCACAACGGCGCTTCGAAGCTTTAGAATCAAGGCATGAACTTCCGTATCCCATTATGGCTGAGAATCACCATCGCTGCCCTGCTCGGCATTGTTCTGCTGGCTGTCATATTCACCGGCGGGAAGATGCTTCTGGACATCTGGGCAAACGCTCAGAAATAGTTTGAGAACTCAATCAAGCTATTGTAAAATGGGAAGACAGCAGGAGAGACAATGCAGAACTTCACATACAACATCCCCACGATCATAAACTTCGGAATCGACCAGCTCTCACATCTGGCTGACCTCAGGGAGTCCGGGGATCGGGTGCTCTACGTCTACGGCGGCGGCTCCATCAAGGCCAACGGGCTTTATGACAGATCCATGAAGATCCTCAGGGATGCAGGTCTGGAAGTCTATGAGCTTGCCGGAATAGAACCCAATCCGAGGATCCAGACAATCCGCGAGGGCGTGAATATCTGCAGAAGCAAGATGGTGGACATGGTTCTGGCAGTCGGCGGAGGATCCGTAATCGACAGCGCCAAGGTCATTGCAGCCGGTGCCTGCTATGACGGCGACCCGTGGGACCTGGTCATCAAACCCGAACTGATTTCAGAGTGCCTTCCCATATATACGGTGCTCACAATCGCCGCAACGGGAAGCGAGATGGACACGTTCGCCGTCATCTCCGACCTTACGAAGAACGAGAAATTGGGAACCTGGTCGGATTTCTTCGCTCCCAGAATGTCAATTCTGGACCCGACTCTCACCTACAGCGTCCCCAGAAGGCAGACCAGCGCCGGCGTGGCCGATATCATGAGCCACACGTTGGAGAACTACTTCAACAACGAAAAGGGAGCCTACCTGCAGGCACGTCTGGCAGAGGGCATTCTCAAGACCCTAATCAACTACGGTCCCATAGCATTGGAGCAGCCCGACAACTACGAGGCCAGGGCGAATCTGATGTGGTGCTCGTCGCTTGCCATCAACGGGCTTCTCTCCTGCGGAGCCAGTGTCGGCTGGGGCGTCCATCCCATGGAGCACGAGCTCTCTGCATTCTATGACATCACACACGGCGAAGGACTTGCCATCCTCACCCCGCACTTCCTGGAGTTCGCCCTCAACAAGGACAATGTCTGGAAATACGTAGAATATGCCAAGAACGTGTTCGGCATCACCGAAGGAACAGAGATGGAAATCGCCCGCGATGCAATCCGTGCAACCAAGGACTTCTTCAAGCGCATGAGGCTGCCCTCCACCCTCTCGGAACTCGGAATCGATGACGAGTACTTCGATATCATGTCAGAAAAGGCGGCCGCAGGCTGCTTCGGAACTTTCGTCGAGCTTACCAAGGACGATATCATCTCGATCTTCAGGGCATCGCTCTGACAGGCTGCTGCAATGGGCTTTCTGATGGACAGGTACATCACGGGAGAGCGGATCTCTCACCTCCGCGAGGAGAAGGGACTGTCCCAGCTGGAACTGGGAGAGGCTCTCGGCGTAAGCTGGGACACCGTGACCAAGTGGGAAGATGATACCGCCCATCCCGATATCTCCATGCTGAACGACCTTGCCAAGGCCCTCGGAGTATCAATCGACCAGCTTCTGGAAGATGTTGAGGTAGTCAATTCCAACCAGGGAATCGACATCAACGAATCCACATTCCACGTCTGCCCGGTCTGCGGGAACATCATCACTGCCGCCGGAAACGCACAGGTCTCCTGCTGCGGGGTAAACCTTCCCGCCCTTGAAAGCGAAATCTGCGACGACGACCACATGATCGAGTACGAGGAATCCGACGGCGAATACTATGTGACCGTCGAGCACGAGATGACAAAAAGCCACTATATCTCGTTCCTGTCCTGCGTCGGCAGCGATGCGGTCCATATAGCCAAGACCTACCCCGAATGGTACTGTCAGGCCAGATTTCCGGTTTCTCCCAAAGCAAAGCTCTACTGCTACTGCAACCGCCACGGCCTGTTCCGCAAGGACATCAGGGCCGCCCGCAAGCATGATGAATTCGCTGATCTGCCGGATTTATAATTTATTGTATTTTTGTATGACACATTGACACGAAACATCAGATTCAGCACAATCACCGCATGGATCTTTTTGACAAGTTTTCAGACAAAAACAGCAATTATCAGAAGGCATTGGAAGCCCGCAGTGCCAATATATACCCATATTTTCATTGTCTCGAGTCCCGCCAGGCCCCCGAGGTCATCATGGAAGGCAAGCGCCGCATCATGCTGGGATCCAACAATTACCTCGGACTGACTTCCGAAAAATCCGTTATCGATGCCGGTATCAAGGCCCTGGAAAAATACGGAACGGGCTGCTCCGGATCGAGATTCCTCAACGGAACCCTGGATCTTCACCTCAAGCTCGAGAAGGAACTCTCTGCATTCCTGCACAAGGAAGCGGCAATGACATTCTCCACCGGTTTTCAGAGCAACCTGGGCATCCTGAGCGCCATCTGTACAAAGGGAGACTACATCATCTGCGACCGCGAGAACCACGCCAGCATCTACGACGGCGCAAAGCTCTCCTACGCCGAGATGGTCCGCTACTTCCACAACGATATGGACAGCCTCGAGCGTGTGCTCAAGAAGCTCGGTCCCGATACCCCCAAGCTCATCGTAACCGACGGAGTCTTCTCCATGAGCGGCGATATCGCCAAACTCCCTGACATCGTGGATCTGGCACACAGATACAACGCCCGCATCATGGTGGACGATTCCCACGGAGTCGGAACAGTCGGCGAAGGCGGCAGAGGAACCGCCTCCTACTTCGGTCTCGAGGATCAGGTGGACATCATAATGGGAACCTTCAGCAAGTCCTTCGCAAGCCTCGGAGGCTTTGCAGTTGCTTCGGAACCGGTTATCGACTACATGCGCCACATGTCCAGACCCTACATTTTCTCGGCAAGCCTTACCCCTGCAAATGCAGCTACGGCTACAGCCGCACTGGAGTACCTTGCAGCCCATCCGGAGCTGAAGGACCAGCTTGCAACTGCCGCAGCATGGCTCAGAAACGCCCTCTCCGAGCGCGGAGTCAGATTCAAGGAAACCCTCACCCCGATCATCCCGATCTACACGACAGACAGATACACCACGCTGCGCATCGTGCATGACCTCTATGAGGAAGGCGTGTTCGTCAATGCCGTACTCCCGCCTGCCACAGCCGAGAACGAGTGTCTCATCCGCACCAGCCTCATGGCAAACATCAGCCGCCCCCTCATCGAGGAAGCTGCCGATAAGATCGCCGAGGTACTGGGAAGGTATCTGTAATTACCCGTAGATAATCAGCGCAATGATATCCAGCGGTTCGTCATTGGGATTGTTTATTCCATGGCCGGTTCCGCTGGGGGTGAATGTCACATCTCCAGGCCCGATCGGAACGATGGTACCGTTGTCGTTGTATTCGGCCTTTCCCGAGAGAACATAATAGATTTCGGTGTCTCCCTCGTGCATGTGGAAGCCTATTCCGGAATGAGGGGCAACTGTGGTGTGGGCAAAGACCCTTCCCTTTCCGTTCAGTTCTTCCACTGTATTGATGAGATGCCTGACAGTGATGAATCCATCTGCACCGAACTTGTGCTCGGCTTTTTCAACATGCCGTTCGTCTGCTTTTCTGACCATGATGATGCCTCTCAGTCTTCGTAGTCCATAATGACCTTGGATTCGAGGAATTGGGGATATTCATTTATCCATTCGTTGTCACCAAGATATTATAGCTCTACAGCTCTCCGGCTGTCTCCTGTGCCCAGTGGTCGACAATGGTGTTGGGCGAGTAGACGAACATCATGTGCAGGTCCTCTTTGCCGGTGTTCTTCAGACTGTGGCTTGAACCTGACGGAATGAAGATGAAATCCCCTTCCTTCACAGCCTGTTTCTCCCTGTCTACGGTCATTTCTCCGCACCCCTTGAGGATTGTGTAGCTTTCGATGTTCACGTGGCTGTGTTCGGGAATTCCGCCATCAGGGTATATCACAACATAACCCTGACAGATCTTCTCGCCCTGGATGGCTCCATTGAGCCCGATCATCACACGCGTCCTGCGTCCGGCGGGAAACACATTCCCTTCTATATCCCATATGTTCTGTTTCTGCATTTCAGCCCAGCCTCGCTCCCTTGTTTGCCGGTCCGCCGTATTTCTTGAACAGATTGAGCACACCCTTGTAAACGTTTCTGTCCTTGGGGTTTTCTGCCGGCTTTCTATCGAATACAGACAGATCATCAACACTGATCGAACGGTTGGTGATGTCTATCTCTATCAGGTCTCCGTCACGAAGGTATGCAAGGGGACCTCCCTTTGCCGCTTCTGGTGAAATCTGGCATACACCGAATCCTCTTGCAAACCCGGAGAACCTTGCATCCGTTATGACTGCAACATCCTTGTCCAGTCCCATTCCGCAGACAGTGGCCTGAACATAGTAGATGTCAGGCATCCCAGGACCTCCACAGGGGCCTTCGAATCGCACGACCATGACATCTCCATGGTTGATTTTGCCTGCCTTTAGGGCTTCGATTGCCTCTTCCTGACTGTTGAACACCTTTGCAGGCCCTTTGTGGTAACGGTTGTCGCGGAATCGAGCACTCTGTCTCATGATGGCTCCGTCCGGAGCAAGATTGCCGTGAAGAACGGCAATTCCACCATCCTTGGAAATCGGAGAATCTAAGCTGTAGAGCACTTCACGGTCTATCTGCTCAGGTATCTGATTGTCATCCAGATTCTGAGCCAGGGTTTTTCCCGTGACCGTCATCACCGAAGTGTCGAGCAGACTTCTTACCTCATTCATAGCTGCAGGCATTCCTCCGTTTCTCTCGAAATCCGTCTGGTGGTATGGTCCGTTGGGCTTCACGTTGACAAGGCAGGGTGTCCGGTTCGATATCTCGGAGATGGTTTCCAATGTAATCTCATCGCCTATCCCGAGCTCTTCGGCAAGTGAAAGAATGTGTACGACGCTGTTTGTAGAACCACCCAGAACCATCTGCATGGTTATCATGTTCCTGATGGATCTTGTGTTCATTATGTCATTGGCCCTGATGCCGCTCCTGACGAGGTCCACTATCTTGTTACCGGACATTTTCGCTGTCCGAAGTATTTCAGACGATGTGGCTATTAAGGTTGAGGATCCTGGAAGCGCCATGCCTATAGCCTCTGCCAGACACTGCATGGTGTTGGCAGTACCCATCAGCGGGCAGGCACCCCAGGAAGGACAGGCTTGATCCTCCATCCTCTTTATCTGCTCCTCCGTCACCCTACCTGCAGGATATGCACCCATGACCTGTTCATCCAGATCCGAAAGCGAGAACTCCTTTCCGTCCAGCTTACCCGTCTCCATGGTACCTGCGCACACGATTATGGAAGGCAGGTTCAGCCTTGCAGCGGCAATCAGCATACCGGGGACAATCTTGTCGCATGCAGTAAGGAAAACGATACCGTCAAACATCTGGGAATGGACGATGGTCTCTATATCGAAGGACACCATCTCCCTTGTGGCAAGATCATACCTGATTCCATCCAGACCAAGAGTCAGCGTACCACACTGCGAGATGGTGCAGAATTCAACCGGAGTTCCTCCGTTCTGGTACACTCCCTCTTTCACCTTCTGGGAGAGCATATTAAGTCCGAAATGTCCCGGGCAGACTTCACCCCAGCTGTTAACTACGGCAATAAGCGGTTTTGTAAGGTCCTGATCCGTAAAACCCATTGCCTTGTAGACCGCTCTCCTGTGGGCACCTTCAGGTCCCTTCATGTATTGTTCAGTTATCAGTTTCATAATTACAGCTTTTGGATGTGGAATCCTCCGTCCACGTCGATGTAATTCCCTGTTGTATAGTCATAGCGCTCATCACACATCAGACTCACGACATTGGCAATATCCTCGGGATAGCCCCATCTTCTTATGGGGAAGAGCCCATTCTCTATCATCTTGGTATATTTTTCGTGTACAACCTTGGTCATGTCAGTATCAATTACACCGGGCCTTACCTCATGCACGAGAATACCTTCACCTGCAAGACGATCTGCCGCAACCTTCGTGAGCATGGCCACACCTGCCTTTGATACGCAGTACTCGACCCTGTTGGGAGAGGACACCGTAGCAGAGGCAGATCCTATATTGATGATCACACCCTTGCGGTTTCCCATATAGTCCTGTTTGATCATCTGGTTCGCAACAGCCTGGATCATGAACAATGTCCCCTTGAGGTTTGTTCCCACGACATAGTCAAAGCTCTCCTCCGTCGTCTCCAACATATCCAGACGAACCTTGGGGGCAACACCGGCATTGTTTACAAGAACATCTATGTGGCCGTATTTTCCCACGGCTGCCCTGACGAATGCATTCCTGTCTTCGGCCTTGACCGTGCTCCCACGGAAAATGATGCAATCAGGGTTAAGGGCTTTCAATTCTGCTACATTGTTGCTGTAGTCTTTCGGATCCAGAACATCCATGACCGCCACATTGTAGCCGTCTGCGGCAAAGCGCTTTGCGATTCCGAGTCCTATTCCACGGATTCCACCTGTCACCAGAAGTGTTTTCTTGTAGCTCATCATTCCTCCCAAGGTTTGATTATTATTTTGATCGGTCTACCGGCGGAGGTGTTCTTCGCGGCAAGAGCCTCGTTGATCCTACTCAACGGATAATGGTCTGTAATCAGCGGATTCAGATTGACTTTTCCAGAGGAGACAAGCTGTATGCCCCTCTGGAAATCCCAGCAGTAGCTGTTTGAACCTATGACCTCTATCTCCTTCGTCATGGCATCCAGGATGGGTTTGGCACTGAAATCCTCCTCGAAGAGTCCGAAGATTATGGCTTTTCCGCCGCGTCTTGTTATCTCCATGGCAAGTCTGACAGTCTCGGGAACCCCTACCGCTTCGAATGTAACGTCTACCCCTATTCCGTCTGTATTCTCAAGAATGTAATCCTTTGTCTTCTCATCGCTGTATACCGGGATGCAGCCATAGTTTTCTGCAATCTTCATATTCTTGTCATGATGGCCTGCTAGGAAGACCTTGGACGCACCGGAAACCACACTGAGACATCCCATCATCAGGGCGATTGGGCCGTCGCCAAGGACGCATACGGTATCACCAAGGTTGATCTGACCTTTCCTAACTGCATGGACAGAACAAGCGAACGGCTCCATCAGGGATCCCACATCAAATGACACGTTGTCCGGAAGCTTATGCGTGAACTGCTCATCAGAATAGTAGTATTCCCCAAAGCCACTATAGCCGTTTTTGTATCTGAGCTTCAGATTCTGACAATAGTCATATCTACCACGCTTGCACCAGTAACACTCGCCGCAAGTCATGAAAGGCTCGGCAGTAACCCTGTCACCCACTTTCAGCTTGGAAACATCCTTTCCGACGGCCACAACGACACCTGCAACCTCATGTCCTATGGTACATGGAAACTTGACATACGGATGTCGACCCCTGAACATATGGAGATCCCCACCGCAAACTGCTGCCGATTCAGTTTTCAGAAGGACCTCCCAGTCCTTCGGCTCCCTAATCTCAACCTGTTCTAGTTCGATTCTCCCAGCCTCGAAAATCCTTCCTCTAGTGAAAGTACTCATTCAATCCTCCCCAATCAGATTAAGTCAGCAAGAGCATATCCGTCCTGGAATGACTTGAGGGCATTCCCGGTCTTCCTGCTGTTTCCTACCTTGTAATAAGCAATTCCGCGATTAAAAAGACTGTCTTCTATGGTATTGACTGGCTTTACACTTGTGCTGCAGACAACTGTGTCAGCACTTACCTTGAAGCGTTTTCCGTTCTTTTCACAGAGAAGTCCGCCGTCTACGGCCTCTATTACAGAAGTGTCATTCGAGACCGAAATGTTCTTGAAGAAAAAGCGCTTGAGCATGTTGTCCCGGTTGGTGAAACCCATACCCTGGACAAATGTCGGACGTTCTGTAAGAATGCAGACCTTTTTTCCCCTGTCCGCAAGCTCCTCTGCAACGGTTGCCGCCGCATGACCTGCCGTACATGCAAAGGTTTCACTTGTTTTCAGACCTATTATGTCATCCGGAATCGGGTTCGATACCTTACTGCATGTCCAGTCGCAGCCTTTGCTGCATGCTATGACGGCAACGTAGTCTCCGACATCCCGGCTTCCGTCCAAAGCTTCCTTGGGTGTTATCACATCAGGGCCATCAACCGTTTTCACAAATTCCGTTCCCGTGGCATCAACTACAGCATCTGGGACGATTTCATCAAGAAGAGCAACATTGTAAGGTGTATTCAACCTGATATCCACCCTGGCTTTTTCCAGAGCACGTCTGAAATAAGCCATGGCATCCGAGACTTCCTTCTTAAGTGCGGTGTATGTGCAGTAGTAGTAGCCTCCGCCAAGGAAGTTGTTCTTGTCAACAATCGTCACATTGTGGCCCATCTTTGCTAGTTCAAGTGCCGTTTCAATACCCGCAGGTCCTGCGCCAACGACAAGAACCTTCTTCAAAATGCGCTTTTTCCCTTCCCTTTCCTTCAAGTAGGAGACCTTTTTCCCGATTGAAGGATTCAGAGTACAGGTTATGCCCTTCTTCATGAAAAGTTCGTCAAAGCATCCCTGACAGCAGGATGTACAAGGACGGATGTCCTCTGTCCTTTCTTCAAGTATCTTATTGGCGAAATCCGGATCACAGATGGCCTGCTTGCCGAAACAGATGAAGTCTGCTGCTCCGCTCTTCAGGGTCTCCTCCGCAAGGTCTGCATCGATTCGCTTGACGGCAAGTACCGGGACACTTACCACACGTTTGATTCTTTCGGCATAGTGGATCCAGGCGCCTTTGGGCTGACCGGAGGTATGGTCATTGAAGAACAGGTCGCTGTCCCTCATTCCGCCGGATACATCGAACCCATTCACTCCAGCCTTCTCAAGGACCTGTGCAATAAGCTGTGCATCGACTATCGTGTTGCCGTTTTCCTTTATGAAATCATCAGCGTTTATGCGGCAGATTATCGGGTAATCCTTACCGCACTTTTCCTTGATGCGTGCTATCACGTCCAAAGCGACCTTCAGACCTCCGTTCAGTCCTCCGTATTCATCGGTCCTTTGGTTTGAAATCGGTGAAAGGAAATTGTTGAACAGATAACCGTGCCCCATCATGACCTCGACACCATCGAGACCGGCCTTCTTGGCGATTAGGGCAGCTTTTCCGAACTTCTCTACAATATCCTCAATATCCTTCTTCTCAAGAATTCTGGGGGTGTCCGGATATAGAGCGGAGTTGCTTGCAATAGGCGACGGGGCCACAGGATCCATTCCCGTAACGCTTCTGCTGCTCTGTCTTCCGACATGGGATATCTGAACCATGACCTTGCAGCCATACTTATGACAGCCGTCGGCTATGGCCTTGAATCCGGGAATGTACTTCTCGTCATCTATCGAAGGGTTCAGAACGCTTCTTGCTATGGGATAATCTATGCTTGTAGCCTCAATGATAACGAGTGAGGCCCCGCCTCTGGCCATCGACACATAGAATTCCACAGACTCATCCGTCATAAATGCAGCATGCGTGAAATTGTTATTCAGAGCCGGAACCACTATTCTGTTCTTCAGTTCAAGGGAACCGATTCTACCAGGCTGGGCCAGCTTTTCGTGTTTCATCTCCCACCTCCTGTCAAGCAAGATTCAAGGATTTCAATATGAAAACCCATATAAAGAAAGAACCCGAGCAAAGCGCACTTGTAAGCATTACAAACGGACCTGCAAGGTCCCCGTCTCCTCCAAGCTGCTGAGCCATTGCAAACGATGCCGTTGCACATGGACCTGCGAAGATGCACATCTGCGCAACCAGTTGCTCCTGCCTGAATCCAAAGGCGATACAAATCGGCAATATGGCCAGCGGAACCAGAAACAGCTTGCACAGAACGCCCCAAGTAAGCATGACCTTGTACTTTTTGAGGTCACTGAATCTGAGGCTTGCACCTATGACTATGATTGCAAACGGGGTTGCGACCTTGGAAATCTCTCCGACCACGCCGGAAAGAGGATTGATTCCTATAAGTTTCATAATCAGAGCTAACAGAGTACTGACCACCATTGGGTTCTTCATGACTCTTGCCAAAATGATCAGCGGCTTGACTTTTCCGCCCCTGTATGTCTCCAAAGCAACGACCGAAAGGGCATTCATGTACGGAATGGTTATTGCGGCGAGCATTGTCGCAGCCCCAAGCCTTGCCTCACCGTACAGTGAGGTCAATATGGACATGCCGAAGACCAGGAAGTTGCTTCTGAAGATCCCCTGGATCATCACGCCCCTGTGTCTGTCCTCCTTGACCAGTCTGGGTACAACAAGCATCAGAACCACAAAGAGAACCGTAATCAGAGCCATCGTAATCCCCAACAACCTCACGTCGAAGGAGACCGAGAAGTCACTCTTCATTACGTTTGCGTACATCATCACCGGGAAGAGCAGCTTATAGATGAGCCCGTTCATCTCCCTGAGTCCGGAATCCGAAACAACTCCCGCTTTCCGGACCACTATTCCCACGACCATAAGCGCAAGGATCGGAAACACTGTAGAGAACGAACTCATCAAATTGTCCATGGCTTTTTACTCTTCTTCCTGAAGGGATTCCTCTGTCTCTTCTTTGAGCTCTTCAATTTCCTTTGGTTCTTCAGGCTCTTCCAGTTCTTCCGGATCCTCAGTCTTCTTGAAGAGGATTGCATATGCAATCAGAATCACAAGGACAATCGCGAATCCGATCGGGAAGAAGCGGCCAAGATGCATCTGGTGTACTCTGAGCTTGCCCATGAGGAAGATGCTTCCCACTATCAGGGCAACAAGAACTATCTCTCCGATTTTTCTGACTGTTTTCTTCTTCATACTGCCCTCCTCACACTCTCGTCGTCTCCGATTCCCTTCTCAGGAGAACGAAGTTCGAATGGACGTTGAACACCTGAAGCAGAACGGCGACGGCGAAGATTCCGGTTCCGATTGCTGATGTCAGATATCCAGGGACGAATGTCAGAACGGTGACGGCCACCATCAGGATCGTCTCCAGGATGGTGTTCTTCTTAAGAAGATATCTTGCGACTATTGATGCAAGGCTCACAATTCCGACAATGGCGAACAGGCTGCTGAAGATGATGTTGCTCACAGTGCCGTAGGCAAGAATGGCGTTGTTGTAGACGAACAGGAACGGGATCAGATAGGCTGCAATGCCGAATTTGAACGCCTGGAAGCCGGTCTTCATCGGATGTGCCCCGGCTATCGCCGCTCCGGCGAACGCCGCAACGCACACAGGTGGCGTGATGTTGGACACGACCGCGAAGTAGAAGCTGAAGAAGTGGGCTGCAAGCGGGGTGACACCCATCTTGGTCAGAGCCGGGATGATGGTCGTGACCAGAATCAGGTAGACTCCGACAGACGGCATTCCGCAACCGAGGATCAGCGAGATAAGTGCGGTAAGCAGAAGGGCAACCACCAGATGTCCACCCGAGATGGAGATGATGATTCTGGAAAGCTTGACTCCAAGACCGGATGTAATCATGCATCCCATGATGATTCCTGCACAGGCGCAGGCCATTCCGACTGTGATCGATGTCCTTGCAGTTCCCTCGAAGACCTTGATGATGTTTCTAGGCGAGACCCTTGTCTCCTTCTTGATCAGGCTCAGAAGGAACAGGACCAGCGTGCCCCAGAAGGCGGCCTTTGTAGCCGTGAAGCCTCTGACGAGGAAGTAGACGAGGATGACGATTGACAAAATCAGGTGCCAGCCTCTCTTGAATGCGCTCCAGAACGAGGGAAGCTCTGACGAGTGCAGAGGAACAAAGCCCT